>JAABUS010006535.1_pt1 | contig 14086 bp, 11 predicted proteins | sample 5560161 | NCBI WGS metagenome assembly JAABUS01 (sample SAMN10711885, study PRJNA513376) | rock metagenome | isolation source: Antarctica rocks | place: Antarctica: Victoria Land, Trio Nunatak nord | collected 2016-01-04 | reverse complement strand
GGGAAGTTGGGGGGTGGTGGGGCGGGGTATGTGGATGGGGAGGGAGAGGGGGAGAAGGAAGGAGGGGAGGGGAAGGCGAGGAGGAGGAGGGGCACGGGGACGGTGGTTTATGAGCCGGGGATGCATGGTGCGGAGGAGGGGCTGCCGGCTGTGGTTGTGGATGATACGGGGGCTGGGGAGGATGAGGCGGGAGAGGACGGGGATGAAGAAGGTGGAGGGAGGATGATGACGCATACGGCGAGGCCGCCGGTGGAGCTGATGGAGTAGAGAACTGATGTGCTGGAGGGGGTTTGATGGCATAGATGGAGCTTGCTGGAGGAGCTTGCATTACCGGGAACACTGCTTGCATGTCGACAAGACTGCATTGGAGGGGAGAGAAGGTCAGGGATCTGAACCCCGTGATCGCATTGTGTGAGAGTGCGGGTCGTGCTCTAACTCATTGGTGAAAGACTCTTACACGCCTGATACAGGGCACAGGTAGCCTTACAGTTGTTTTGGACCGGTTCATAATCGACCACGCTGGGAGAAAGGGTTCAAGAGATACAGATCCGAGTACGAAGCGATATGCAATCTTCAGGGGCGAATAGACGCAAGTCTCCAGACCTGTGCATGGAACCGAGAGGAGCATGATCCAAATCATATCTACAAGGTGTTGTGGATGGCAGTGTGGAAGCTAAGGCGGATAGGATAGCCTCAAGCATGGGAGCCCTATAGGATCAAAGATTTGGACACTTGGGGCGAGTCCTATTGTCGCTCGGGTACAGCAGCGGACCAAGGGGAAAGGCCTGTGGGAAGCGACAGGGCTCCGATGGCGTGCCTGCATGATGCTCCATGTTGCAGTCCGAGCAAGGAGGTATGCAGGGAGTCGCAGGCGATCAATAGCATAGGGGGCTGTGCTGCGCCTTAATTTTGCAACCCATACGCACGGCCCACGGCAGATAGAGTAAGACAGATCCAACTGATATATAAGTCGCAGCTGCCCGCAGTCTTCGCTTGATATGTAAAGGAAATGATGCCCTGTCATGCCGCCGTCGCCAATGCCCTAATCCAAATCGCTCGGGTATCAAAGAAATCCATCATTACCGTGCCTGTCCGTTGTCCATCATGTGTAGCCTAACAAATCAAGTGATGAATAGTAAAAGGACTGAGAGGAGAGAAAAGGAAAGCTATTGGTCGTAAGGGGGCTGGTGGCAAGCCTATCACGAAGAGGCAATTGCCACTCGGCGCATAGCCCAGTATCGGACGAACCAGGTCGGAAGCGAACACGAGCTGCCCGGCATTCATAAAGGACTCAAGACTTCAGTTTGGCCGAGATCGAGATTCAAGTCTTTCTCAGAGAATTGAAGTGATGCGACTGCAAACACTCCAGGACATGTCGGTGTCCTAACGCCAAGTTTGGTACATTGTGGACATCATCTCAGCTCCTGGCGTGTGGACGTCGGGGGCCTTGACGACGCTCTCGCGACGGTGAATAGGTCTCTGTCACGGCTGATCTTGGGCTTTGTGGTGAAATAGGCGGAGTGATGATTTGATGGAAAGTCTGCGGTACGCTTGGAGTGAATCCCTTCATGTCACAATATTCGGCATTGCGATCCTTGCTGCTACCTTTCAGATCCTTATAGGTAGCATCATCGATGAGACGGTTGTCGTACAGATACTCGAAGAGCTCGAAGTCCGGACGAGCAACTGCAAGCCTGTGGCCAAGTTGATGATGGAAATGGACGTGCTGCATTCTCATGGCCCAGGATTCGCGTGCATTGTCGGACTCGAACACAGTATCGCAGAAGCAACATTCGTTACGCTTGGGAGGCCCCACATCGCGGTGTCTGGTATTGAAGTGTGTCAGGCTATGAAGAACCCATTCCTGTTCATCCGCGAAATCCTTCAAGCAGTAAAGGAGATTGAACGGGCATTCAAGACAACCGCGTGTCGGCGGAGGCACCTGTAAAACACCATCGACGCCAGGCTCAAGTAACCTTTGTTCAACCACAGAGGAAAGTGTCGACGAAGCGCGGGCGCTGGCGCTGGCGCTAGTGGCAGAGGTCAGGGCCGGCAGACTGCCCTGTCCCGTGTAGCTGCTGCCCGAGACTTGCATCGAAGTTCGGACGCTGAGAGGAGGCTGGCCTCGATGGCCATGCATTTGAGAGTTATGAGAGTCAGGTAAGGGTCTCGTTATGGTGTGTAATCGGGTTAAGCGAAGGTCGGATGTGTCGTTGAGGTAATTGTTTATGACGTGACGTTGCCATTCTTCTTCTTGGTGCCTACTCACTACTACAATTAGCCTTTTCCTCAGTCTTAAGACTCGCTTCAGCTTACTGTTGTGGACAATGTACGCTCGGATTGGGAGGGGCAAATCCAGGCCTAAGAGAGAGTACCCCACCCGCAGGGTGTTCTGACTGTCAACGGCTGTTGAGACCCCAGAAGGTGGTCTTGCTGAATGGGCAGAGTAGTAGGCCTGGCGGTTAATCGAACGGGCTTCAGTGGCTCGAGTCTGTTCGCAGAGGGCGCCGCTATTGGCTTCGAGCTGTGGTAATGGGTGGAGACATGAAGGCACTGCACAGAGAGTTCGTGTGACAAACCACTGAGGTGTGCGGATGCTGCAAAGAAGAGCAGGTAAGAAGCGCCCGCCAGTCGCGAGCTATTCGGCGAATTGAGAAACAAGCTGCAGAATGGGCCGCATGCTTTACTGCAAAACGGTCTTTCCCAGGTGAGGGACGGGATGAATGCAGCTAGTTCCTGTGCGAATTGACTTGTGAATCCAGGTCCTATCGCCCTCCTTGAAGCTACGATATATCCTTAAACAGAACGCGCGCCCTTAGAAAACGGTCATTCCATCAGCGAGCGAGCTACCGTCGTTCACAATCAGGAAGATGAGAACATCATTGCAGCGATCGGAAAGCAGATGTTGCTCGCCGCAGCTTCGAGTGGGGCTTGCCGGGTAGGGATCCCGTTGATACCCGTCGGCGCCACTGCCCGACCTGCCTCACAAGGCGCGCCAAGCTTGTGGCTTGGGAGCACTACAATTGCAAATATGACGGTAATACTACTTGACTTACGCGCATATGCTGGACAAACAAGTGCTGGCTTTTCGGAAATCCAAATCCACCTTCTCTGATACACAAATCGTGAAACCGTCAAACCTGACTCATGGAGCATTCTCGATGTTGCAAGCTGTACAACCACAGCTTGATAAAGAATGCAGATTGTCATGTTCAGGGAGACTTTGGCGGATGGTGCAACCCTTGGGCCCAGGTCTGAGAACGCCTTTTTCACGGCTGGCGGTCCAGACTTGGTGCTTGGATCTGCTTGTAGGCTCTAACTCATGACTACAATTTTCTCCTGGTTATTTGGTAGGGCTATATAGGTATACTGATTGCCCTCTTTGATCGCCAGCTGTCCAGGGCCTGACAGTATACCACTGATGGAGCTGACAGCACAAAGGACCTGCCAGCTGGATTCGCTTAACATGTTTGCTGGAGAATACACCATGATGAGGGTAAGAGATCAAAGGAAATGAAAGAAAGGTCGCAGTAGAGAAAGGCATAGTCAGAACGCAGAGTAGAGAACCAGCATGACGGACTTCGCAATATAGCAAAAGTAATTTGGAGGGCTTCCTCTGTGCGATTCTACCCAAGGAAAAGATGCAGCTCTGACATCAGTTGTTACACGTCTGTATAGCCGATCAAGCCCCTGAGACCTTTGTCTCCATTCGTCAATAGCACATACCAGCCCCAAGCTCTGCCCGCTTCACCGCAGAATAACCCATACGGATCATCACTATCAATATACAAACCTTCCTGCTTGCCCTCTGCAACAACATCAGCAGCTGTATAGGCCATGAAGTGCTTCCTATGCGGCCACGGAAGAGCTAAAGCATTGCCCGTAATGCCATGGCACAGATTCGGTTCCTTCGTCAACAAGCCCTTCTCTACAATGCAGCTCTCAGCCATTTTGCAAGCAACATCAATCTTCTCGTGAAGTTCCGGTAGGAAATACTCCTGGATTGCTCTCAAGGAGATGACGAAGCCTGGTGCACCGTGGCAGAACTGTACGAGGTGGCTGTGGCCACTCTCCACTGATGAAGGCCAGTTACCGTCGCTGGTCTGCAGCTTGAGGCATCGGTCTAGGCTTGCGAGGATTGTGGGGTCTGAAGCCTTGGATGGGTCACTCATCACGATTTGGGTGATGATGCCGATGCGTCCGTGGACGGCTCCTATGTCCTTTGTTCAGCCTTCTCACAGATTCAACGCACACGTGGACGGCCGGTCAGAGCCACAATACTATATGGTGTCTACAGACATAGTGTGATGGGGTGAACTTTACAGCAGATACAATAGGGTGGCTTACCAAGATAGTCCTTCCCATGCCAGGGCCATGCAGGTCCATGGCTGAGCACGTCCTCTATTAATTCTTCAACCAGCGGATCGACAATCCTCGCGCTGTCACGAACCCAGCCTCGGGCTAGACGTAATAAGTAGAGGCATCCTGCCCGACCATATAGCCACTCGTCGGAGCCTCGGTCTAGTGTCAGAGCAGCGTTGGTGACATGTTTTACAAGCTTCTCCACATCCTTAAAATCCTGTGTCACAGCTGCACGGACAGCATAGAAAGCCAATTGCTCGTTGATGACACCACTCTTGCCAGCTGTAGCGCCATGACCTTCACGCCCGCCTTGAAGGTACTCCAAGGCCCATTGCGATGGCTTCTTGCCTGATATCATGAGGTCTGGATGACCGCGACTAATACGAAAAAAGAGATAGGCGACTGAGGTGGGGCCAGAGTACAGTCCACGACACTCTCTGGCGGTATACGCTCGTGGCGGGAAGTTCTTGGTGAGAGTGGTCAGGGATTGTAAGAGTGGTCGGAGGAAATCTGGTGGCGAGAGAAGCTTCGAATGATCATTCGCAGCATTGTTGGAGACATAGCGTAAGGACATCGCTGACGCTCTTCAAACGGATTTTTGACAGCAAGCGAAGGAAATATAATGGCAGGACTACCCAAGGAATATACTGTGAGGCACCGTCCCGTTGTTGGGAAAATAACAGCCAGCTCATCAAACAACGTACTCTGACTTGAGAGCGAAGCCAAAAGAGCTGCGGTGCTGCAAGCTTAGGACGTCAGTTGACGTGCTTTTTCAACAACTGCAGCAGCTCTTTGCATGTCGACTTACCGAACTCGGCCAGTAAACTGAGAAGTGTCTCTCGATGCTAGATAATGATTCCGTTAGAACGTCTAAGAAGATGGATGTCTGAAGAATGTATAGGCAAGCGCTTGCCCTAAGAGCGCTACTGCTCTTCGCGAATCTCATCAAAAGGGAAGTAACGATCAAGGAGTGCGATGGCCGAATGCGATTGCACTTCTTCACGGGAGGACTTTGGAGCTTCCAGGAAGAGGAAAACTTCGTAATCGTCCGTGAGCTTCAGAGCCTGTGTCCTGGTGTGCAATGTTTGATATATTGGCAGTAGCCATAAGAGCGAGATAACGGTTCTCGATGGCCCTCAACCGAGCCTCGAGGCATAGTGTGAGTCCGGGAAATGATACTGACTCTCACAATTATACACGAGTGGGAGGTCCAGCATGTTTGCCACACGCTCCCCTGCCGACCTTCAACCAGCGACTCTGGCTGTGAAATCCTTCTTCTAAGCCATCTGATGCCCATGTACTGGTATGCACTAACCGAAGCACAATATGCAACTGAACCTGCGGCGGACAGGAGAATGGCAGATTATGAGAGGAGGACTCCTTGTTGTCGAGCAGTGATGAGCTACAATGAAATCTGAAAGTGTCCTTACATTGATCATGTCTCGCAAATGCATCGACGAATGCCACCGCAATTGCTGGAACTTCGACTATGCACCTGCGGCTATTCCTTAGCCAAAGAAGTCAGTGAAGGCCCATTCACAGCAGGTTTCATGGTCTATTTTTGGGATACTGGGAAGTGAATTTAGCAGATGAGTGACCCTTCAACTCCTTTATCACCAGTCAGTGCTCTGCATTCGTGATGTGCTTAGAGCGCCCTCATCCAATCTCCTAGTCAGCCCTGAGTGCATTAAGACTTCAGTACATCAAGACTCTAGCATTTGCTTAGTGCATTCTGACCACGCATTTGACGAGAATTTGGTATGTGTTGCTCGCGAAGAACAGCTCACAGCAGCAAAGCTCCTGAAAAGAATAGAAGTAAGGAGCATTCGAAGAAAGCCAATTAGTGCGACACGCATATATCCAACCTACATTCCAGATTTACCAGGCAGTTGATAATTCGGGTTAGTAAGGTTACCACATGTGTTGGACCTTTGTGCTGATAATGTGAGCAGCCATCCTCAACATCTACACAGCACCCTATCGCTATAAGAGATGTCGGCGTTTCCGAATTCAAGACCCATCTGGATCTCTCCAGCCGTGATCGGACAGAAGCACAAGAGCGCTGTGGAACTAGCTGCCCTCCAGATGCCTGAGCGACCACGTCTCAATCCTCGGGCAGCGTCCTTCTCTGCTACCACGGAGGTGCTAGCAGCAAGCCAAAACTCAACAGATGCGTCCACAACAACGGAGGAATCTGTGACGGGTGATGGAATGGCAAGCCGAATCATGTCGCCATACGAGAGCCCGGTCTCCCTTGTTGGAGCGGATGCTCTGAATACACCGAGCATTTACGCTCCCAATTTCGAGACTCTTGAGGTGTTGGCTACTCAGGATCCCGATTTTGCGGAATGTCTGTCAGTGGTATCGAAAGACTGGCCATCTCCTGGCACGGAAGAGTCAACTCTCCATGCAAAGATCTGGGTTTCTCCACTGATAGCGGAGTACGAGCGGTGGCAAGCGGTCAAGCACAACCTGACATCAATGGAGCTCATACCACGTTCGCCGTTCGTTCCTACGAACTTCACCCAATGGCTTATTCATCGTGCGGAAGTGAAAGAGATCAATGCGAAAGATTTGACTCGAAAGTTGGCGAACAAGGAAGCCGAAATTCAGTCAGAGATTCTGAAGGAACGAGTCCGAGCTGCATTTGCTAGGAAAAATTTCGATGACGGCCGAAGTGGTGTGACGGCACAAGAAACCATATGGGCGCCATGGAGTAGGCCAACAGTCAGGCGTCCCCATGCATCGTGGCCATGCTACCAGGAGATGAAGGAGGAAGGGGACGAACGAAACACCTCCGGATTTGGACGTTTCCCTGCCCTACCAAGGATCGAAGCCAACGAGACCGTAAACTACAAGTATCGAAACGTCATCGAAGCGACTGATCTCGATCGTGTCTGGCCACTACCGCCTGTCTTACCTATATCGGATATCGCGGAAGGCCCTGTCATCGGATCCAATGGTGAAGGCGCAGGAGCCTTGCTCAACAGCGACTTACTTGCTGCGCTCGACGAGTGATGTGCGGATGGCTGACATAGTGCGCGGCGAATGCTGGAAATAGTCCTGGGAATAGATCTACCTTAGGATAGCAAGGCTCGACATGAGCTGTAGACTAGGTAGGCTAGTCAAATCCGATTAAAATTGGTATGCGAGATACCATCGACGAGCTAACTCTGGGCGGCATTGACGCTGATCGAGCACAAACACTCTAGCGATCGCGTCTGTTCATCGGGACTTTCCGGAAGTGTTCGGTGTCTACTCTTGGCGATGTGAGAAACCGTCGTGGCTAGACGCTACTTGACGGTAACCCAACAGAATTCCTACTCGTATATCCAAGTCTTCGGTCTATCACCTCAAAGCTGTAGCTGCCCGTTTAAGCGTGGCTTGGGAGAGGTCAGTCAAGGCATAGATCCGTAGGCTCGTGTGACATAAAAGAATTCCATATTCTTGACTTGTAAGCCTCATCTGTCGGCTGCTAGAGTGCATCTGCAGCTTGTACTACAGATTGCAAGCAGATTGGGGGCATTCACCCATGCCTAAAGTACTTTACTGTTTCGCTGTCATACCACTTGCCGCAGGCAGCCGCGTGTAAGCGACTGGCAAGTTGTCTCGAGGTAAGTAAGAACCCGTGTTGGGCTTGTAGGTGAAGCTGCCAGATTGAATTGAAGTCTTGTCTGGATACCTAGATCTGATCACATGGATCAACAGGACTGCCTTTTGCCATGGGGTGTCGCGTCACCTGGATTTGGTAAACATAACTCCACTTTTCTGATGCCTTCGAAACATATCCAATCTTGCGCGACCTCGCAATAATCAGCAGATGCCGACACATCTTTCCTTTCGATTATAATCCATGATGGCCCCTTCAGCGACCAACAATGATGCCGGTGATAGCTCTGCCGATGGCTCAGCTGCACCGTCGCTCGGAGGGATCGGATTGAGCCCTGGTTATCGCGCCCACGATCATGTAACCTGGTAGGTACCCTTTTGGACCACTGTCACCCTTTCTGCCATATTGAACAAAGATATGTCTCAGAGTATCTTGCCACTCTTATTTGATTCCTTTTCTTATGCAATCCAGCAAATAACATGCTAACGCCCTGCACTCACAGGTGGGTAGGGAACGCAAAACAAGCAGCATCGTACTATATCACTCGAATGGGCTTCACATACCTGGCCTATCGGGGACTTGAAACGGGCTCGAGATGCATCACCGCTCATGTAGTCACAAACGGCGGCGCCACGTTCGTGTTCGTGTCGCCTGTTCGGGGTGTCGCAGGCCTGAACAAGCATGATTCAGAAGAGGACCGCCGCCTAGTTCAAGACATCCATGCACACCTTGAAAAGCATGGCGACGCTGTTAAAGACGTCGCTTTCGAGGTAGACGATGCAAAAGCTGTGTATGACACCGCAGTTGCGAAGGGCGCCGTGGGTGTGCAGAAACCCACAGTACTTCGTTCAAAGCCCGATGGAGAAATCGTGACCGCGGTCGTAACAACATACGGAGATACCACCCACACACTGGTCGAGCGCTCTCGCTATCGCGGTGTCTTTATGCCAGGCTACCGAGATATGAAAATACTCGACCCTATTGCCAGCTATTTGCCGAGCATTCCTCTTGAAGCTATCGACCATTGCGTTGGAAACCAGGGCTGGGACGAGTTAGAAGCAATCTGCAAATAGTAGGTTTGCAAGCCTTGTAGACGAGCAATCGCTGATCGTATCTCAGCTACGAAGAATCTCTCGGATTTCATCGCTTCTGGTCCGTAGACGACAAAGATATGTGCAGTGACTTCTCGGCTATGAATTCCGTTGTGATGGCCAGTCCGGATAACGTGATCAAGATGCCCATGAATGAGCCGGCTCTTGGAAAGAGAAAATCACAAATTGAAGAGTTTGTCGATTTCTACGGCGGTCCTGGTGTCCAGCATATTGCCTTCCGAACCAAAGACATCATAACGAGCGTGGAAAATCTGCGAAAGCGAGGCTGCCAGTTCATCCAGGTGCCGGATACTTACTACGACGCAATGCGTATGCGGCTGGAAAAGAGCAGCCTGGAGCTGGAGGAAGATTTTCAAGCCATCCAGAAGAACAGTATTCTTATTGACTTCGATGCGGGTGGGTACTTGCTTCAGATCTTCACGAAGCCGGTGCTGGACCGGCCCACGGTCTTTCTCGAGATCATTCAGCGCAACAATTTCGACGGCTTCGGTGCTGGTAACTTCAAGGCCTTGTTCGAGGCTGTCGAACGTGAGCAAGCGGCGAGGGGCAATCTATAGTTGTTTGATCTTTCTACATGTGTCTGACCAGGCACGTCGAAAGCCGACAGCAAGTCTTCGCGTTGCGCAGTGCCTGGTGCATCGTTCCGATCGTTGCTCCAGGTATTCATAGCCAACAGGAGACCGTGTTCACCTTCATCTAGACGCATAGACTTCTCAATGGATTGGAGTTGAAGCAGCCGAAGCGTTTTACTACGATAATGCGACGCCTCTAGTAGTGAAGCCGTCCCCATCGGTGGTCAATCAATATCCCACGATGTCCCTATGGATTTCTGACTATGACCTCGCTCGAGATATGTATTTTTAAAGATTCTGGGATGATGTAGATCGAGTCTTGAAAGACTGTCGATCCGGTCTCAGCTACTTCTACCTCGACCCTAGTGTGTCTTCCTGAGAGGGTGGTGGCCCGTGCACCACATCCCTGCTTGTCTGGAGACAGTCACCGAGATTGGAGAGACACTGCACCCTGGAGGAGTTTTTGCGGGCACGACAAGCTCCCATCATATTCTCTTCCTTGATATAACCTTAACTACACTCGTTTATTCAATTGAACCACCGACGTGCAGGCATGCTTAGGTCTTTCTTCTGACAACCAGCGCTCCGGCTGATTTATCACTGCCCTTTTCCCCATTTCTTGAGCCGGTACTCTTGTGCATCGCCCTACATATCTCTTGTTACACAGTACAAGTCTCGAACAGCGACTAGCCGGCTTTTAAATGGCAGCACTTGACTCGAAGCCTTCAAGCGCAGACAATTCAGACCGGGAAGGAGTGAGTATCGTCACTGCCCCTTCGAGAGACTCCCGTGTTCACCTGGCGGCAGGATACCTTTGAGGATGCCCCGGATACGACGACTGCACGGCCGCAGTCCTCGCAATCACATTCATCCGCCTCTGTACGATCTTTGACCGGAGGCCGGGCTCTTTCCGCGACGTCGGTAACAACACCTCGAGTATCAGGATCACAACCAAGACCGGGTAATTATCCGAATAATGATATGAACGCATCAAGCCCAGCAGGCGAAGGCGACGAATCGAAGACGAAAGTAGGAGAGCCTCCAACACAGTCGCCCCTACTTACGGCCCGCCGAATCTCTACTTCCTCCCTAGATGACGTACAATTGGAAGACAGCCCCGGAACCACAGATACCGTCAATGCCACCGGTACCAGCGACAAGACATCATCGAGTTCTGTAAAACTTCATACGAATGAAGTCAAGATGGATGAATCCACCCCCACCACTGCTCCTGTGTCTGCCGCTCCACCCCCCTTAAAACTGCCTTTCCGCTCACAAGGGCTATCTGGGTCCCTCCCTTCCGTACCATGGGGTCCCCCACCAGCGCCAAAGCCGTTGCCCGTTCAAACCCCATCGCCAGCTCCTGGACCACCATCCAGGAAGCTGGCAGGGCCTTTCTCTTGGCTTTCGAGAGGTTCATCTGCGAAGACCGAAACACAACCTCACAAAGCGGTCAATACCCAGACCGAGCGGCGGAGTACTGCCACGTCGATATCATCTGTAGGAGCGAATCCAGAGCTCATGCTCAGCCGGCTTGACGAGGGAAACGAATCTGATGGTTCGAACGTCGGCTCAAGGCGCCAGACCGGAAACAGCTTGAGGGACAGGTTCAAGATGCTACGTATGAGGGAAGAGGCAGGTATAAAAGTCCAGGAAGGATCGGAAGCTGGTTCATCATCCATGAGTGGGGGAGCAATAGCAGGATTGATCGGACGCGGTACAAGCCTTGGGCTCGGTATCGGGAGCCCCACAAGTATTGCCGATGAAAGGGAAAAGGGACTAGGCATGAGCCCCGTGCAATCGCCATCTTCTGCTGTTCCTCCGTCCATTGACCCTGGCCTTGCGCCTGGTACTGCTGCTGGTGTCACTGCCGGGCCCTCGGCAATCAACGATCCGGCTGAACCAGTCGATTGGGACTTATGGCAGTCTGTCGTCTATGAGGGACCGGTTGCAGTGGCAAGGACGAGCGCCGAGGAGTTGAACCGAGCGATAGCAAGTGGTATACCCAGCGCGATCCGTGGTGTTGTCTGGCAGGTTCTCGCACAGAGTAAAAACGAAGATTTGGAGAGTGTCTACAAGGAGCTTGTCGTGAGAGGGACGGACAAAGATCGGGGTTCCTCCAAGGAGCCTCTGAATGGAAACATGAACGGGCAAGCTAAAGAAAAGCAGTCAATTGCATCGTCTGCTTCATCCGTACATTCGGAGCATTCGACACCAGCAACTTCAGCTGTTAATGGAGTGGCTTCGTCGTCGTCGTCGGCCGAAAAGGACAAAGAGAGCGTGGGCAAACTACAAGCAGCAATGATGGCCGAGCGGAAGAAGAGGTCAGAAGATGACGCTGCAGTGCTGAAGAAATTGGAGAAGGTAATTCGGAAGGATCTCGGTGCTCGAACCAGCTACTCAAAATACGCTGCGGCCGCTGGTCTGCAAGATGCGCTTTTCGGGGTTTGTAAAGCCTACGCCTTGTTTGATGAGGCTGTCGGCTACGCGCAGGGCATGAACTTCCTAATCATGCCGCTTCTGTTCAACGTAGGCTGGTTTTGCTTCAACTGTGATCCCGGTTGACATAGGAACAGATGCCCGAAGAAGAAGCCTTTTGTCTCCTCGTCCGTCTAATGAACCACTACCATCTGCGGGATATGTTTATCCACGAAATGCCTGGCCTTCATCTCCACCTGTACCAATTTGAAAGGCTACTCGAAGACCTCGAGCCAGCACTGTACTGCCATCTCCACCGACGGCACGTCTCGCCCCAGCTCTACGCTACTCAATGGTTTCTCACCCTTTTCGCCTATCGCTTTCCTCTGCAGCTTGTTCTTCGCGTCTACGATCTAATCCTCAGCGAAGGCCTCGAGGGTGCGATCCTCAAATTCGGCATCACCCTCATGCAGAAGAATGCCGAGACACTGCTCGGAATGAGCGACATGTCCAAGCTAACCAACTTTCTCAAAGACAAAATCTTCGACGTATACATAGATCAGGCACCCTCAGCAAGCTCGGTCCTAGAATCCGGGTTCTTTGGCAGCTCGGGCGGTATCGACAAAGAGGTCTACCGCGCAGATATTCTTGTGCAAGATGCCTGTGCAGTCAAGATAACGCCAGAAGTACTCAAATCCTACACCGCAGAGTGGGAAGAAAAAGTCCGATTAGAAAAAGACAAAGAAGCCGAACTCGAAACCCTCCGCTCCGCCAACGCCTCCCTATCTCAGAAAGTCCGCTCCCTCGAAGCGCGCACAGAGAAATCCGATACCGAGCACGTGCAGATGGCCTCCGAGCTCGTGCGGACAAAAGTCGAGAACCAAGAGCTGCAGGACGAGGTCGAGGGCCTGAAGGGCCAAACCGGAGAGCTGAGGTCGCTGGTCGAGCGGCAGCCCGAGGAAGTGGAGACGAGGCTGAAGGAGGAAATGGAAAGGATCATGGCCCGCAACTTGGAGGTGCAGAACGAGAACCGAGGGCTGGAGGAGCAGATGTCGGATATGGAGAAGGTGTTGGTGGAGACGAAGATGCAGTATGCGGAGGTATGTCACGTCTCATAAGTACTGGCCAGACATGCAGATTGCTGATGGACTGGATAGCTGAACTCCGAACACGACTCGCTGATGCGGAAGTGGGCTGACGTTAGGAAGATGATTGAGCCCTGACACCCGTTTTGTCGTCATTTCTTTGTACATGGTTTTGGGCCGTGGTGTGTGATCAAAACGAGAAGGGTGTGAAAAGCATACATGGCGTTGTGTTCTGTCTGCTCGTTTAGCGGTTTGAGCGTTTGTATACCCCCCCCCAGCTTCTTTACGGATGAATATAGATACGGTGTATAAGAAACAACAGGCATGTCGTGTACAGGTATTCGAATGAAAGCAACGAAATGGTGTCTGATCTCTCGCTTTTTGTCTACTACAAGCTCCACATGGCACTCGTCCCCGCTCCATCCCCGTTATTGAATCGCCACCCACTCGTCAAACATTCTCAAACAGAAAGCTCGGCTGCCCCGGCACCGCCATCCCCGCCACCTGCGCCAAATTCTCTCTTACCCCCCCAACCCCCTCCCCCGCCCTAACAACCCCCCTCCCCCCCCCCTCCTCCACCTCCACCACCTCAATAACCCTACAGCCCGTCGTCTTCCGCAGCCCCAGCACCATCATCCCCAACACCTCCCCCTCCTCAAACGCCAACCTCCTCTCAAAAACCTCCTCACTCCTCTCCCCCGCCATCAGCCTCCTCTTCAGCCCCTGCACAAACGGCACCGCCTTCTTCTTCTCGTCATTCGGGATGGCGGTGTTGACGGCCTTGTCGTCCATGCCGAGGTCCAGGGTTGAGAAGTGCGCGCGCACGAGGGCGATGTATTTTTCCTGCCAGGGGGGGAAGGAGGTGGCGTAGTAGATTGTGAGTTTCTTGGGGAGGTGGGGGGAGAAGGAGGTGGTTTTGCCTTTGGA
>JAABUS010006534.1_pt1 | contig 14088 bp, 16 predicted proteins | sample 5560161 | NCBI WGS metagenome assembly JAABUS01 (sample SAMN10711885, study PRJNA513376) | rock metagenome | isolation source: Antarctica rocks | place: Antarctica: Victoria Land, Trio Nunatak nord | collected 2016-01-04 | reverse complement strand
TCAAATATTTATTTCACACTTCTAATGTGTCTTACGTTTTTCATATGATTTGCAATCATCTTGATTTCATTACTACTTCAAAGCAGCTTTGATTTCAAAAGTCTCTTGCTTAATTTGATGACTTTGTTAAAAGAGTAAATTTCTCAATGATCTTCTGTAACACTCTGATAATCTTGCACATTCTGTCATTCATTATAATCTTGTCATTTAGAAAGCGATTCAAAGATAATGTTGAGATCGTGCCTAGAATCTAATCACACTGCAGCGAGATAGTGCGTAGCTGAATAGAATGTTTGATCAATAGAGATAGCTATAACTAGAATATTAAGAATACAGAAGAAATCAAAGAGAGTTTCGAGCTGTATCTATAGTAGGGCAAAACAAAGAGAACGAAGCAGGTTTGCTTGAGTATCGAAAGCGCTAGAATAGAGTGCTGAGGCTAGAAGTTCAACATGAGTCAAAACTTCTAGAGCTTGTTGACTAGAAAACTCTATTCAATCTTGACACACTCGTAACATTATCTTCTTCTCTTTAAAAGTCATGTTTCTATGACTTGTAGTGTAGTTCATAGCACTGACGTAGAGTCTTGATGCCTGCCTTTCTATCAATCTTTCTATTGATTCAAATCAACTCGTCAAATATCTATTGTAGCAGGCTCACTATGTGAGATAGAATGATCATTGAAGCAGACTCACTAGTCGACTTGCTCATCGAAGAGGTCGACTATCGGCTTGTCATTAAAGCAGACTCACTAGTTGCACGTGAACGTGAGGTAGACCGGTTCACTGATAGGTAGAGCGATGAGAATAGATATGTCATTGCATTGACGAAGAGTGTCATTGAAGCAGACTCACTAGTCGACTTGCTCATTGAAGAGATCAACTTTCGGCTTGCCATTGTAGCAGGCTCACTATTTGCATGTGAACGTAGAATCAGGTTCACTGATAGGTAAGACGATGAGAGTAGGTAGGTCATTGCATTGACGAAGAGTGTCATTGAAGCAGACTCACTAGTCGACTTGCTCATTGAAGAGATCAACTTTCGGCTTGTCATTGTAGCAGGCTCACTATTTGCATGTGAACGTAGAATCAGATTCACTGATAGGTAAGGCGATGAAAGTAGGTAGATCATTGCATTGACGAAGAGTGTCATTGTAGCAGACTCACTATGAGAACGTCATTTGTAGTAGCAGGCTCACTAATTTGATCTGACGACACAGATTGTTTTGACTCGCCTGATTCACAAGCTTGATTCGAAGCAAAAAGGGAAAGAAATGAGTTGAACAGCTTATTTTCACTCATCTGCTTCACGAGAATGAATTGATTCTCAAGCAATTCACGAAGATTCTTTATCGTCGATTCTCTTAATCGAGTTGAACAGCTTATTTTCACTCGTCTGTTTCACGAGAATGGGTTGATTCTCTTGATTGAGTGAACTTTGCGTACTTAGTGAGCGATAAGTTGTCTAGCGATTCAAACAGTCTCGTCGTTGATTCTATCAAACTTTCTAGTGTTGTTCAGTCTTTCGATTGCGTCGATCATCAGGTAAACGAATTTCTTTAGACTCGTTCTGTCTGTACGAGTATCTTGAATGAATATTGATATCGATATCGTGTGATTAACGAATTCTTAATATAATGTTGAGACCGTGCCTAGAATCTAACCACACTGCAGCGAGATAGTGCGTAGCTGAATAGAATGTTTGATCAATAGAGATAGCTATAACTAGAATATTAAGAATACAGAAGAAATCAAAGAGAGTTTCGAGCTGTATCTATAGTAGAGCAAAACAAAGAGAACGAAGCAGATTTGCTCGAGTATCGAAAGCGCTAGAATAGAGTGCTGAGGCTAGAGATTCAACATGAGTCAAAATCTCTAGAGCTTGTTGACTAGAAAACTCTATTCAATTTCGACACACTCGTAACAGATAAATGTATTTGCAGATAAGCATTCAATGCTTTTGTGTTCATTTTCTTTCAAAGTTATTGAGTTGAGAGTTGCACTGAGATTGTTTGTAAACATAACTTTGTGATGATTGAAAGATGATTTAATCTCTGATGCAGATCAATTCGTATCTTGCACTTATGTATTATGAACTGTATTTTCTCGCTGTTAAAGACTAAATTAATTGTCGTAAATTGATTGTGAGATTCACGAGTAATAATGTCTGATTTCAGCAATAAATTCAGTCTTGCGTTTGTAATGATGTTTAGTAAAGTATCAATTATTGTATGATGAGTAAAGCATCTTCATCTTTCTTAATGAGAATGATGTAGATTGAAATCTTCTATAATCAGTTGTTTATAATCATTCTTGAATAGTTCATTCAAACGAGAAATGATTGAAGATTTCTTTGTGAATGTAGTAAACAGTGAGCATGAATTGTAAACGTTTAGAAGTTTTAGCATCTGCTGTTAAAGATTAGCATAGAGCGAGTCATATGAGTGTCATTCAACTAATAGATAAATGCTAAGAAAGAAAAGTATCTACAGAAAAGAACTTGATTCTTATATGTGTGTTTCTCAGCTTTATGCTAGACTCGATTGAGTTGACGTCTTACACATATGATGCAGAGTTTCAATGACATCACTTCTAGCTTGAATGCTCACTAGACTCAATTAGAATGAAATCAAGATGAAGACTAGAAAGAATAAATGAAGACTAGAATCATAACATTATTTCTCTTTCTTAATTATTCATGTTCGCATGAATGTTATTTCTTAGTGCGCTTTTCTTGAATATTTGATATAAAAGTCATCAATCATCTCTTGAGCGTTCATAAATTCGTCATCGTCAGCGTTATATCAGTTGAGATCATTGTCATAACTCTTTCATTTAACTTGATATTGAAGTTATCTTTGATATCATTGAAAGTTCAATATATTGTTGATCTTTCATTCGTTCTCATCGTTTATCACTATTGATTTCAAGAGTTCATTTGTCTGATCAGACAGAAGATCATCAACGATAGAACGAAGAAGTTCTGAATGAAATACATCATGTATATGCATAGTGTCTGATAGTTTCAATTTATAAAAAAAGTCAACAGAGTTTGTGATCTTGAATAAATCAAGTATCTTGTCATCTAGCTTTTTGAAGAGTTTCGCTGTAATGATGTTTCTTTCGTTTAGAAACATCTTTGATTCAATCTTGTAATTGATCTTCTTTCTATGCTTGTTAACTTGTTTCATCATTCATTCTCATGTTTTGTTCAAAGCTTCGCGAGCGAAGATTAACATCTTGTTCATGTGATCAAATATATTTTCAACTCTGATGATCTGCAAGCGTTCGCGAATGCTTTCATACTCAATGATGTCAGAATCAAAGCTCATATGAGAATGAAAGCTTTTATTTATGAAGAAGAGAGTTAAGAAGATGATTGAAGACAAGACGTTATTGTTGACAAACTTAATCATGAGCAATCACTTGAATCAGTCATTCTGCATATATGAACAGAAGAAACGAAGATATCTTTTGACATTCTGATTGACTTGTTCGCTTTGATCGTTGATCTGAAAGTGATAGATGATGAATAATTGAAGAGAAATGCTCAGTCATTTGCAAAGAAACTTTCAAAGAATGAAGATGAACTGAGAATCTCAATTGAACACAATGAAGTTTGATAAATCGTGAGTTCAATATACTCATTAAAGCAACATTTCAGCTGTTTTTTTGACTGTGATATCTTCATCATCAGTAATGCAAGAAATATAATGTCTTTCTTTTGACAATCTGCAAATGACAGTCAAAATAGCGTTGTAGTTGTATGAATCAAATAGATTGATAATAAAGTTCATGACTATGTTCTGTCATCGCTGTTCGAGTATCAGTAAAGATTAAAGCAAGTCATTTGATTTATCTCTAGATGTTTTTGAACGTTGACAGACATAGCAGTTTCAAATATATCGATCTACTGTCTTTCACATGAATGATCAATAGTAATTTCGTTTTATGATCTTTACAGTTCTAAGAATATCAGAATGACTCATCAATGACTGATCATGTACTTCACGAATCAGATTCATTTGTAGAAGTTCATTGAACGAAATTCATAACTGATTATCATGATATAAGATTTTATTCTGAACACAACAATTCTTTAATTTAATATCTTCACATTGTATCTCGTCTCTTGCTATTACTTCGCGAAGTAGCATACAATTCTCGTTGATTCTATTAGTTTCAAAAATCTGTTTATAGATTAATTCGCTGATGTTCTTCTTTAAATCAGCAATCTTCATTCAATTCAACGTCAAAATAGTGATTCATTGATAATGAACATACTCATCATTGAGATCTTTGAGCACGACGTTGACTCAACGAGTTAATGCATTGATCTTGATGTTTTGTTTGCTCAATCGATACATTATCTTGAAGTTAAAGTCAGTGAGCTTTTTTACTCAGCGTATTTATCGTCTGCTTAGTTCTTTGTCTTTCATCAATGAGATAAGTGCTTGATGATCGATGAACATCTTGATAGAAATGTCAGTTAACTTCAGTTCAAGTCATCAATGTTCAAATGCTCAAATGATAATCAGCAGTTCTTTATCATATATTTCGTAGTTACATTCAGCAGAAGACATGTTCTTGCTATAGAAAGCAATTGAATGTAGAATTTATTCGTTGTCATATTGAGACAAAACTTCATCATTGACGTAATCAAATAAGTTAATTTCAAGAATAATCTTACAAGTCTGATCAAAGTGACGAAGTATTGAAGTCTCAATTATACGTCTCTTCATATGATCGAATGTTGTCTGACAGATCTCATTTCATTCAAATATGATTTTCTTTTGAATAAGTTGAATCATGAGATGAACAATCTTCGAAAAATTCTTGATAAAACGTCAATAGAAGTTGCAGAAGTCAATGAAAAACTGTATCTGAGTGAGATTATTGAGTGTAAATCATTTTACGATGACTTGTATCTTTCAAAAATTCATCTTCAATTCTTTGATGAATATCAATAGTTTTAGAAAGATGATTTTCTGCACATGAAACTCGCATTTGTTTATATCTATCTATAGATTGATCTCTTGTAGTCAATGCAAGATCAATCATACATGTTGCTTGTATTTCTTCAAAGTCTTGCTGTAAATGATAATATCATCTAGATAAATCTGACAAAACTGATATAGATATTTAAACAACACGTCGTTCATATAATGTTGATAAAACGTTGATTCATTTGTTAATTCAAAGAGCATTACATGATATTTGTATGAGTTGAAAAAGATAATAAAGATAGTCAAATCTTTGCTATCTGAGTGCATACAAAGTTTATTAAACGTGACAATGATGTTCAATTGAGTTAGATACTTGCTTTCTTGTATATGAGTGAAAGTCTTGTTTATCAATGATAAAGAATAATGATCTCGTTTGATCAAAGCATTGAGCTTTCTGTAATCAACGCAGAAACGCAGACTTTCGTCTTTCTTTTCAATGAACAAGATGAGCGAGATGTATGATGCAAAGTTGAAGAAAATGAACTTTTTGTTTAAATGATTGATCAGATATTTCTTTATCTTCTGAAGTTTGTGATTGAACATCTGATAAAGTCTGCTTCTAGAAAACGTTTTTTCATCAATCAACTCAATTTTGTGATCATAAAAATGATGAGATGATAGCTGATCAATCATAGCTCGATCAAACATGTCTAGATAGTCATGATACTTGAAGAGAAGCTTGACTTTAACCTTCTCAAGAGTCTTGACGTGTGAGAGCTCATGCAGATTCACTTCTTCAGACTTATTTTCAACTGTAGTTATGAGTCGATCAATTTTCAAGATGATAACAGCAAAGATCTTCACATTTGATCGTTTAACTAACATTCTACAAGTCGCAGCTTTAATCATGACAATGTTCAATGAATCTGACGTTGATTTAGAAATTTTGACGTTAGTTAAAGTCGCGTCACATGATTTTAACTGTTTGATTAGTTTAACTGACTTCTCATTGAACTAACTGAAAAAGAGTGATTTCTGACTGAGTTGAGATGTAACGAAAGTGAAAAATCTCTTCAGTATGTGAGTAAAGATTAAGCTCTTCTGTTTTGTGATTGTTTTATTGCTTGAGAGTAAAGTAATTGATTTCTGACTAGTAGAATTGAAATTTGAAAATCGAAGAAAATCGATTTGCATATCAATTACTAAATCGATTTTGTTCATTCATGTTTTTTCGAAAATCATTTGATGTTGATCTAATTGAGTGATTAACATAAAAGCAATGTCAATCGTATGATCTTAAACTGTCAGATTCGAATAAATGACATGAGTAATGAGTTTTTTTGCATAATGATCATCAAATTCTTGTATTGACTTTGTCTTGATCAAAGTCAGAGACTCAATTTGCAACTGATCACAAACAATCTGTGCAATCACTTCATCAATGAACGAATAGTCAGCAGCTTCGATGTCAATCAATGACTTCAATGAGTAACTAATTTCATTGCTAGAAAGTATATATTCAATAGTCAAAGATTCAGAAGCAAAAGAATCATCTGACATGCTTGTTGTTGAAGAAATTAACACATTTTTCATCGCGTCTTTGATGAAAGTCACTATTTTTTTGTCTCGCTATTCTTGAAAGAAGACATTTTCTCATTCTCTTTATTCTTCAAAATGATGATTTCATGTAAACAAAGAATGAAAGCTCAAGATGCAGAGATGTTAATTTTGTTCAGCTTAGAGCAATTCTTGAACAAGTGATTCAAAGTCTTGCAGATGTAGCAGATGATTGATGATCTTGCTGACTTAAAGATAGAAAAGATAGTTGACTTAACATAATTAATTATTAAAGTCATCATTGACAAGAAAGTAGCGTGTTTGTCAGATATGACAGTGACTTTGATGATGACAATGCATCGTTCGCTGCGTAGCTGATAGTTAACTCGCTGTTTATTATTCACATCTTGAAGAAATTTCTTTAAATGAAAAAGCGAAGTAAAATTCTTTGAACAAATTGATAAAGCATTTTGCAAGCGATTGTTGATTTTATTCTGAAGATTGTTCATCAGAGTGCAATCATCATAATTGAGATAGCTGAATAGCTTTATAAAGTTGAAGTAGAAGACATTAAAAGACTTGTCTGCTTGTCTCAGAGCGTTGTATTCGCGTTGAGACTTTTGATTCTTATTCAGTTCATCATATATTTCTTTCAAATGATTAAATAACTCGTAAATTGAAGTGAATGAATTCAAAGAATCAAAATGATGTCAAGCGAAAATGTACTTTGCAGCATCATCTTCTAATCTAGACATCATGTAAACAATACAAATGATTTCATCATTGAATTGATCAACATTGACAATCAGCTTATCATTCATCTTATTTCTTTAATCTTCTTAACTTGATTCGTCTTCATCAGTGAATATAGATGAGTTCGAAAATTTGTAGAATCAATGATCTTCATTTTTGAATGAGATGAACTTAGTAAACGTCTTTCGTTGAGTATGATTCTCGATAAAAGCATGCAACTTGATATTTTGTTGAAATAAATGATTCATAGTAGATCAAGACTCAGTAGTCTGTCGAGATTGAGACTGATCAGCTAAACGTTGTTTCTCTTTAAGTTTCAACATTGTCTTTCGTAGTTGAGTGTTAAAATCTTCTAGAATGTTTATTGTCATGCAATTAATCTCTAGCTGTTTCAGTCTCTGAGTATGTTCAATCTGTAGAATGATTCAATGTTTATTGCATTTCAGAGTCATGTCTTGTTGATCTCTTAGCTCATCTAACATCTTAATGATCTCATTCAACTGATCAAGAACTCATTGACGTAGTTGTTCTTTGATCTTGATGTTTCATAAAATCTCAACGTTCTTAGCTTCAGTTGAGACATTGAAGAGTAGTAAAGAAACTCATTTATTTGCAATGCTTTTAAGCAAGTGAGCTGTTCATGACTTAACTGACTCGTTGTCGCGTATCATGATGAGAAGATAAAGATAAATAGATTGTGATAATGAGAAATTGATGATTTTGATAAATTTGAATAAATTTGATGAAAGTAATTTGAAGAATTTCTTACAAATTTTCTGAATAAACGAAGTAGATTATTTCGTATCATTTACACGTCAATAGCAGAGTAGTTGATTAGCATTTGTCTACTGTTAGAGATCAGCATAGAGTGAGTCATATGAATGTCATTTAACTAATAGATAAATGCTAAGAAAGAAAAGTATTTACAGAAAAGAACTCAATTCTTATATGTATGTTTCTCAGTTCTGTGCTAGACTCGATTGAGTTGACATCTTACACATATAATGCAAAGTTTTAATGACATCATCTCTAGCTTGAATGCTCACTAGACTCAATTAGAATGAAATCAAGACGAAGACTAGAAAGAATAAATGAAGACTAAAATCATAACATCTGCGTTTCATCATCTGCATTGCGAGTTAATATTTTGATTAAGCAAATGTCTGACTCAACTGAATTTACTATTCATTGATTGAGTCTTAAATATTTGTTAATGTATATGCATGTTCTTGATTGAGATGATGAGTTTTTCACTAAATGAAAGAAGTTGTGTGCTGAGCTAAATGATTGTAAATCATTGTTGTTGTGATCTTACTTTTGTATAACTACTATGTTGAATTCGCGAACTTCTTTGTTAATTAAAAATGATTTTCTGATGTTGTACTGTAGAATTCATAGAAAAGATTGTTTTATCATAAAGTTATTCATAACTGTTGTTGACTCTGCAATGAGAAGACTCTTTGTATGCTTTCAATTATTAAAAGTCTTTCTTACTTTCTGATTAAATATTTCTGAGTCTGCTCAAATATTGTCTCGTCTGAGTTGCTATTCACGTAAGAGAAAAGATCAATTCATCTTTTCTTGATTTCTACTATCTGTCAGATCAATTCATCAACGACTTGACTGCATGTTTTCAATATGACTGTTGCTGAGTTTGAGAAATTCATTAAATTGAAAAAGTTCATTGAATCTGAAAAGTTTATTGAATTTAAAGAGTTCAGAAATAGTAAGAAGAATGTGTAATTGTATTTAAATGTTTCAGAGTATCTGAACGATTTATTTCTATAAATTTCAAACACTTGTTTCATTTGCTGTTATCATTTAAGACAGATGCATCTTCAAAATTCATGATTTTCATTGCAGTTGATGCAACATCTTTTATTTAAAGACATTATGCACTTCTGAATGTGATGCTTGTCTGCACACTTTTTGCAATGCTGATTCTTTCTGCAGAACTTAATCATATGATCAAAATTATGACATCTGAAGCACTGTGTAATATAACAGTTCTTTTCAAATAGCTTGCATGTACATTCTTGATATGAGTTTAGCATGCTTATGTTCATTAATCAATTTATCATCGCTTCAATCATGATTTTTACAATGAATGATGAATGAATCTTCTCGCTTTTTATTATCTTCTTGAGTCAGATTATTCTTAAAACTTTCAAATCTTCATGAAGTCTTGCATTATCTTTTATCAATCTTTCAATGATCTTTTTCTGATTATTCATGTCTATTATAATGCATATTTCATGTGTCAGCATTGCGAAGATTCAACGTGTTATGCATGTTGAGCTCATGATTTCTTTTGCTCATGTTTGAGTCTTTTTCAGATTTGCTCAAGCATTTAAGCTAACTGCGTGAAGAAAGATGTCATCGCTACTCAGCTTGCAAAGTAACATGATTAAGTTTCTTTGATCTGTCAACACACTTGCGATTTTCTGTGAAATCTGCTTGATCAACTTCTTCTGTATCTCTTTTATTTCTCTTCTGTTCATTATTCTAATTATGACTTCTCTTTTCTTGTAAAGTGATGATAAATCATCTTTGAAACATTACTTTTTTATCGTTGTTTCTTCTCTTGTCATGTTTGCTCATGACATGATTTTCGTTAAAAGATGCATACTTCTCTGTGTTTGCAACTGCTTATTAGACAGTTGAACTGATGTCTTTAATTTCTATACATTCTTTGCAATGAATGCATTCTGATTCACATGATGTTTTTCTTCTGAATTGAGTCAAATACATTGAATCAGCTTTAATGCTATCTCTTTTCATGAATGATCTTTGCTTTTCTTCTTCTCTAATGTTGATATCTTTATTAGTAAATCAATAATGTTAGTAATGTTCTCTTCATTATTATGTAAGCATTTCAACTTTGCATCTTTGTTTTCTTGCAATGAATCAACGTCACTTGTAATCGTCTTCAAATCAGCATTGCTGCAATTTATGCAATTCATCATCATTCACTCGTCTTCTAAATTCACTCTGTCTTGTTTATAGTACTCTTTTTCAAAATTTGTGATGTGTGTGTTATGATTATTTCATTACTGATTTAAGAAAAAGTTTTTGATAATTTTTAAACAATTAAAATTTTAATCTTTTAATTTTATTAATTAATTTAAATTGTTGCATACTGAATAAGTTGTAAATTCTTTAACAATTAAGATTTTAATTTCTTAATTCTATTAATTTCTTAATGTTGTTTTGTCTTTTGATGTCATTGATCATCAAATACACAAACTTCTTTATACTCATGTGATTATTAGTTGAGTGAATTTGAATGAGTAACAAAATCAGTATCATGTAATAATAATAATAATAATAATAATAAATTCATACACTCTTGTGACATCGATTAGATCGACTCATGAAAGACTTTATGCTATCTGTATCGAGTGAACAAAATTCTCTGAGATAGAAAATCACTCGCAGTCTACACGACTGCTTCACGCAGTCGAAACAGTGAGTTTTGAGACTATGTATCAAATTTGTTTGCGTTGATCACACGTTAAAGAACGAGTGTTTTAGTCACTCTAAATTGCTTCAAGAGCTTCGTTTTTATCATCATCTTCGCTACTGCTCTGAGACTCTTCGTGATGATGATGATTATTCAATAGTTTGAGAAGTCAGCATCTTGTAGCATTCTTGATCGCAGATGTGATCAGTTCGAGCAGTGCATGAGTACATGCTTCGTCGTCTGATGACTTCATTCGCAGTCGCATCGCGAGCTATTCGTGCCTGAAACGTTTCTAGAGTACAGATAAGCGTTCAGATCTATGCATTCAATTCTGATGTACATTGCAAGAATGCTTTCTGCTTTCTGAAAATCATCACGCATCTTTATCATCTTATTGCTCAGATGCAATCTTTGTGCTGAGATTGCGTTGACATCTGCGACGCGTTCTCTGTACTTTTCTCATCGTTGATTTCATTGATCTTTGTGATACTGCGTTATTGCGATGCTATCGCTTGTTGAAATCATTGTGAAGAAGAAAGTGTATCATCTGCGTCTCGACTGTATCTTCGCATCTTCTTGAATGAAGACATTCAGAAGTACTTTTTTCTTGATGACGAGTGAGCGAGAAATGACGCGATTAACTCTCGTCAAGCGAATGCATATTAGTTCGCATGCTTGTCTGATCTCTTGCGTTTGATCGTTGATTCAACTGTGTAGCGTGATCTTGTTCTGTAGCATGTTCAGATGAACATGTAGCGAACTCGTGTATGTTTCTGTCTCTAAAGTTTCAATGTTTACTCTTTTAAACGCTTTTGCTACGTGACGCAGAGCTTGATTCTGAAGTGTTTCTAGTCTGCGTTCTTTGCTCGACAGTTCATCTTTCTTGTCGCGCTGATGTCAGACTGACGCTTCGAATGTGATTTCTGATCTCACTACTGCTGAGTATACTTGCCTCGCTTTTGTGAAGATAGCTTTTCATGTGAAGACTTCAAGATGACTAAGTGTCAGCATTCTTGTGACGTGATTCGTCTCTATTTGTTGAAGATGCGCGTCTCATCGCAGTTTCGTGTTCAGTTGCATCTCTAGAACTCGTACGTCTAATTTCGATTTGATAATTAAGCTTTCTATTTGTATGCTAGTCATCATGTTGAATCTCTTCGATTTTCTAGTGAAATGCGTGAGCTCATACTTTTCTGATGCGAACGTTGCGTCATGAGTGCAAGCTCATTTCGCGCAGACGTCGTGTGCTTTGCTCAGTGTTCTGCAAATTTCTTCAGTGAATCTGTCGTAGACTAGAATGTTAATATTATTTACGAAGTTAAGCACTTTGATTTTAATTTTCAATGCTTCGCATTTTTCAATTAGACTTGCGTTGAAGAATAGAAAGAGAATCGATGAAATGAGAAATCTCTGTGATATGTCTGCGTTTATCTCGCGCATGTCGCTCGTTTGTTCATCGAATATTAGCGACGTCTCTCGATTCTCTAGAAAGCTGCGTGTTCATTCGATTATGTAGCTTGACGTTCTTTTCATTTTCAGCGTGTGCAGAAGTCTGATGTGTGAGACTCGATTGAATGCTTCGACGACGTCTAAGCTTAGCATGAAGATCACATATTTGATTTCACAGTCTTACACTGTGTGAACTTGATCTACTAGTAAATCTAACATCGAGATCACAAATCGCTTGCGTCTCGCTCTCATTTGAGCATTTGATAGCATGCAATGAGTCTCAACTATGTCACTCAGTCTTTTGATCATAATCGACTTCAGCGCTTTGCTCATGATATCGAGCAAAGCAATGAGTCGATACGTCTTTGAATTGATATAGTTGCTTTTCTTCGATTTGCATAGTACTATTGTCTGAGTCTTTTTGAACTGCTTCGAATGATACTTGTGTGTTACGCATGCGTTGAATAAACTCGTCAGTACTGAGATCAGTTCTGCAAGACTCGCTTGAAGCGCTCTGTTTGAAATATCTGAAGCGCTTGATGCTTTGTCTGCTTTTACTCGTCTGATTGTTTATCGAAAATATGTTGCATACGTTGCATGCAACATACATAAGGCACGACTTCTATGCTGGTTTCTCTCTTAGCGAGAGATAGTTTCTCGCAGCAGGTTCACAGTTCAAGGCGAGCAAAATCTCTCACTGCTCAGATTTCAACAGTTTACTTCTTAAGCATGAGTCGCAGACGTTTCGTCAGCGATACGCATGCGTATCGCAGTCAATTTCTTCTCTAATCACATCGACATGCGCTACTGTTCTCTCAAGCTATACAGACAATGTTTTCAACTAGAGATTGACTCTATCATCAAGACATTCGAGAGTCAGAGCTCAGTGAAGAAATGAGATTCTTGAGATCAACAGTCGTCGTCATTGTATATCACGCTTCGCAGACGCTCGCTTCGCTTGTAAAGCGTGCAACTCATCTGTTTCGCGTTATCTGTAGAGATCTTTCTCGTACAGATCGATCGTGTCTTGCAGAAATGTTCATATGCTACACTTCTAATCAGGCAGCGTAGTTCAATCATTCTCTACTAACTCGCTTGTGTTTCTTTTCTCTTAACGAAGTCTTCTCGTCAGCGTATCGCTCATGTATAGAATGTCTGTGTCTGAACATCTGTTAAACGATATTAACGAGACTCTCGAGTTTGCTCGTGTTGAACTTAACGAGTCTCGTAAGTTGTTCATGTCGTAGTAACAGGCACGCAGTCTTAACAAGATCTATACGTAGTTAGCACATAGATCTAAAGAATATTCGTGATTCGAGTTCTTTCTGCTAATCACTCTCAACAGATCAAACGCAAGAGTGTTCTGTCTCAGTTCTCATCGTTGCGATGACGAGATACTGAATCGAATGATTTTCATAAGCGATTTTTCTTGTAGTTTTGCGTTTTATTTGATTTTCTCATCTGCATGCAGATTGTTTTATAACATGCACATTGAGATTATCAAAGTCTGCGCGATCGCGAAAACTCTGCATGCGATCAACGCACAGCGCTTCATCATCACGCAGCGTCTCGATGTCATTCAAACTTTTGATAATCTTTAGACTTTACTGTAGCTAGACAGTAGATTCGTAGTCAGCATCGCGTACAGATAAGTTTCATCGCTGATCTCAGTATCATGTAATTAATGAATGTTTAAAGTAATGTTAAAATCATGTTTAAATATTCAATTTAATCATGTCATGAATGAAATGTTTGATTCAATAATGATAGTTAGAATTAAGATTTTAAAAATATAGAAGAAAAAAGATATAAAAGAAAAGAAAAACATGCTTTATATAGTAATTACTCAGATTCAATGTTAGTTTTAAAGAAAACATGTTAAAATATAAGAAAGATGTTGATTCAAAAGATGTTTCATTAA
>JAABUS010006532.1_pt1 | contig 14093 bp, 17 predicted proteins | sample 5560161 | NCBI WGS metagenome assembly JAABUS01 (sample SAMN10711885, study PRJNA513376) | rock metagenome | isolation source: Antarctica rocks | place: Antarctica: Victoria Land, Trio Nunatak nord | collected 2016-01-04 | reverse complement strand
CCTCCTCAAACCCGCGACGCTCAGGAAATCCCGCGACCCGGGCGGGCGCCGCGCAGTCCGTGCCGAGCTCAGCGCCACGATCGGCCTTGAGCGACCGCAGCCGTCAGGTTCTCCTTCGCCTGTCGAAGCTGCCCACGATCGTGATCCCGGCCACCGTGCTGGTCCTGATGCTGATCGGTTTGGGCGCGCCGCTTCCCTTCGCGCTGCCAGCCCTCGGAGTCATCGCGCTTTTCGTCACCTGGCTGGCATACCTGTCGTGGCCGGTACTCGACGTACGTGGTCGCCTGACCCGCGGTCTCATGCTGCTTATCGTGATCGGGTCTGCCGTCGCCAGAACCCAGGGGTGGCTCTAACTTCGCAAGCATCCGACGCGGTGATCGCCACAGCGCTCGTCAGGTCGGATCGTCGTGAGGACTGGCGGGGGGCGGGTACGGCGCCGTGCCCACCCGAGCGGGCGCCCGGTGCAGCCGGGCCTGCACAGCCAGCTCGCCGACCAGCGCAGCCGCGTCGGCCGTCTCGCGGTGCTGCGCCTGCCAGCGCTGCACTCCGGACGGCATGTCCAGGTAGACGGTCGCCAGTCCGAGCCGCCGCTGCACCGGCCCCTGCCGCACGCTGACGCTCTGCACCCGCGCGAAGGGGACGAAGAACTGCGTACGTCGCCAGCGTCCCCAGCGCGTCAGGGCGCCGCTCTCGAGCAGTCCGACCCCCAGGTTGCGGGCGACCCAGGGGTCCAGCCACCTCGCCCTCGTACCAGCCGCCACCACGGTGGCCTCGTCCACCCGGGCGCCCGTTACGTCGGCGATCAGGGCCAGCGCGTCTCCCCGGTCGGCGACCGGCATCAGCGACGCGCCCTGGTGACTGTCCTCACTGGCCCCCGCGACGTCGACGCCGACCCGCGCCCACCCGAGCCGACGCCACAGATAAGGCTCCTCTAGTCGCACGCCCTGGATCCGGTCGAGGTCGATGGTCCGGTTGGTCGTCGAGGTGAGCCCTGAGCTCGTCCGGATGCCGCTCGCCGTACGCATCAGCCGGAAGTTGGCGTCGCGCATCATCGACGCGACCTGACGTCGCAGCTGGACGGCGATCGCGACCGTGACCGGGATGATGCCTGCCACCCCGGCTGCCAACCCCTTCCAGCCGAACACGACCCCGCCCACCACTAGCGCGACCAGCCAGACCACCAGGAGCACCTCGGCGATCACGCCGTCGAGGAGGTTGGCCCCGACCAGACGAGCTGTCGAGATCTCGGCGATCAGCTCGCCGCTTGGGTCGCTGGTTCTCGGGTCGCCGTCTCTCGCCCCGCCACCCGTCGTACCGGCTGATTCAGGTCCGGTTGGTGCGACCGCGGTGTGGCGCAGGATCTCCTCACGCAGCGCCCACGCGTCGGGGCGCCGCAGATAGGCCAGGTTGACCGACGCGCCGTCGCCTGCCGCCATGTCGAGGCGTACGGCGGCCAGCCCACACAAGCGGGGAAAGAACGGCTGGTTGACGTCGACGGACTGGACCCGGTTGAGCCGCACCTGGCTGCGTTGCCGCACGATCAGGCCACGGTGGTACAGCAGCGTGCCGGCCGGTGAGGCGTCGTCGATAATCGCGAACCCCGTGGCCCGCCAGGAAAGCCACGACGCGATGACCACAACGAGAGCCACCACCAGCAGCACCCCTAGAGCCTGCGTCAGCAACGACACCTCGACGTCGCCGTGGAGAGCCCGCCAGATCCACCTGAGCTTCTCGAGGTCGTCGCGAAACACGCTCAAACCCCCGGCTGCAACGGCGCCCACCAGCTGCCAGGACCGGAAGAAGGGCGTCAGCGGATGTAACCGTCGAAGAGCCGTCGCCGGCACGGCCGGCGCAACGTCGGTCGCGCTCACAGTCCGGCCGTCGAGGCTTCGCCCTTGGCAGCCAACCGGTCACGCAGCTGCTGCGCCACCTCGACCGGCACACCGGGGATTCGCGCATCCGTGGACGCCGAGGCGGTCACCAGCGTGACGGTGGCGATGCCCAGCCGCGTCGAGACCGGGTTCGCCGACACCTCGATCACCTGCATCCGCCCATACGGCACGACAGTCAACCGCCGCACGAGCCGACCGCGGCTCACCAGCAGGTCCTGCTCCCGTTCGGCATACCGCCAAGCGCTCACCACGCGTGGTACGACGAAGAACCACCCCCCCAGCGCCGCTGCCACCATCACAGCGCCCAGCACGAACAGCGGGACGGCGGCGGCTCGGGACTGCCGAGCGATGAAGGCGCCGCCAACGAGGAGCAGCAACCCGACCAGCGCCAAGCCGACCATCGGGATGCGTCGCTCGACCACCAGCTTCCTGGAGACAGGCCGCCACTGCAGCCCCGGCTCCGCAAAGAGGCGTTGGACCGGCGAATCACTCACGCATCGAGCCTAGCTAGCCTGGAGCGATGCCAGTGTTCATCAAGTCTGTGACGTTCGACTGCGCCAACCCCTTGCGACAAGCGCAGTTCTGGGCAGCCGCTCTCGGATCGAACGTCGACGAGGATTCGACCGTGGACAAGGCGTACGTCGAGGCCGCGGGGTGGGGCGGTCCGAACATGTGGTTCATCACGGTCCCGGAACCCAAGACCGCGAAGAACCGCATGCACTTTGACCTTCGGGCACCCGGTCCGATTGACGATGAGGTCCAACGCCTGACCGACCTCGGCGCGAGCGTCAAGCACCCAGGAAGTGACCTCGTCGTGATGGCAGATCCCGAGGGCAACGAATTCTGCGTCGAGTAGACCGGCCCGGCCCGGCGGGCATTTCTCGCGGACAGCGAAGCACAGGGGATGTCACGGCGGCGGACCATGAAGGACAAAGGACATGAGGGCAGCTGTCTTCTCCGATGTGCACGGCAACCTGATCGCCTTGGAGGCGGTCCTCGCCGGGGCCGCGGATGCCGGCGTTGACGAATACTGGGTCGTCGGGGATCTGGTGGCGCACGGGCCTCATCCGACGGCGACCATACGCCGACTGATGGAGCTGCCGATGGCTCGGTTCGTCAGGGGCAACACCGATCGGTATGTCCTGACCGGAGACGTTTCGGGGATGATCCCCGCGATCGACACGGTGCGGTCAGCCGCCGGCGTGCAGGTGTTGGTCAGCGCATCATCCGCGTTCGCCTGGACGCGGGGAGCGATTACCACTTCGGGCGGCTACGACTGGTTGGCATCTTTGCCGATAGAGCACAGAGTGACCCTGCCGGACGGGACACGGGTGCTCTTGGTGCATGCAGCACCGGGCCGAGACGATGGCCCGGGTGTGCAGCCAGCCATGACCGATCGCGAGCTGCTCGATGGCGGCCTCGCCGACGCGGGGGCGCACCTCATCTTCGTCGGGCACACGCACGTGCCCTTGGATCGCACGGTTGCCGGTGTCCGGGTCGTCAACGTGGGCAGCGTCAGTTTGCCCGCCACCGCAGACCGGCGGGCGATGTGGACCCTGCTTGTCGCCGACGAGAACGGGTTCACCATCGAGCGTCGGTTCGCGGACTACGACATCGAGGCCGTCACGTCGGCCCTGGACAATGCGCATCACCCGTCCGCCGACTGGCTCAGGTCGAAGTTCCACCGGTCCGAGGGCTGACCAGCGATCCGGACGGTGCCGCACTCGCCACCACTCGGCAAGCCGCATTTCAGCGCTTCGGCACCATGGCGAAACAGGGGCTGAGCGTGGCGCTCCCCAGCCTTGCGCGCCCAAGCCACCACATCAGGGGGAAGCGACCACTCAGCCGCCTGAACGGCGTCCTCGGCCGAGACGCCATGCTTGAGTGCGCCTGGGTGAACCTTCACGCCCCGAGATGGGCCAATGCGGATGGCTTCGGACCTGCTCATGTCGTTCTTGGCTGCGGCCGCATCAAGGGAGTCCAGCTCTTCGGCGGTGAGTCGGACTGCAACGACCTGCATCGGCTCGGCTCCACGGCCCGGACGACCGCGTCCGCGCCGCTTCAGCTCGTCGACGTCGTAGCCGGCTTCCGCCTCGTCTGCCCAGTGTTGGATCTGCTCCTCGGTCACCACATGTTTATCGTATAACGAAAACCTGAAGTGTTCCAGAGGTCACCGCAAGCCGATCGCCGAACGGGTTCAACCTCCCAGGGCGGACCGACGTCGGAGTTCACTTCACGTCCGCAGGGCCTCATGTGCAACGCCTGTGTTGACATGTGTGTAGCATGACCCCGTGAGCAAGATGCTGCAGGTCCGCGACGTGCCCGACGACGTGCATGCCGAGTTGCGCCGTCGCGCCACCACCGCCGGAATGAGTCTCTCCGACTTCACCAGACAGGAACTCTCTCGACTGGCACGGCGGCCCTCGCTTGGGGACCTACTGGATCGGGCCGCGAGCCGTAACGGTGACCCAATGACCTTCGCTGATGCGCGTGAGGCCGTTACCTCCCAACGCCCCAACGAATGATCGTCGTCGACGCGTCTGTTGTCGTCGCTTCCCTGCTCAGCACGGGAGGTGCCGGGGCTCGCGCCCGAGAACGGCTTCGCCTAGATCCCGATTTGCACGTGCCGCACCTGCTCGACGTGGAGGTGACAGCAGCACTCCGCCGACGCGTCCGCCTCGGCCAGACGGACGTCGAAGTAGCCACCGAAGTCATGGCTGACCTCGCTGATCTCGCGGCCCTGCGTTGGGATCACGAGCCGCTTCTCCGCCGAGTCTGGGAACTACGAGAGAACGTCACGCCGTACGACGCCGTCTATGTCGTGCTTGCCGAAATGCTGGATGCTCCGCTGGTTACGAGCGACGCTCGGCTCTCCCGGGCCCCAGGACTGAACTGTCGCGTCGAGGTCCTGGTCGACTGACTGCCCGCCATGGCAACCCGCAGCGGACGCCGGTGAGCCGATCCGATCATCGCAAGGGGATCCTCAATGGACGCCAGTCGGGCGATGGATTGCTAGCGCGGTCGCTTTCACGCGGACTTGGCGTGTTGTCCGCCGTACCGTTTTCGGGCGGCCTCGCCGGAGGTGCCGAGCATGCTGCCGATCGCGGACCAAGACACACCGGCTTCGCGACCTGCGGCGACCGTCTCGGCAACGCGACGCTCGGTGGCGGCGCGCTCGGTCACTGCTTCGCGGATCGCGTACAGCGGCCCAGCATCGCGGACGTCTGCCGGCTCGTGCTCGGCGAACCGACGCTCCAGTTCGTCGGCATGTTCGAGGATCTCCTGCAGGCTTCGGGGCATGGTCATCACCCTCAAGTACTTTCTCCGGGCGGTCATCGCGTGAACGATGACGGGGCCGTGGTCGGTGTCGAGAATTCCGAGTTCGACGAGTTGAGCGGACCGCGTTGGTCCGATGATCATCACGAAGCCGTCGTCGAGGTCCTCATAGCGAACGGGATGGTTGAACGCGTGGAGGACGTCTTCGTCGGCGATGCCGTGCTTGCGTGCGCTGTCGACGATCAGCGGGGGCTCCACGACTTCCAACATACGTTGCCACACGCGCAGAAGGCAACTTAGGTTGCCAGTCAGCGGCTTACTGCCGTCGCCGGTAGCCGAACCCCGGGGGCGATCCTGCTGCCGGCCGGACGCAACCACTGCGCATTGGCGTTCCACCGGCCGTCGGGGCGACGCTTCTTCTCCAGCAGATCCAACGCGTCAGCGGCCCGCGGGTCGGTGCACCTGCCGGCGCAGGCGATGAGGAGCAGGGCGGCCAGCAAGTCGTAGTGCCAGTAGGACGGGTACGGCGTGGACAGCCAGCGAGCGCTGATCGGCTCGCCGGTGCCAGCGCGGCGGAACACCCGGTGAGCGAGGAACAACTCGACGGCCCGGTCCGCGGCTTCGCGGGCACCGGTGTGGCCGGTAGCCACGGCGTACTCGTGCAGACCCCAAGCCGTTCTCAGCGACTCGTGGAACGACGACCGGTGCCCATCGGCTTGGTTGTCGCAGTTCCAGCCACCGTCCGGCCACTGCCAGGAGATGATCGCCTCGGTTAGCCGTTCGGTGCGCTCATCTCGGGCCAGCCCGAGCCGGGTGCACGCGCCGAGAGCGTTGCCGTGGATGCTGGCGTGGGAGCGGGGCAGCCCCTCGACCACGCGTGGCCGGTATCTCAGCCGGTCGGTGATCCAGGCCAAGACGTGCTCGGCGGCGGCGGCGGCCGGAGGTCGCCGGCTGGCACGTCGAGCTCTGCCAGCGAAACTAGCCGCCAGTGTGCGCCGATCCACTTGCGGTAAGGGTCGCCTCCGAACCCGCCGTCCTCCCGCTGTCCGGCAAGCAGTGCCGACACCCACGGCCCCTTGGTGATGCCTGCCCGGTCCAGCGCCGAGTCCTCCCCGAGAACGCAGCGGCGGGTCAGGTGCCGAACCGCAGGCTCCTTCGCCGCCAGCAACCACTCCACCGCCGAGGCTGCGCCCTGGTCCACTCCATCAGCATCCCAGGGCCACGCGTCCTGCGCACCTACCGCCGCCAGCCGTCCGAGTCCAGCGATGTGATGTGCGAGACGGCGGCAGCAACCCCGGCTCGGCGATGGCAACGTACTGGTCGCTGAGGTTCAGGTCAGCGTCGCGGAAGCCCCCCACCGCACTGGTTCAGTAGCGCCGTAAGCGGATCGCGTTGCGGGAGGTTTGCGCGCCGCATTTGGGAGGCGCAAACGTCGAGATCTTCAGCTGTAGTCGGCGTAGATCCGTCGGCTGACTCCATCGACCGTCATGAAGCCGCCGTACGGAACGATCCACTGCGGCCTCGTGTGGCCAAAGGGTGGACCGACCACGACAACTGCTTCCGGGTTGTAGGCGTGAACGATCTCCGTCACCACGTCGCGCTGTTCGTCACGCTTCACGCGCCTCTCATCAGCTGAGGGCCGGGTGACGAAGTCCGATGTCGGAGGCCGGGCGACGACGACGGCATCCACGGCCCTCAAGATTCCGCGCTCGCCGAGCGATCTGGTGATCCAGCCGAACTCTCGTGCGGCTATGAGCTCCTCGGAGGACTCGAGGATCAACACTCCGCCTTCCAGTACCGAAGGGACAGCCGGGAACCGGCCTGCGGTCAGGATCCACTGCACGACCTCGATGCAGCCACCCCAGGTCCGGCCGGTGATCGACCGTGGCGGCCCAGACCAGGCCCAGGGCTCGGTTGGCTCGCGGTCGCCGAACTGCGTCAGAGCTCGTGGGTCGTTCCAGTCGTGACCGATGTCCTCCGACTCGCCCGGCTCGGTGAGTTCCACGCATTCACCCGTCAAGAGGGCGGCCCGCAACGAGTCCTCGTGGATCTGATCGACGTGGGGACCCGGCCCGAGCTGAACCTGAGTCGATCCGCCGTAGTAGCCGGCCACGCCGTTTGTCCACAGCCAGTTGAGCAGGTTGGTGTTGTCGCTGTAGCCGAGGAACGGCTTCGGGTCACGCGCGATGAGTTCGGCATCGAGGTGCGGGATGACCGTGATCTGGTCCTCGCCGCCGATAGTTGCCAACACGGCGCGAATTTCGGGATCAGCGAACGCCGCGTTGAGGTCGTCCGCCCGCTCGCGAGCGGGTGCGCCGAGCTTGCGCGTTGTCGGGAACTCCACCGGCACCAGCCCCGTGATGGCCTGGAGCCGCTGAAGCGCCTGCTCGTGGACGGCCGAGGCGACCGCGGGGGCGGCGAAGGACGGGGACAACACAGCGACCTTGTCGCCTGCGCAGGCCTTGTTCGGTGAAATCAGCTCCATGGGCGGAAACCCTATGGTCTGTGTCCTCCCGATCCTCAACGGTTATTGAACGGAGCAACCCCGTCAAGTCCGCAAGGCGGCATCGCCACGACCCGCCAGTCGGCGGAATGACTGCACACGCACACCCCGTCGGCCCCACGCACCCGCTATCCCGGCCGACGCACCATGCCCGTCGCTGGGCTCCGGTCAGTCAGGCAGTACTCGTGCCCGGACGGCGCGCCCATCACTGTCCAGCGCTCGAAGTCGGCGAGCCGTTGCGCGCCGAGGCCCTCGTGGCGGCGTACCTCGCTCGGGCGGTCGGCGACTGCGAGGTCGAGGTGCGCGGTGACGCGCGGTGCGTCGTCGTCGAGGCGCTGCAGCAGGACGCGCGGCGGGCCGGCGGGCTCGGGGTCGCCGAGGAAGGCGAACTCCGACCGTATACCGCGCTCGAGCTCGCGACCGGTGAGCCGGCACCAGAAGTCGACCTCGGCGTCCCACAACCGAGCGGGGATGTCGAGGCACACCTGGTCCGCGATGACGACACGGCCCTCGCGCTCCATCCCGGCCGCCTCCGGGGCGTCACCCAGGGTGTGGCAGTACGGCAGGCCGCCCGGGGAGTGCATCACCGCGACCCTCTCGTAGGTCCACGCGTCGCGCGCCCCAAGCGCGCGGCTCCTCGCCACGGCCGCGAGCCGGTCGGGGGCATCGAGGTCGAGGTGCACGCCAGCCTTATCACCGTCGACCGCCTGCATCTTCAACCACGACCGTCCCCGTTCGGGCAGCACCGTGACGAACTGCCCTCGCTCGCCACGCCCCGGAGAGACCCGGCACCCGGTGACCTCCGACCAGAACGCGACGCCGCTCTCCCACCGCTCGGCGGGCGTGTCGAGGAACAGGTGGATCCACGTCGGACTCATGGCGCCATCCTCGACCACCACGGCGTCCCGGTGGCTCATCACGCCCGGCTGACCAGGACGTACCGCTCGTCGTCGACGTCCTTGCCCCAGTAGACGGACTCGGGGAGATGCCGGACCTCGACGTGCTTACGACGCGTGCGCACGACCGCCTCGGCCTCCCTGGCCGTCAGCCCGGCACCGGTGCCCCACCGGCCCTCGACGAGCACCAACGTGCCCGGCGGCTCGAGCAGGTCGACCCACCGGCCCAGCGCTGCCGCCGGGTCGGGCATCGCCCACAGCACGTGCCGGCTCAGCAACACGTCGTATGAAGCGGGCGCGAGTGGCGGCGCGGACGCGTCGCCCACCACGAAGCGCGCCTCGGACACCTTCGCCCGCGCCCGCCGGACCATCTGCGGCGAGAAGTCCAGCCCGTCGACGGCGAACCCCTCGTCGACCAGCAGCCGCGTCAGCGTGCCCGTGCCGCACCCGACGTCAAGCACCCGCGCCGGCGCCGTGGGCAAGACCAGCAGCAGCAGCTCGCACCAGGCGGCGCGCACCTGCGGGTCGGCGAGCCCGTGGTCCGGCTCCTCGTCGAACCTCGACGCCTCGCGGTCCCACAGCTCCCGAGTCACCGGGTCACCGTACCTGCGCCGTACTGCGACCTCCGTGGCCACTGCAGACGTCAGGTTCATGCGTCGCGCCGGCCGAATGAACTCGTCGGGACAGCATCTGAGCCACAGTGGGAAAGATCTAGCCGAGCATCGCCCACCGGGGGAGCTCCACCCACCGATAGCCGATGGACCAACCCATTGTGGCGGCTACCGAACAGGTCGCCGCCGCATGGGGTTCCTCAATCGGTGAACCAACCGACTGCGGCAGAACACGATGTCCGGAACCGGCCATCGCCGGCTGACTTTCCAGCGGCTGAGTTCCCGCGGATCACATCGGCTTCGGGTTCTCGACCACCACGAGCACTCCGGAGCAGTCAGTCCACGAGGCCTGTGGCGCGGAACATCCGGTCGTAGATCTCGTGTACGACGGGCTCCTTGACCTGGTTGTAGCGCATCCCGAAACCCAGTGCGCCGTTGTCATCGCCGGTTGCAGCCATGTGAGCCGCGGCGCTGCGCTTGGCCGCGGCGTATCGCTCGCGCTCGTCTGGATGCTCTCTCAGCCAATCGCGGAACATCCGGTGCCTGACCACCTCGGGGCACTCAGGTCCGAAGACGTGTAGGTGCACCCGTGGCACGTCGAGGTGTTTGAGGAGACGGTGTTGGTGCCAGTCGGGCTCGGTGAGCCAGTGCACGTACCCGAGACCTTCGAGGTCGGGGATGTAGGCCGCCTCGTCGGTGGGATCCGTGACCGTGAGGTCGACGTCGATGATGGGTTTGGCGGGCAGTCCGGGCACGGAGGTGGAGCCGATGTGCTGGATGTCGAGCGCCCGGTCACCGAGGGCGGTGCGAATGCCGGTTGCCAGGACGTCGTACCCCTGGGTCCAGGCCGGGTCTGATTCCTCGACCCGAAGCGTGTAGCCAGTCGGGCGGGCATCGACATAGACCACCTCGCCCTCGACGTGATGGCGAGTGATCTCCTCAGGCGTCGGCACGTGCGGTCCCCCTTCGCAAATGGCCTGGATGAAGCGCGTCCATGGCTTCATCGTGCCTGACTGAGTTGCTCCCGCGAGGGGATCGTGAGCCGGCACGTTCGTATCGTGGCCCACACTGGAGGCCATGCTCACGATGTCCAAGCACAAATGGTCGCTCGCCAACGCACGCTGCTCGGTGGCGTTCAGTTGGTCGGTCGTGCGCCTGGGCAGCGATCGTCACGGCACCTGGCTCGGGTCGCGGCGTGGGAATCCAGTTCGGCAACCAGACGGCCGCCAGGAAGCTCAGCGGCGTGACGCTGTCTGGGTGATCGACGAAAACACCTGGTGGTTGACTGCCTTCTGGTTCACCCCGGAGACGGACCTCACCATCGACATCTGCACGCCGCCAACTCTTGAGGGCGAAACCTGGTCCTTCGTTGATCTTGAGCTGGATCTGTTCCGGAGGGCGGACGGGCAGGCCGCGATCGTTGACCAGGAGGAGTTCGACCTGTTGGCCGCATCAGGCCTTGTCGCCGAAAGTGAAGTCCAGAAAGCATCTGATACTGCGCGGGAGCTGCTTCCGCTCATCCTGTCCAGATCGGAGCCGTTTGGTGATGCCGCACTGCCCTGGCTCCAAGCCCAGCGCGCATAGCCGGCCCTCCGTAAGCCAAACCTCTTGCGGGAACGCGCAGGTCAACTCGGTTCCCCGCAAGCACGTGTCCCGCCAGACCCGCCCCGGTGAAGCGTCCGGGGAAGGGACGGCTATCGGCACAGGGATGATCCGTCTCCATCGGCAGCGGTAGAGGCCTCCGCGGTGCAAGTCAACGATCGGTATGCCGGTCAATAGCCCTTGCCAGGAGCTTTTTGAGTTGACAATGGTTTTCAGCCGGAGTGATAATCGTTTTCATGTGGCCGGCAACCAGTGCGCCAAAGCCCCGCTCTGCCGTTGGCGGCGCGCTGGGGTGCTTGGTCTTGGTCACGCTCGCGGGGTGCGGTGCGTTGGCCAACGAGAGCGACAGCCAGGGCATCGACATCATCGCCGCCTTCTACCCCTACGCCTACGTCGCCGAGCGAGTCGCCGGCGACTTCGCCACGGTCAGCAACCTCACCCCGCCAGGAGTCGAACCGCACGACCTCGAGCTCACACCTCAGCAGGTCGTCGATCTGACCGACGCCGACCTCGTCATCTACGAGGCAGGGTTCCAGCCGTCGATCGACACGGCCGTCGAGCAGAACCCCCCGGGTGAGGCGCTCGACGTCACCGACGTCGTACCGCTTCGTGACACCGGCGCCCCTGGCGAGACCGGCGCCGACTCGGCTGGCGACCCACACCTGTGGCTGGACCCCACCCTGCTGATCCCGATCGCGCGGCGGGTGGCCGACGTGCTGAGCGACACCGACCCCACTCACGCCGACAGCTACGCCGCCAACGCCCAGCGGCTCATCGCCGACCTCAGGCACCTTGACGCGGAGTTCCGCGCCGGGCTGAGCCAGTGCGAACGCACCGAGATAGTGACCAGCCACGCTGCCTTCGGCTACCTCACCAGCCGTTACGGACTGACGATGATCCCCATCGCCGGGCTCTCCCCCGACGTCGAGCCGAGCCCGCAGCGGCTCGCGCAGGTGCAGAGCCTGATCGGCTCCGATGGGATCACCACGGTGTTCTCCGAGACGCTCGGCACCAAGGCGTACGCCGACACGCTCGCGTCCGACCTCGACGTGACGGCTGCCGTCCTCGACCCGATCGAGGGCCTGGCCGACGACTCGTCTGGCGAGGACTACCTCTCGCTGATGCGCGCGAACCTGGCTGCGCTGCGCGCGGCGAACGGCTGCCCATGACCGACGCGAAGGATGGTCGAGCCGAGTCACCCGGTGGTCGAGCCCGTCGAGACCACTCCGACCATCCCGAAGCCGACGTCATCATCCAGGTCACCGACGGCAACCTGGCGCTGTCCGGTCGCCCTGTCCTGCGTGGAATCAACCTGACCGTGCGACGGGGCGAGGTCCTGGCGATCCTCGGCAGCAACGGCTCGGGCAAGTCCACGCTGGTCCGTGGGTCGCTTGGTCTGCTGCCGTGGACCGCCGGCGACGTGCGTCTCTTCGACACTCCGCTGCCCCGCTTCCGTGACTGGCAGCGGGTCGGCTATGTGCCCCAGCTGATGACCGCGACGTCTGGAGTCCCGGCAACCGTCGGGGAGGTGGTGGCGTCGGGTCGGCTCTCGAGGCGACGCCTGCTGCTGCCGATGCGGCCCGCCGACCGCGAGGCCGTGCGCCGCGCTCTCAATGCAGTGGACCTCCTCGACCGCCGGTCCGACGCGCTCAGCCAGTTGTCCGGCGGCCAGCAGCATCGGGTGCTCATCGCCCGGGCGCTCGCGGTCGAGCCCGACCTCTTCGTGCTCGACGAGCCGAACGCCGGCGTCGACCACGCCAGCCAGCTGGCCCTCGTCGAGACGCTCCGGCCGCTGGTGGCGGCTGGCACCACGGTGCTGCTCGTGCTGCACGAGCTCGGCCCTCTCGCGGCGCTGATCGATCGCGTGGTGCTGCTGCGCGACGGGCGCGTGGTGTACGACGGCGCGCCGCCAGACGACGTATCACTCGAGGAGTTCCACACCCACCACCATCACGACCGGGTGGTCGACACAGTCCCCATGAGTAGCGGGTGGGACTTGTGAGCTTCCTCGAGTACCCCTTCATGGTCCGTGCTCTGCTGGCCGCACTCTTCACCGGCGTCGCGGCGCCTGCCGTCGGCACCTACCTCGTGCAGCGCCGGCTGGCGCTGATGGGTGACGGCATCGGCCACATCGCGGTCACCGGGGTCGGTCTCGGCCTACTGACCGGCCAGTCCCCCGTCTGGACCGCTGTCGCTGTGGCGATCGTCGGCGGGCTGCTCATCGAGGTGGTCCGCGAGCGCGGCCGCACCAGCGGTGACGTGGCGCTGGCCCTCATCTTCTACGGCGGCATCGCTGGCGGCGTGCTTGTCACGGGTCTGGCTGGCGGCAGCGCGCAGACTCTGCACAACTATCTGTTCGGCTCCATCATCACGGTGGACTGGGCGGACGTCTGGACCGTGATCGGCCTCGCCACCGCAGTCATCTTCCTGGCCGTCGGCCTGGCGCCTCAGCTGTTCGCGGTGTGCCAGGACGAGGAGTTCGCCCGGGTCACGGGGGTGCGCGTGCGGGCCTACAACGTCTTGACGTCGGTGCTGGCGGCGGTGACTGTCACGGTGGCGATGCGGACAGTCGGCCTGCTGCTCGTCAGCGCCCTGATGGTGGTGCCCGTGGCCACCGCCCAGCAGCTTGCCCGCGGCTTCAAGGTGACGCTGGTGACTGCGATGGGCGTCGGTGCCGTGGCCTCGGTGGCGGGAGTCGTCACCAGCCTCTACATCGACGTCGCCCCTGGCGCGACGATCGTGGTGCTGGCGCTGGCGGGTTTCGTCGCCGCCTGGCCGGTCGGCAGCCTGGTGAGGTACCGGCGGCGGGTCCGGGCGCCGTTCCAGGCTGGCGATGAGGAGTTGCCGCACACCGTCGTACCCGAGCTGCACGGGCACACGCACGGCGACGACTGCGGCCACCCCGCGGTGACGCACGGCGACCATGTCGACTACGTGCACGGCGGTCACCGCCACGCGATGCACGGCGACCACTACGACGAGCACTGACGAGGGACCGTGATGACAGCAGGCGCCCCGATCGGTGTCAGGCCCACCCGCCAGCGCAAGGCCGTCGTGGCCGCGCTCGGCGACGTGGAGGTGTTCGCCAGCGCGCAGGAGATCCATGCGCTGCTGCGCTCGCGCGGCCAAGACGTCGGACTCACCACGGTGTACCGGACGTTGCAGGCGCTTGCCGACGCGGGCGATATCGACGTACTCCGCACACCGGAGGGCGAGTCGGTCTACCGCCAGTGCAGCACCGGCCACCATCATCATCTCGTCTGCCGCTCCTGCGGCCTCACGGTCGAGATCGAGGGGCCAGCGGTCGAGTCGT
>JAABUS010006531.1_pt1 | contig 14096 bp, 14 predicted proteins | sample 5560161 | NCBI WGS metagenome assembly JAABUS01 (sample SAMN10711885, study PRJNA513376) | rock metagenome | isolation source: Antarctica rocks | place: Antarctica: Victoria Land, Trio Nunatak nord | collected 2016-01-04 | reverse complement strand
CATGCTTTCCAGGACCTATAGCAGCACTGACTGACTGGTCGACTCACTGCATGGTGTGCGGGACATCAAAGCAGAGGTGGAAAGTGTGCAAACAGTTTGTGCAGCGTGCACTGTGACATGGCATTCTCAACATGAAGACAGCAATTGTTACCTAAGAGGTCCATGTTCTCGTTGAAGTTTGAACCAGACTCAACAACTTCAGCCTGAACCTATACTCGTCACTCAGGACTCTGATGTCAGCTCTGAGTCAATGCTTAGGTCATGAAGGATGTGTAGGTCACATGTCTGTTGTGCACGGCTGGACAGTGCCAAATCGCTGCAGTGAACATGTGAGTAATGACCCTGGGGTCTGCTGTGCAGGGCTATGTCATCCCGGAGACTGGTCCCAGGGGATGTCATTGTAGTGCTCCAGGGCAGGGCGCCCTGTGACATGGTCCTGTTGCGGGGCAGTTGCTTGGTGGAAGAGTCCATGCTGTCTGGCGAGGTGTGCACACAAATTCTGTTCATGCAGAGTAACGCACAGGCTCATGACCCAACCGCATACTGCATTGCGTGCATACAGTGTCACGGCTACTGAAGGGGCCAAAACAAAGCCGTTTTTCTGCAGGAGCAAGCCTGCAGTGCTCTTCCCATCCATGCACTTGCATGCTAGCTGCATCTATACCAATGTATCATCCCAGCTATAAAATCCAAGTTACACCTGTGAAGCCTTCCGTTGCAGCCTTGCAGTCATCATCCAGGATCACTTTGGGGTCTTGTGGGGTGACCCCTGTGCCAGGGAATGGCTGATTGTGCACTCACATTTGCTCGCCGACAGTTCAAGCGCTGAGCACTGTGGCAAGTCTGCAGCTGACCAGCATGCCAAAGCTCATCTTGCTTGATGCATACCCCAGTGCTGTCTCTTGCAAGCAAATTTTGCATTCAACAAATGCTATGAGACTTTTTGTGTCTTGCTTGACCATCGTGGACTGTACCTGTTCACATACAAACATCAAGCATCATGCTGACATTAGTTTCATATGCATCAATGCCACATATGCTGCAGCTGTGTTCATCAGTCAATGGTCACAAAGAGATGCAGCACCATCAGCAGGGTTGGGAACTTTATGCAACAGGGCTTATAGCTGACATACCAAGAAGAGCAATGTTGATGTACAGGCGGCACACGTGCGCAAGTCTACATATGTGCCCAGCAGCCAGGAGTACCATCCAGAATCCCACCATTATTGCACAGTGCATGCTGGCACCCATGTTCAGCAGGTGAGACACGCATTGTTTGCATCATCAGCATGCTTGTTGTGCTGTCTTACCATCACAGACAGCATGTAGCTTGTTCCTGGTGTTTCTCATGTCCTGAGTTTGTGTCTGTCCCACTTTGCCATCATCCCTTTGGAATTGCTGTCAACTACTGATCCCCCATCCTTACTTGCCCATCCTTACTTGTATAATGCATAGCTTCTTTCCCGCCCCCCCCAAATCTTTCCCACCAGAAACCCAAGTGACAGCCACACAATAATGTGATGATGTATAGGTGTGGAATGAAGAAGATGCGGAGGATGAGGTGCTGGGCATGGTGGTGAGGACAGGGCTGAGGACCACCGTGGGCAACTTGCTGCGTCAAGTCATGTGCCCAGTGCACACTGCGGAACCCCACAAGGACACGTTTGTCGTTGTAAGTTGCTTTCAACACTCCTTGCCAATCAGTTTAGCTTGGGGTTTGTCAGGCAATCCGACATCCTGCATGATAGCAGCTGCATTTCTAACAATAACAACCAATAATAATAATACTACCACTAATAATAACAAAATTAATAATAATTAATAATAATGATTTCCAGCTCTTGATGAGCTAGGCAAATGCAGCCTGTATGGTGCACCAGATGCAATGTTGACTGCAAAGCTCTGTCTGGCCAGGCGGACTTTGCCATGATGCTGCTCAGGCCGTGCATTGCAGCATGGATGCATTCTTGATGGCTGTTGCGTGCTGTGTGCTGTGGGAGCAGCTCATGTGTGTGATAGCGTCAGTGTGCCGGCATCCATTTTTGTTTGCACATTGCGGCTAAATCACTGAAGCCAGTGCTGGTCAGAACAAGCAGGCTGAGAAAGTTTTACCCCATGTCAGATTGTGCATGTTTGTCAGGGTGAAAGGCCATGTGAAGCATGGTACTGTAACTGTGGCGCCTTGACTTTTTACACAGGCCAGACTGCGAGCATTACACACTTTGTGTTAGCACTGCTGTGGCATGTGGGCATTACACATGTTGCATCAGCACTGCTGCGGCATGTGGGCATTACACATGTTGCATCAGCACTGCTGCGCAAGTGCGCAGTGTCATACTATGCCAGGTTGTCCATGCCACAGCGTCACAGGACAAGCTTGTGGGTTCAGATCAATCTGTCAATCAGCAAAGCTGAGAGCTGCGGGTGATCATGTCAAACTTTTTTGGGGTTTGGGGCCATGGAACCAACTGTCTCTGCATGACACCCTGTTGTCATGAAGACATTCAGGGATTGCGCAGAGCACTGTTTTGTCAAAGTGCACAGAAAGAAAGCAACACAGTGCTGCCATGTTGCAGGACCTGCTCAGGTTCTACGCCTTTGCTTTTGTCCTTCAGCTCTTCCTCTTCATGCTGTATGCGGCCAAGGTCTCAGAGCACCCAACATCCACAAAGGCCGTCATAGACAGAGTGATCAACATCTTCATATCAGCCGCGCCGACAGGTGCACCGACAGTCGTCGTCGCAGGCATAGCTTACTGCGTCGTGCACTTGCGCAACCAAGAGGTGGTCGTCCTGCTGCCGGATAAGATCAAGACAATAGCTGATGTGGAGGTGGTTTGCTTTGACAAAACCGGCACTCTGACTGGCACCATGGTCAGTATCTGCCTTGTAGCTGGTCAACTCTGCCCGTTGTTTTGCTTTTCAGTAAGGTCAACCCTGCCCACTTGTTGCCTTGTTGCCTTGTAGCTGGTCAACTCTGCCCCTTGTTTTGCCTTTTGCAAGGTCAGCCCTGCCCACTGTACTGTTTGCCATTTGGACGGTCAACATTGCTCACATTCTTGTCGTGCTGCTTGGACAACCCTGTCCACTTGCTTGCTCTGCCAATTTCACATCCAAAATGTCATGTTGGCATAAATTGATGCTGTAATCATGTGCCTGCTGGCTCACCATCACAACCTCATCTAGATCCCTGTTGACAACTGTGCTGGCAGCAACAGCCCAAAGTGCAGGAACTAGATACGCCAACCACCCTGATCTTCTGCTTTGCAGCCCACTGCAGCCCAACTTGCATTGCATTGACAGCCCAGCGCATGTGATCTGCAGCCTGACCTGTTCGGGGTGATACCAGTGGTCGAAGGCAACTTTACCTCTCTGCAAAAGGAGGCAGTCTGGTGGCCTGCTCGCCTCCGCCAAGCCGCCGCCGTCTGCAACAGTCTCACCTTTGTGCGCAAGAACAAGGTGGTGGGTGACGCTGCTGAGATGAAGATGTGCCAGGCTGTCCAGGCCCATTTTGTGGTAGGCCCACTGTTGGTTCACAGTGGTGCTTTTCTGTTTAGGGTTTAGGGTTTACCCTATATAAGCCTAAACCCTGTATAATAACCCTAAATCCTAAATCTTTGTGACAAATGTTTTTCAAATGATGCACAGTTCCCCTGGGCAGCCCGGTATGATACTTGGCTTCTCACGACCTTGGCGTGGTCTTTTCAGTTGTGTTCTTTCTGACCCGCAAGTGATGCAAGAAAAGAGAACAGCATAACAGCCCATGCAGTTGAGTGCAAGAAGGACCTCCAGGTTCAAGGGAGGCCTCAGCAAGGTCTAAGGTTGGTTAGACGTGTGTAGGCAGGCGGGAAGTGTCTTGGGGGCTAGTCTTTGACAGGCAAAGTATCTTGTTCTGCCTGCGTTGCTGCTTCCTGCAAGCCCGTTTGTCAGCAACAGAGCTTTAACATGCCTTTGCTTGTTTTGCTACCATGGGCTGAGTGCATCCTGTGATGATGTGATGGTGTGCTTCATTTGTGCTAGGCTGTGCAACACATTGCTGAGCTGTGTTGTGGTTGTAAACAAATGGCTGGGCTGTGCTGTGCTGTGCTGTGCTGTGCTGTGCTGTGCTGTGCTGTGCTGTGCTGTTCTGTGCTGTGCTGTGGTGCAGCAGGCATGTCTCAATCCCCTGGTGAGTGGCAACATATAACAGTTTGCGCAGTTGCTGCATGCAGAACCGCAATGAGGTCACCTTGCCGCTGCACAACAGGCTGAGATCTGTTCACACCTGCAGTCTGCACGTTCTGCGGCGCTTTGAATTTGATTCCTGTCTGCTCAGGTAACCCTGCCAGCATGCTTTGAAGAGCAAGACCACCAATTCTATTTGGCATGTAAAGCATCACTTCAGTCCAGTGTTTGTGCAAGACCAGATCCACTTGTAGCGTTCAAAGACAGTCTGTCCGAGAGACCAATGCCTCTGCTACCTTGCCTGATTGTGCATGCAATAGTCAGCATGCCACCCGATGCGTTGCAATTTGCATGGACCGAGATGAACCTGTTGTGTCAGTAGGCCTTGCGTGGATGCACAAGATAGGCTGCTCTGGAGAGACAAGACTTGTCTGCAAGTGCCCAGCTCACCATGAGCTGGAATCATTCAACTAGTATTGTAAATTGAAATTACACATATAAAATAATATAATGTGTATAAATTGATATTTAAACAATTTGATGTATATATTTTTTAACAAATTGATATGATGTGTACAAATTAGTATCATAACTTGCTGTTATTATTGTTATAATGGATCAAAGTGATGTTTGCTGGGCAAGCTTGTGTCACTGCCTAGCCCATGTCAGGCTTCCATCTCTTGCCATCAAAGAATGCTTGAGCATGATGGGGTCATGTGTGATGTAGGTCAGGGGTGGTTGCAAGGGAGCATGGGGCCAAGAAGGGGTGTGCCTTGCTGTTTGTGAAGGGGGGAACCTCAACAATCAGACGTCTGCTGGACAAGCAGACAATGCCTTCAGACTACTCCAAGGTGGGGCTGTGACTTGCATTTGGTAGTTGTGTTACCAGCTGCTTACACACTCTTTGCCATGCTGTGCCTTTCTATGCCATTCGGTGTCATTTTACAGGATGTTCGGTGGTCCCTTCATTGCTTTCACTATCAATGCTATGCTGTATCACTTGCTGCTGTGCTGTGCTGTGCTGTGCTGTGCTGTGCTGTGCTGTGCTGTGCTGTGCTGTGCCATCTGTGCCACGCTGCGCCGTTCCATGCTATGTTGCGTCATCCTTTAATGCTGTCTTATTTCATGCCATGCTATGTCGTACTTTGCCATGCTGTAGCATTTCATGCCACACTGTGTCACCCATTGCCATGTTGCAGCATTTTCAAACATCCTGTGACTATCTTTGCTATGGTGTGGCAGGCTATGCCATGTTCTGTCAGTCTACGCAATGCTGTGACGTTCCTGTCAAGCTGTACCATGCTGTGTCATGCTCTGCTGAGGTCTGGGCCTCCTTTGCTTTGCTACCATTCCTCCTCTTCACTGCTGTGCCACTTGAGGCCATGCTATGCCTGTGCTGTGATTCTCCTGTGGGTCAGCAGCCACTTCCTGCAATGCTGCATACACACTTGCTGTTGGCCATCACCTTCCTGCACCGCAATACACATATATATACTGTCTCCTAGTACAAGACAAGCTGTAACTTAGTAAGGATTGTGCGTCTCCACAGGTGGTGGACCAGCACGCATCACAGAGTCATAGGCTGCTGGCTTTGGCTTGTGGTGTTCTGCATAATGTGGCCAATCTGGATCTAGCTTCCATGCCGCTGGAAGCTCTTGAGCAATGTGCCCATCACATGGAGCTGCTGGGCCTTGTTGTGATGACTAATCACGTGAGAGCTGACACCAAGGAAACCATCTCACATCTGCAGGACAGGTATGCCATCCCAGAATCACTGCTGTGTGTCTGCGCTGTCTGTTTTGGGGTGTTTGGACCCCTGCCATTTGACCCCAATGCTGACTGGCACCCCTAACAGACCCCCTCAACATGCTTGGCCCCCTCAGCATGCTTGACCCCTCGCGCGTGCCCCTTATGCTGATTGGCACCCTCACTGGACCCTCACCATGCTTGACACCTCCCATTTGACCCCAATGCTGATTGGCAATCCTAACAGACACCATGCTTGTCACTTGCCCATGGACCCATTGCTGAATGACACCCCCACTAGAACCCCCATGCCCCATTCCTTCCACTGTTGATGCATCCTATCCTGTGTATCATGGAGTACTCTCAGCTATCTCAGCAGGGACACGATGCACCCCTGCAATGGCTGCAAAATCACACAGATGCGTGATGCAGAGTTACATGTTCAGGCTTCAGGACATGTCACTCAATACTTACTCACTACTCTACACTTAAAAAACTGCAAGACATAGAGAGCATGCAAACGTCTACTTACGGGTTGCCAATCATGCACCTTAACCACAAGAATTTACAAATCTTGTCTCAGAGCGCCTGTGCATTGCAAAGCAGCAATGCATGTGCAGGGGTGCCATGAGAACACTGATGGTCACTGGTGACTACCACTACACTGCCACCTCTGTTGCCAGGCAAGTGGGCATGGTTCCCGCCAACGGCAAGATCATGCTCATCCAAGCCGAGTCTGAGTTTGCAGAGTCAAGCATGTCTGAGAGCAAGCGAGGCGCTCAGCCAGTGTCCTCACTACCTGCTCTGAACAGCGTCAATGCTTTTGCCAGTGCTCAGCCATTCCATTCTTTCCACTCTGGGAGCGTGCATGAGTTTACTGTTGCTGAGTCTATGAGCAGGAGAGCGCAGCTGCGTGCCTCAAATAGCGTGCGACTGAGCAAGGTGAAGTCAGCGTTGAGTTTGTCTAGCAATGCGCCATCTCAACAGTCGGTGTCATGTCAGCCTCCAGCTTCTGACAGGCAGACTAACTTACAGCAGAGTAGGCGTAATGGCTGGTTGGTGGTACGACAAGGGGTTCTTAGGGATTCTAGAAGGCCAGAGCAGGGATGTGCCAGTCCCCAAGGGCATGCCCAAGAGGTAGAGCAATCTCTTGGAAATGCCCTTGCTGGGCAAGGCGGGGACAGACCTGTTCAGGAAGCACCAGGGCATGTTGCCCAGGCTTTAAGGCAGTTCAAGGGATCATCAGGGCTGTTGCGCCCAGCACAAGACCACAGCCACTGTCTCAACAATACTGCTCAGCTTCATCATCACAGTGATCACCTCCAGCAAGCCTCAGGGCCTGATACGTCCCCAGGGCTGCCCCAGCAGCTTTGCCAGGGTCTGCGTGTGACCCTGGAGGGCAGGGAGGAGGGCTTCCGGGGTGAAAGTATCATGCAGGCACTGAAAAGCGTAGCTCAGGGTCAGGCCCAGTGCTGTGTGACAGGACCAGCCTTTGCCCACCTGTTGAAGCAGGAAGACCTCAGCGTGTTGGAGCTTGTGATGCACAATGTGGTGGTGTTTGCTCGCATGCAATCTCACCAGAAGGGGCAAGTCATGGAGCTGATTGGTGCCAGAGGCTTGCATCAGATGTTGGATGGTCAATCACGATACATTAAGGTGAACAGCGTGCATAATCAACACCATGCACATCATGCAAGATGTGCATCATGCACCATGAACATCATGCACCATGAACATCATGCACCATGCACAAACGGCTGTTGCAGGGCTATAGCACAGCAGCTCTGCCTGCCAGGCTTCATGTGCAAGGCAAGCCATGTGCAAGGCAAGCGTGTGCAAGATTATGCATGTGTTCAGTGTGTTTGCAACAACCAAGGTGCATGTAGTGAACAAGACAATGCAGCGCCTGCACTGTCTCACGACCGTGATCAGCCAAATGCCAGACTGCCCTTTCCTGACAAAGGTCACTGGTGTTTGTCATCTGCATCTGACACACAGCAGCATGCCGGCCAATCAGTGTTCACATCTCGCTGCTGGGCTGGATTGTTGTGCCTGCATGTCGCGCATCTTTTCAGCAGCTGCATTGTTGGTGTCTGAATGACTAAGGTGTTGGGATCTGAGACCCAAAACCCTGATGTGACGACTGCATGAATCAGGCAAGGTGGCCATGTATTGTGGGGATGGCATCAGTGCATGCAGATCTAGGGTATTGGAAACTGAGACCATAAACCCTGATCTGATGACTGCAGGGACTAGGCAAGGTGGCCATGTATTGCGGGGACGGCGTGAATGACTTGGCAGCTCTGGCAGCTGCTGATGTGGGCATGGCTGTTAGCTCAAGCGATGCTTCAGCGGCAGCTTCTGTCATCACTAAGCAGCAAGGCATTGCAGGTGGCAATCTCCCCTCGTTCCCACTAAGCCTACCAGTGACTAATAGCCTGATGTTGTGTCTAGCTGGTATGGAGTTGAACAAAATTATAGTGTGCAGGCTTGGAAGTGCCTTTGAGGGCTTGCTTAACAAAAGGGAGTGTACGTCTCCTCTGCACCAAAGAACCCTTAAAGAATCCGTAATTTTGCCAAACAGCATGCACCTCTGTTTGTGGCTTGCAACAGCAACAGCACTGACTCTTGCTTGAAAGCAACATACTGGTCATGGCATGCCATGCTTCAGGAATGTGACAGCTGCAAGCTCAACAGCATCTTGCAGCTGAATATTCTTCATGTGGCTTATGCTTTCCCATCTTTGTTTTGTTCTCGGCATTGCTATGGGCTCTCATGCTGTGCTGTGCTGTGCTGTGCTGCGCTGTCCTCAATAGTACGTCTAAGCTTAGGCAGCATGCAGGCACGTGCCTGGTCATAAGGGAGGCTCGGGCTGGCCAAGCAATCAAACTGAGCGCCGTCAAGGTATGCGACATAACTTTCTCCATTGCTCCTGCCACTCAAGATGTTTCTTTTCTTGTCTTTGATGTTCTCCTGTTAGCAGACTGCTGTTAGCAGTAGCATACTTGTAGGCGCTGTCTTCAGATGGCAGCCAATGTACTGCCAGAGTCTGCCACTCAAACAAGTCTGAGCCTCAGTGAGCTTTTGATCTTGTGATGTGCTTGATGCCTGTTGATGTCTTGTCTTTCCAGTCCCAAACTGGGCATTGGCTGAAAGCTGGGTGTCATGTGTGGTGCAGTACATGGTGGTGTACCAGATCATGCTCACTCTCTGCAGCACCAGCGCCTACTTCATAGATGGCTCTGGCTTCTCCTTTGACCAGGTGACATGCAGCCATCACTGTCACTGCCCTGACTCTGCCAAAATCATCCTGCACATACCTAGCTCATCATGGGCTGGAAAGCATTCTTAGTGTTGTTGTTGCTGTTGTTGTTACTGGGTGTTTATTATCATTACTATTGTTGTTATTGTTATCTGTCAGCATGTTGTGACGCACATCAACACCGACGTAACTGTTCTGTGATCTCTCAGCAGCCAATGCGAAGCTGGCATTGCCAGCTTGCAGTTATGTTCAGTTGCAGCATGCCCTTTGCATTGCAACCAACAGCCTTGCATTTCTTGCAAGTAATGATAGGCAGCTGCTTCAACAGCTGCATGCACGGTGCGCAGGCTTGCACACACAAGTCGATTCAGTCATAGTGTGCTGTCAAGTGAACAAGAGCATTTCTCAACAGCCCAGGCACCTGTCATGATCATGACGGCTGCGATTGCGCGTTGCAGACTCGCATTCTGGACTTCATGGCAATTTCCATGGGCATTGTTGCCGGTGTACGACCAGGAGCTACTCTGCTGCAGCCAGTCAAGCCACCATCCACCCTTTGCATAATGAGGAACTATGTGCTGATATGCGAGACGGTGCTGATTGCATGTATCTTTGTCTTGGGGTGTGTCAGGCTGCTCCTGTCTCAGCCGTGGTACCCAGGCGGCAATGGACAGGCTGATCATGTGGGTGGTTTTGCTGCTGTCTTGCTGCATGACATCATGCACATCTTGTTGTTTGCAACACTCCAGCATCTTGTGTGTGCACGCATGTCTTGCTGCACTACACCATGCATTCTAAATTGCTCTCAACACTCCAGCAACTTGTGAGTCCATGTGTGTATACCACATAGGCTGAATAACAGCATCTGAGCATGCAGTACAGCAGAGACATGTGTATGTCCTACCAGAGCTAGACTTATCATGCTTTACATGGATTGTTCCCTGTCTAGCACAGCCTGCAAAGGACTCGAACACTGCTCCGTGTCACTACTTGTGATGCATAGCCACTGTTGTGACTTTAGCTGAGTCTTTTGCCAGAGTCTTTGGTCATTACTGTTACTGAGCAGTCTGTTTGCAGTCCTATTTGAGGTGAGGGTGATACTGACTGCTTTATGTGGGACGTGCAGAATCCGGTGACTACTGCCCTTTGGCTTGTGGCCTGCTGTCAAGTCATCGCTCCAATGTTCAGCTTCTCTGCGGATTGTGCTCTCTTCTGCAAATCAGAAAGCCGGCCTGATTTGATTGTGATAACTGTGTACGTGACAATCGTCTCGATTGGGTGTATGTTGGGCCCCCACTACATGTTTCAAGGGCACGGATCCTTCTACGATCTGCCATTTGGGTACCGATACAAGGCTTACGCCATCAATGTATCAAGTGCTGTGACATATGCAGTTGCACTCGGGTGCACAAGGCTGATATTGAGTCGTCATCAGCGCAGAGTTGCAGCTTTGAGCTCTTCCTGACTCATGAAGTTTCTGACAGCGTGATTGGCAGTCAACGCCAAACCTGCTTACTGTGCTCTGGGCTGCTGCCTCAGGAGGCTCCCGCTATGATCGCTGACAAGCGTAAACTTTTGTTTCCTTTCTCTCTGCGTGTGCTCAGCATATGGTGACTTCTTTTTCAAGCTCAGCATGACCTGCAGCTCCTTTTTTCCCCCATTCAATTCTTAAGTTGTTTTGCATGCTCAAGCTGTACCTCTTCCCTTTTGCTTTTCAACTGGCCATATGCGCGTCCTGCTTCCAGTACTTCTCAAGTCTCCTTCTTTTGCTTTCGTTGCTGCTTGGCCACTTGCAATACCAAGCTTCCCAATTTTTTATTTGTAACTTTTTAGAAAATGCCCGAGAACGCCTGCTGTCATATGTGGCACCACCATTTCAATGCCTCGATTTATTGAGTGCATTGTGCCACTGCAGCTTTATGTTTTTGTCTATTTGGCATAAACTTTTGTATTGCCTTGCTGAGGAAAAGTCTGGGTCCAGGAACAAGCTTGTTCCTGTCTTCAGACATATGTAATGTACCTTGTAGGGAGTCTGGAGTAGCGCTGCCAGACGTTTGGTATTGCTGCAATGTTTGACATACTATGATAGTTGTTGCATACTTCCAATGCAAGTTGCTTCTCAAGACGATGGATGACTTTCCACATGACCGTCCACACGTTGACGGATTGTTGACTGTTTGAATGCGTGGTATGGCTCTTCACTACGTAGGTGTACCTGAAATTTGCAACGAGAAGCACAACTACATTTATAGCTAGCTACCACCTGGCACATGTGGAGGATGCTAAACAGCAGTGCCATACAGATTGCATTGTGGCATGCAGTGCAACAAGAAATGCACATTAGCATCAGAGCTTCCCGTTTCCTGTTTCGTTGGTCCTTCGTCGGACATAAAGCTATCTGGCGTTTCTGGGTTTTGATTCTAGTGGTAGGGATGACGTTTCTGAATTAAAACAGGCGTTTCTGTATCCCGAAGAGCTACTGAAGCATGTTGGTTTCAGCAACTGCCTTAGCAGCGCAAGGTGTAGTCATCTGCGAGCTTCCATTAAAATTTTGTGCCCCAATTTTGAAAAAAATCACGCACTGGTGTGCCAGATTCCTCGTGCTAGCTTTCAGTTGCACCGACAACGCCGAATCTGCAGCGTCGCTGTCTTTTGCGATCGGCAAGTCACACCCCGGTAATGTGTAAGATAGCTGTCCACAGTATGACCCCCACCCTTCGCCGGCGCCGGAAATGAGCCCAAGTCAGCCGCAGGCAGACTCATATTTAAACCAGCTACTATATATAGTGCATCTTCGCTGCACTTCCGCGCGGGCTTAGAGCTGTTTGTGAAGTCTTGGTCCCCGGGAAGAGAACGCAGGAGTGGTGTGCCCCAAAAGCATCTCAGCAAAAAGGTCTGCACGGCGGTCCGTGCTCGTCGCCATGCCAGCGCCGCTGAAAAGTTGCAGAGCTGCCCTTTGAGCCCGCTCTGCGAAGAGGCTGACGTGGGAGCAAGCATCACGATCGCGCTTCATAATTTTGTTGGTGTGTTGATCTGTGCAAGTCTCGATCTGCGCCTACAGAAAGGTATTTAGCCAAGTGCGTTGCGTATGAGTGCGCGCGCGCGTCGAAGTCTTTGACTTTAAAGGCTGGCCGCAGGTTGGCGTGAAGATTTGCGACAAAGCAGCTTTGTCAAGTCTTTTTCGTTCATCTCGGTGGCAGTGCCTTGTGAGTTTGCACTGAAGTCTTGAAATAGGACAGTAATCATAGCATCTGCCCAGGTTGCACACAAATACAACATGTTGAGTGCATCTGTATCATGATGCTGTAGCTCATGAGCCTGAAGAATTCCCTGTATATGCATGGGTGTAAAATGTGCTGCAGGAGTGGACCACATTGGAAGTGGTTTGTTGAAAGAAGTTTTACCTGAGCACAGATTCAGACAGAGCAGACCAAAAGACATGGCGTTACTGCTGGTGATCATGATGATTGCAGGCAAGCACACTCAATGACTGTTTGTCCTCAAGGCTGAACGCTCACACATACTGGAGACCTCAACTTCATTAACAAGTTTTGTTAATGTACGAACCTGATGTGCTAGAACAGTTATAACCAGAATCAGCCTTGTTTGTTGCAGCTGGCTTGATGGCTGTGCAACTTGTGTAACACAGCAACAGTTGCTGCACTATGCTGGCTGCACTATGCCCAACACAAGAGGTGCAAATTGCTTCCTGCAACCAAGCAGAGGCATGGGCATACCAAGCCTTCCCACACAGACACAAATGGTACTTGGAAGATTGTGTGCGCCCCAATTTGTTCAAACTATGACATATATTCCAAAGCTCATGAGCTGAACAGGTTGGGGTGCTGTTGCAACCGTCTGGGCAGCCCGGTATAATACTTGGCTTCTCATTGAATTGACGCCGAAAGGCGTAGTTTTTTCCCCTTTTCCTTTTCTTTTTTTGTTGTTGCAGCTTGTTCTTGATTCTGTTTTTCCCCTCTGTGTTGTACTTTGCCATGTCATTTTGATATATGTGCTGCTGCAGGGGTGTTTATTGGGCAGTGTGCAGGCCAGGAAGGGTTTGAACTTTGGGACCAAGTAGAGCAAGCAGAGCAGCACCACCATCAGCATCATGGAATCAGGCTAAAGAGCTTGCGTGCACAACAAGCTGCCCCACACTCAGGGCCCCCAAACTCCTCCTCCTTCACTTGCACAGGTGTGTCCCATACCTGCCTGCTGCTTTTGCCCTAACATTGTCTTACAAACACTGCTGACACGCCACCCTGATGACAACTGATCATTGTTTGACAAGCCATGGCTCACGCCATCATGTTCAGCTTCAGCTCAAATACTGATGCATCTTTGTTGATGGTTGCATTGAGCTTTAAAGCATTCCAGAATCCAGATCTGCGTTAACAACATCATGCTGTTGAATGTTTCTCACTGTGACAACTAATGACAGGGTTGAAATGGGGCGAAGACAATATGTATGGCTGCCCACTGTGCCGCACCTGCCGCTTTGACAATGTCTGCTTCAACCACTCTTCCCAAGACGTACAATTCTATGTGGGTGATGGTCAATTGCCCTTGTTCTATGACGCCGCCAATGGGGAGGCTCACTACGAGTTCCCACCAGATTTCATCAACACAGGTGCGCAGTTGTTGCGCTCAGCCTTGCAGTGGCAGACTTGGTCAACAGTTCTTGTTTAATTTGATAGAATTGAATGTACTTGCAAGTGCACTTGAGTCCACCAACCACTAAAGCGCGAACCTCAAGGCCAGCTGACAGAAGGCACCCAGCATGAGCTGAGACTGCTGTCTTAGCTGTTGTTCCTGGCAATATGTGCAGTTGCCATCCTCACGTCTCCTGTGTCTGAGCTGGTCTGAGTGCTTGAACCCAACTGCAAAGTTTGGAACAATGCATGCCACACAGTGCAAAGACACTC
>JAABUS010006530.1_pt1 | contig 14097 bp, 11 predicted proteins | sample 5560161 | NCBI WGS metagenome assembly JAABUS01 (sample SAMN10711885, study PRJNA513376) | rock metagenome | isolation source: Antarctica rocks | place: Antarctica: Victoria Land, Trio Nunatak nord | collected 2016-01-04 | reverse complement strand
CGACGTCGCTGGCCAAGTCACCACAGACAGCGACCGTCGTCGAGTCGCTGACCTCCTCGCAGACCGTCCTGACGAGCCGCAGAACAGCAGGGTCGAACGCATCAGCCAGCTCTGACACGGCAGCGTTTCCACGCTCAGCGGCCACGGTGTACTGGGTGAGGTCGTTGGTGCCGATGCTCACGAAGTCGAGACCCCGCGCGAGGTCGGCAACCCGCAGCGCAGCCGCCGGCACCTCCACCATCACCCCGACTTCGAGACTGTCCGGCAACGCGCCTCCCACCACCGCGGATGCCTCGTGCAGCCGCTCGAGTGCCCAGTCCACCTCCGCCCGCGTCGTCACCATCGGGAACATCACCCTGGTCGGGCACTTCGTGGCCAACCGACAAACCGCCTTCAGCTGTTCGACGAGCAGCTCGGGCCTGCCCCTGAAGGCTCGGAGTCCGCGTCGGCCGAGGAACGGGTTGGCCTCGACGGCCAGCGGGAGGAACGCGAGTGGCTTGTCCCCGCCCACGTCCCACGTCCTGACCGTCATCGGTCTCCCCCCGAGCGCCTCAGACAGGGCGAGGAACCCCTCCAACTGCTCGTCAGCTGTAGGCGCTGCTCGCCACCCGCCGAACAGCACCTCGGTGCGCACCAGTCCCGACCCGTCGGCCCCCCGCGCAACAGCGGCTCGAGCCTCCTCCACCGACGCGACGTTCGCGAGGACGTGGATGCTGGTTCCGTCACGGGTCACCGCCGGCTCAGCCGCGGCTCCCAGCGCCTCGTCCCGCTGCCGACGGCGCTCCACGATGAGAGCCTCGAACTCCTCGGTCTCGTCGGGGCCGGGGTTGACGACGAAGCGGCGCGCCGCCGCGTCGAAGGCGATGAGGTCGCCGTCGCGAACCACTGCACCGATCGCACCAGCGTCGGTGTAGATCGCCAGGCCGCGCGACTTCGCGACAATCACCCCATGCCCCGTCACGCCGCCACCGATGGTGACTATCCCTGCGACCTCCGCTGGGTCGATAACCGCTGCTGTCGCAGCGTCGACCTCGGGCACGACGATCACCACCGGTTCACCTGGGCGGTGCTCGAAAACATCGTCCTCCCGGCCTGTCAGGGCGAGCAGCAGACGCCGCTGCACACTGCGGACATCTTGGGCGCGCGCGCGCTGGTAGTTGTCGGCTAGCGCCTCGAACTCGCCGGCCAACCCACCCAACTCATCGGACCACGCGTTCGGAGCCGACGTGCCCGAGCCGATGGCTGCCGCCACGGGGTCGACAACCTCGGCGTCGTCGAGCAGGGCGAGGTGGGCGTCGAAGATGGCGGCTTCGTCGGAACCCGACTCGGCGTGCGTCCTTCGCCGTACGGCGACCAGGCTCTCGCGGACGCGGATAAGCGCGGTCTCGGACCGGATGAGCTCGGCATCGGGCTCCCCAGGCTGATAGTCGGTGAGATCGACGTCGGTCGAGACGAGCCTGGCGGGTCCGAGCGCCACGTCAAGACCTGCGCCATCACCCGCCGAAGTGCGGCGGGCAGCGGTCGCAGCCGGCGGCGCCGCGTCGCCGAAGTCCTCGTCGGCAAGCCGAAGCAGGGCCGCCAGCGCCGCGTCGGCCTCGCGTCCCGACGCCTGGGCGCGGAGGACGTCTCCCTGCCGTGCGTCAAGCGTCGCGACCAGGCTCAGACTGCGCGCGTCGACTGGACCGCGACCCGTGACGGGGTTGGTCAGCTGGACCTGCGCGTCGAACGACCGCGCCAGCGCCACGAGCTTCGCCGCCGGCCTTGCATGCAAGCCGTGGTTGTTGCGCACCGAGAGGTCGACACCCCGCGTGTCTGCGTCGAGCGTGACGTCCACCTTGTCCGACGAGGATGCCGAGGACCCGTCACCGAGGTGCTGCTGCTTCGCCGTCAGACCTTGCCGTGCCTCGTTGACGACGGTGGCCATGTCTGCCCCGGTCGAGGCCGTCACGACGGCGGCGACGAGCCCCTCGACCATCGGGGCGCTGGTGATCGTGACATGGGCGGCCACCGCGGGGTCAAGGAACTCCAGTGCCAGCTCGGTGCTGAGCACCGCACTGCCCAGGTCGAGCAGCAGCAAGATCCCGTCGGCGCTGTCGACGTCGGTGATGGCGGCGGCGACGGCAGCGGCATCGGTGCCGAACGTCGTCTCGTCGACACCGGCGGCCACCTTTATAAGGGGTCGGGTGTCGCTGTCGACCATCTCGCCGGCGAGCGCCACGGCAGCATCAGCCAGCGCCCGGCTGTGCGACACCACGACGATCGAGATCACGGCCGGCCCGACGGGAAGTGTCTGGTGTCGTTTCTCGACATCAGGCCAGCGAGACCGCGGCGGACTCCAGCAGCAAGGCGGTGCTCGTTGCTCCAGGGTCCTGGTGACCCGCACTGCGGTCGCCGAGGTAGCTCGCCCGACCCTTGCGCGCCACCATCGGCGTCGTCTCGTCACGACCCTTGGCCGCGGCAGCGGCGGCGGCGGTGAGCGCCGCGCCGAGGTCGCCGTCCGACGCTGCCTCGTCGTAGGCCGTCAGCGCCGGTGCCCACGCGTCGTACAAGGTTTTGTCGCCGAGCTCGGCTTTGCCGCGCGAGACCATTCCCTCGACTCCAGCCCGCAGCGAGGCACCGAACACCGCCGTGTCGATCTGGGACGTGTCGGCAAGAGCGGCGCCGGCACGCAGGAAGAACGTGCCGTAGAGCGGTCCGCTTGCACCGCCCACGGTGCTCACTAGCGTCATGCCGACCTTCTTCAGCAGCGCGTCTGCCGTCTCGAACTCGTTTTCGTCGAGCATCTTGGTCACCGCCTGCATGCCCCGCTTCATGTTCGTGCCATGGTCCGCGTCACCGATGGCGGCGTCGAGCTCCGTCAGCTCTGCCGCGTGCTCGGAAACCGTCTCAGCAAAGGTGCGCAGCCAGCCGGTGAGCGCAGTGACGTCGATCGCCACGCTTAGACGCCCCAGCGCAGACCCGGAGTGTTGACGGGAGCGTCCCACAGTCGGACCATCTCGTCGTCGGCTTTGAGCAGAGTGACGGAGCAGCCCGCCATCTCGAGTGAGGTGATGTAGCTGCCGACCAGTGACCGGGCGACCGTGATACCTGCCTTGGCGAGAAGCTGCGAGATCTCGTGGAACATGATGTAGAGCTCGATGAGCGGTGTCCCACCCATGCCGTTGACGAACGCGATGACAGAGTCGCCTTGCCCATAAGGCAGGTCTTGCAGGATCGGGTCGACCAGGAGCGCCGCCACGTCCTTGGCTGGTGCCATGGGCAACCGCTGCCGGCCCGGCTCGCCGTGGATGCCTACGCCGACTTCCATCTCAAGCTCGGACAGGTCGAAGGTCGGTTTGCCGGCCGATGGGACGGTGCAGGACGTGAGCGCCATCCCCATGCTGCGGCCCTGGTCATTGACGCGTCTGGCGAGGTCCGCAACTTCCTGCAGCGGGCGGCCCTCCTCAGCTGCGGCTCCGACGACCTTCTCGAGCAGCACCGTGACCCCGACGCCGCGCCGGCCTGCGGTGTAGAGGCTGTCCTGGACGGCGACGTCGTCGTTGGTGACGACTGAGAGCACCTCGGTGCCCGCGTCAGCAGCAGCCATCTCGGCGGCCATCTCGAAGTTCATCACGTCGCCGGTGTAGTTCTTGACGATGTGCAGCACCCCGGCGCCGCCGTCCACCTCCTTGGTGGCAGCCATCATCTGGTCGGGCACCGGGGAGGTGAACACCTCGCCGGCGCAGGCGGCGTCGAGCATGCCGGGACCGACGAAGCCGCCGTGCATCGGCTCATGCCCGGATCCACCACCAGAGATGAGGCCGACCTTTCCTTGAACCGGGGCGTCCAATCGATAGACGATGTGGTTGTCGTGGTCGACCCGCACCCGATCGCTGTGGGCGGCCGCGATACCGAGGAGAGCCTCTGCGACGACGTCGGCGGGGTCATTGATGAGCTTCTTCATACAGACATCTCAGCAGGTCGAGGCCCTCACGACAATGCAGTGGCCCTGTCAGTCCCGCAGATGCGGGGTGAGCGCGTCCAGGACCCCGGCGTCTTCGATCGTCGAGGGCACCGCAGGGTCGTCGCCGTCGGCGATCTGCCGCATCGTCTTGCGCAGGATCTTGCCGGACCGGGTCTTGGGCAGCGCGGGCACCACGCGCACATCGCGGAAAGCGGCGACCGGCCCGATCTCGTCACGAACCGAGTCGATCAGCTCGCTCGCGAGCGTGGCCTCGTCGATGTCGTGTCCGGACTTAAGCACGACGAAACCCCGCGGCAGTTGACCCTTCAGGGGGTCGGCGGCACCGATGACCGCACACTCGGCGACGTCGGGGTGCTGCGCCAACACCGCCTCGATGGAGCCGGTTGACAGCCGGTGCCCGGCGACGTTGATGACGTCGTCGGTCCGTCCCATCACGAAGACGTAGCCGTCCTCGTCGACGTATCCTCCGTCGCCACTGAGGTAGTAGCCGTCGTAGGCGTCGAGGTACGACGCGACGTAGCGCTCGTCGTCGTTCCACAACGTCGGCAGCGTGCCCGGTGGAAGCGGGAGCTTGATGCAGATGGCGCCTTCGTGACCGGCTTCCACCTGCTGGCCTTTGTCGTCCAGTACGTGCACGGTATAACCAGGCACCGGCACCGACGGCGATCCGGCCTTGATCTCCATCGGCTCCAGGCCGCGCAGGTTCGCCACGATCGGCCAACCGGTCTCGGTCTGCCACCAGTGGTCGACGACGGGAACGCCGAGCAGGTCCGACGACCAGTGGTAGGTCTCGGGGTCGAGCCGCTCCCCCGCCAAGAACAGGTGCCGCAACGTCGGCATCGGGTGCTCTCGGACGAATGCGCCATCTGGATCTTCCTTCTTGATGGCCCGGATCGCGGTTGGTGCGGTGAACAGGGCCTCCACCTGGTGCTCGGCGACGACCCGCCAGAAGGCTCCGGCGTCAGGTGTCCCCACCGGCTTTCCCTCGTACAAGACGGTTGTCGCGCCCACCATGAGCGGCGCGTAGACGATGTAGGAGTGTCCGACGACCCAGCCCACGTCAGACGCCGTCCACCACACCTGCCCGGGGTGGATGTCATAGATGTTCTTCATCGACCAGCAGAGCGCGACCGCGTGGCCGCCATTGTCGCGCACGATGCCCTTGGGCTTCCCGGTCGTTCCCGAGGTGTAGAGCACGTAGAGGGGGTCGGTGGCGCTGACCACGGCGCATCCGGCCGGATCGTTGCCACCGGCCTTGACCGCGATGTCCCAGTCGATGTCGCGGCCGTTGACGAGGATCGCCTCGGCCTGCGGACGCTGCTTCACGATCACCGCGGCCGGTTTGTGACCGGCCAGGTCGATAGCCCTGTCGATCAACGGTTTGTACTCGACCACCCGGTTGGGCTCGATCCCGCACGAGGCGCACACGATGACCACCGGCTGAGCGTCGTCGATCCGGACCGCGAGCTCCTGCGCGGCGAAACCACCGAAAACGACAGAGTGGACGGCACCGAGCCGAGCACTCGCCAGCATGGCGATGACCGCCTCGGGGATCATCGGCATGTAGATCACAACGCGATCGCCAACCTTCACCCCCAGGTCGCGCAGCACGCCGGCAAACACAGCGACCTGCTCGAGCAACTCGGCATACGTGAAGGACGCCTGCGTCTCGGTGACCGCGCTGTCATAGATGAGGGCGGTCTGATCGGCACGCCCGCCGATGACGTGCCGGTCGAGGGCGTTGTAACAGGTGTTCATCGTGGCGTCAGGGAACCACCGGTAGAGGGGGGAGTTCGAGGCGTCGAGCATCGTCTTAGGCGGGGTGAACCAGTCCACGAGACTTGCCTGCAGGCTCCAGAATGCCTCCGGGTCGCTGAGGCTTGCGTCGTACGTCTCCCGATAGCTGCTCATCGCGGCGTCCCTTCGAGTCGGGCCTGGGCAAGATCTAGTCGCAGTACCCATCTTGCCCCGCCCACCCCGATGTGGGAGCAAGGAAGCCGACATCTTCCTGGTCGAGCGAGCCGTACCGGGATCCCCCGACAGGTCGGCGTTTCTGGCGGCGAAGCGCTACCGAGGCGTCGACCACCGATTGTTCTCCCGCGACGCGGCATACACGCAGGGACGCCGGATCCAGAAGAGCCGCGAGGCACGAGCGGCCGCCCGGGGCAGCACCTTCGGCCGCGAGGTAAAGGCTGGAGAGTGGGCGCGCCACGAGCTCGGCGCGCTGAGCTAGCTGTGGTCAGCGGGGTTTACCGGTTCCCTATCCGGTGCAAATCGACAGCACCGAGATCCTGATGGAGTTCATCGAGGTCGACCGGGGTCGCCACGCCGCGGCTGGCGCAGCTACGCCCACCGCTTGACGTGGTGCGGTCGTACTTCGGACAGCTGAGAGAAGCGATGGCGGTTCTGGCGCGTCGCGGGCTCGCGCACGGCGACCTGTCGGTGTACAACGTCCTGGCACAGGGCGACCGGGTGGTGATCATCGACCTGCCCCAGGTGCTCGACATCGTCGGCAACCAGAACGGGGTCGACTTCCTGCTGCGCGACTGCCGCAACGTGCCATTGGTTTGTCTCGCGCGGCTTCGATGTGGACGGCGAGGAGCTGCTCGCCGAGCTGCTGGCGCAGGCTTGGTGATCTCGCGTGAGCTGTCTCGTTAGTCTCGGCGGGTGCCCCCACGCAGCCGGCGGACCGTCGAGGTCGAGTCGCTAGACGCTTTCGACCAGCTGATCGCGGCGGGCGCCACCAGCATGCATGGCTGGCGGGTCCAGGGCGTCGACCTGGGCGCGCGGACGTCCGAGCTGCTCCGACTTCACCCTGCCAACGCGATCCTGCTCGGGAGCGTGGTCTCCGACGAGGCTGAAGCGCACCTTCGCGGTGGCGGTGCCTTGCTGTTTCCTGCCATCCCGGCGCTGCCGTTCGACCCCTACCGGGCAGGCGTCTACACGCCAGACGAGCTGTATGCGGGCATCGAAGGATCGCGGTACGAGCTGACCACCGACGCATTGGTCTACAGCTGGACCCTGGATGCAGACGACGACCTCGCCCGTCGCCTCGCCCGGGCGTTGCACGACCACGCGATGGACGACGCCCTCGGCGAGCTCCTCGCCGACTTGCGTGTCGTCGGCGTGATGGGCGGCCATGCGTGGACCCGCACGGATCCACGCTACGCCGACGCCGCTCGCTTCGGGCAAGCTGCGACGGCGCGCGGCCTGTACGTCGCCAGTGGCGGCGGTCCCGGGGCGATGGAGGCGGCAAACCTCGGTGCCTATCTGGCAGACGCGTCGGCCCTCGACGAGGCGTTGGTGACCCTTGCCGACGTGGCGACTTTCACCCCGTCGGTGACGGCCTGGGCGCGAGCCGCCTTCGACGTACGCCGACGCTGGCCCGGGGGCCGGGACTCGCTCGGAATTCCGACGTGGTTCTACGGCCACGAGCCGCCGAACGTGTTCGCGTCGTCGATCGCGAAGTACTTCCAGAACTCGCTGCGGGAGGACACCCTGCTCAGCCACTGCAACGCGGGCATCGTGTTCCTGCCGGGAGCCGGCGGCACGGTGCAGGAGATCTTTCAGGACGCGTGCGAGAACTACTACGCCGCCGAGCAGGCGCTGACACCGATGGTGCTCGTCGGCAAGCGCTACTGGACCGAGGAGCTGCCCGCCTGGCCGTTGCTTGAACGGTTGGCGGCCGACCACCCGATGGCGAACGTACTGCACCTCGTCGACGACGTCGAGGACGCCGTCAGTCTGATGACGGCCTGAGCAGCAGCTCGACGACCTGTGCGACGCCGTCGTCGTCGTTGCTCCTGATGGTGTACGTCGACGCCGCGCGCACGTCGGCATGGGCGTTGGCCACAGCGAACGACGTGCCCGCCCAGCTGAGCATGGCCACGTCGTTGGGCATGTCACCGAACGCCCAGACGTCATCCGCACCCACGCCGCGCTCGGCCGCCCACTCGGCGAGCACCGCCGCCTTGGTGACCCCGGCCGCGCTGATCTCAGCGAGGCCGCTTGCGCCGGAGTAGTTCACGACTGCGGCGTCGCCTACTACGTCGGTGACGGCGGCGATGAACTCGTCCGGGTCGAGCTCGGGTGCCCGGGCGAGGAGCTTGCCCGGCAACGGCTCGAGCAGGTGGGCGATGTCACGGACCGGGGTGTCAGCCGCGGCCCGGTGCACGTCGACGTACTCCGGCTCTCGGCTGAACCCGGTCGCGCTCTCGACCGCGAAGGCGATGCCGGGGATCGACGCACGCAACGCGGCCACCAGGTCGGTCACGACCGCTGTGGTGAGCGACCGCTCCGCCAGCACCGTCCGGTGAGCTACGTCGTACACAAAGGCGCCGTTGGAGCAGATGACGACGCCGTGTTCGCCGATGATCTCGGTGAGGTCGTGCATCCACCGCGGTGGGCGCGCCGTCGCGATGACGAGCCCGATCCCCAACGCCTGCACCGCCGTCAACGCGTCAGTCGTGCGGCGCGACAGCTGACCGGCACTGTCGAGAAGAGTGCCGTCGAGGTCGGAGGCGATGAGCTTCGGAGGTTCGAGCCCACCGTCTGCCAGCGCCGCGGAGACGACCTCGGTCACGTTCCGGCGGTGGTGGTGGCCGCGAGCTGGCCGCAGGCGCCGTCGATCTCGCGGCCGCGGGTGTCGCGAACCGTCGTCGGGATGCCCTTCAGCTCCAGCCGGCGGACGAACTCACGCTCGTCCTCGGGTCGCGACGCCGTCCACTTCGAGCCGGGAGTGGGGTTGAGCGGGATCAGGTTGACGTGGACCCAGCCCCAGTCGCCGTACGACCTGAGCACGTCACCGAGAAGGTTGGCCCGCCAGGCCTGGTCGTTGATGTCCTTGATGAGGGCGTACTCGATGGAGACGCGACGCTTGGTGACCTTGGCGTAATTCCACGCGGCGGCCACCGCCTCATGCACGCTCCACCGGATGTTGATGGGGACCAGCTCATTGCGCAGGTCGTCGTCGGGTGCATGCAGCGACAACGCCAACGTCACCGGGACACCCTCCTCGGCGAGCTGCAGCATTCGCGGTACCAGGCCGACGGTCGACACGGTGACGCCGCGGGCCGACATGCCCAGGCCGTCAGGGGACGGGTCGGTCATCCGGCGTACGGACTCGATCACTGCCTTGTAGTTCGCCATCGGCTCCCCCATGCCCATGAAGACCACGTTGGACACCCGACCCGGACCACCGGGGACTTCCCCGCGCGCGAGCGCCCGTGCTCCGGCGAGCACCTGCTCGATGATCTCTGCGGTACTCATGCTGCGTTGCAGACCGCCCTGGCCGGTCGCGCAGAACGGGCACGCCATGCCGCAGCCGGCCTGGGACGACACGCACATGGTGACGCGGCCGGGGTAGCGCATCAGGACGGACTCGACAAGCGCCCCGTCATGGAGCTTCCAGAGTGTCTTGCGGGTAGTGCCGCCGTCGGCCTCCAGCGTGTTCATCGGCGTGAGAAGACTTGGCAGCAACGCCGCTGCAAGTGGTTCGCGCAGATCGGCCGGGAGGTCGGTCATCTCTCCCGGGTCGTCGACGAGCCGGGAGAAGTAGTGGTGCGACACCTGCTGGGCGCGGTAGCCGGGGAGACCGGCGGACTCGACGGCAGCCTTGCGTTCGGCGGACGTCAGGTCGGCGAGGTGGCGTGGGGGTTTCTTCGCCTGGCGAGGCTCGTCGAACACGAGCGGCAGGGTCTTGATGGACTCTGACATGGCGCTGTCAGTCTCTCACGGGCACATCGGCGAGTACGCCGACGACTGCGACCACGCGCCCCAGCCGGACGCGATGCTCGCGGTAAGGCGGTCGGCGTCCGAACTGACAATGTCGAGACTGCAGTGGTCCGGCATCGACATCCGGGCCCAGGCGTCCACGTCAGCTGGCGCGCCGGTGAGGTCGGCGACCAGCAGCGTCCACGCGGTTCCATGACCGACAAGCACCATGTCGAGGTCTTTCGCGCGCTCGGTCACTGCAGTGACAGTCGATCGAACGGCTTCGACGACGCGCGCACGGGTCACCCTGAGCGGCTCCCACCCCTCGACGGCCGGTTGATCAGGTCGCTCGAACGAACGTCGGACGGCCGCTTCGAACTCGTCGCCGGGAAGCCAGACCGCTGCCCGCTCTGCCTCGCCGATGCCGTCCAGTACCGCGCAAACCCCCGGGAAGAGGAGGGCAGCAGTCTCGACGGCCTTGCGTTCGGACGAGGTGAACCAGGCAGCCTTGTTGGGCAAGGCGCCGCTGCCACGGAGCCGGTTGGCCCCGACAGCTGCGTCTTCGTGCAAAGCCCACTCCTCGGCGAGCTTGCTCGGGTCGGCCGCCGAACGACCGTGGCGGACCAGGTGGATGCGCATCTCACGACTGTAAACATCCCTGCGGCAGTCAAGCCCTCCGCGCCACGTCCTACGTCTTCCGACACACGTCGACGAACGACACCCAGACATTTCGCCAGGATCTCCTGACGGAGTCGGCTCCGACTAAACGCGCGCACGTCACCCGTGCGCCATAGTTCTCGTGATGAGCCCGCCTGACGCAGACCTCCCAGCACAGATCACCAGCCCGACCAACCCACGAGTGAAGTGGTTGGTGAGCTTGCGCAAGCGACGTACTCGCGACGGCGAAGGTGTCACGCTGATCGAGGGGTACGACGAGCTGCGGCTCGCGCTGGATGCCGGAGTCTCGCTACGCACACTCTTCTACTGCCCCGACCTGGTCGGAGACCCTGCAGGGTTGGCGCTCGTCGACGACGTCGCCCACCACGGCGCAGAGGTCGTGTCGATGGGCCAGGCGGCGTTCGTGAAGGCGTCCTACCGCGACGGGCCTGACGGCTGGCTTGCCGTGGTCCGCGACCCTGCGAGCCGGCTGGCCGATCTGTCGCTGTCGGATGAGCCTTTGGTACTGGTGTGCGAAGGGGTGGAGAAGCCGGGCAATCTGGGTGCGATGCTGCGCACAGCGGAGGCGGCCGGCGTCGATGCCGTCGTCGCGGCCTCGCCGGTCGCAGATTGGAACAACCCCAACGTCGTGCGGGCAAGTAAGGGCACGGTCTTCGCGGTCCCGGTCGCCGCCGGCACAGCCAAGGCGGTCCGGGCGTGGCTGCACGAGCGCGGCCTTCGGGTCGTGGTGGCGACCCCCGACGCCGACGCACTCGTCACCGACATCGACCTGACCGGCCCGACCGCCATCGTCGTCGGCGCCGAGCACGAGGGTGTCAGCGCCGGTTGGCTCGAAGCAGCCGATGCCGTCGCCAGGTTGCCGATGTTCGGTCAGGTCAACTCGCTCAACGTGGCCGCCTCGGCCGCCATCGTCGTCTATGAGGCGGTCCGCCAGCGCTCGTGACGACCGATCTTGAAGGCTCCTCATCCACCGTGGTCTGCCATCGTCGCGGCTCCTTCTCGTCAGCGTCGTCCCCCAGCACGGGTCAAGTCCACGACCGGATGGGGTGCAGACCCGGCGCGCCGGAAGGCTGCGCAGCGCCTCAGCGATCCAACCGGGCGACGCGGCCATCGGTGCCAGACGCCCAGCAGGCACTCCGAGTGCACTGGACGCCGTCGTACCTGTCGCTGTCGAACCGACGCCAGGTCAGGCCGCCGTCACGACTTACGTCGCTGCCGTTCGGCCCCACCGCGATCACTGCGCGCCCGTTGACGTAGGCGACGCCGGAGCGATAGCCAGTCACGGGTCCGTCACTGAGGGACCACGTCCGGCCACCGTCACGCGACACCGCGGCTGCGTCGGCACCGTTGTCCTCGTCGGCGAAGTCTCCACCGACGATGACGCCATGGCGTGCGTCGCGGAAGTCGACGGAATAGATGCCGGCCGATGCGCCCCCGCGTAGCGGTGTCTCGGTGACCGTCCACGACCGACCGCCGTCGTTGGAGCGGAAGATGCGGGGGTGGTCCACGCCACCGGTGGCGAACCAGAACCTGTCGCCTGGTCGGGAGACGATGCAGGTGCCGCTCGCTGCGAACGCGAACTCGCCGGGCTCGGCAGGCGGCATCCCCGCATTGTCGTTGACCGTCCAGGTGCGGCCGTGGTCGGTCGTGCGGGCCAGCCGGAAGTATCCGTTGACCGGATCGCTGAGGGCGAGACCCTGGCCGCGTGACCCGAACGCCATGCAGTCGTAGAACGCTGCCGCCGCGGTATTGCGAAACGTCTCGGTCCAGCTGCGACCGCCGTCATCGGTCGCGTAGATGCGCGAGTCGTTCCCCGGGCCGATCGACAGCGTCACGGCCCGCTGTTCGTCGAACGCCTCGATGTCACGCAGCGCCAGACCCTTGGCGCCAGCAGGTGACACATCGCGCCAGGAGACGCCCGCATCAGTCGTACGCAGCACGGAGCCGTCCTCGCCGCTGACCCAAGCCGTACGCCGGTTGACCGCGGCGAGTCCGCGGAACTCTTCGTTGCTCCCCGTGGGTGTGATCTGCCACGAGTACGACCGGCCATGCTCGTGTTGGCGACCGTGGCCGTCGTGATTGCCGTGGGCGGTAGCAAGCGGAGCGACGGTCAGTGTGCTGAGCAGGGTGCTGGCGGCGGCGCTTGCCAGAACGGCGACCAGGATGCGATGCGTCGACATGACACCCGACCCTAAAGGCAACGCCACCGAGCGGCAACGATGAAGGGTGCCCCGCTGGGACGCCAGCAGATCGTCGGCGATGATTCGTTGCATGACTGAGACCCGCTCTTTGTCGCTGCGCGGCGGCCGCAAAGGTGCCCGTTCGGCTGTGCTAGTGCTCCACGGGGGGCGCGAGCGCAGCCAGATGCCCACGTCGCCGTGGCAGCTCTCCTACATTCGGATGTTCGACATGTACTTCGGTCTACGCAAGGCAGCGCCGCAGCCCGCGGTCTACCTGCTCCGCTACCGCTTTCGAGGGTGGAACGCTGAGCACGGGACCCCCGATCCGGTGTCCGACGCCCTATGGGCGCTCGACCGGATCGGAGCGGACGTCGGAGGTGGTCCGGTGGCCCTGCTCGGGCACTCGATGGGGGGGCGCACTGCATTCGCAGTTTCGAGCTACCCCTCGGTCGTCGGCGTGTGCGGACTCGCGCCCTGGCTGCCGGGGCATGAACCACTGCCGCACGTATTGCGGGCCGATCAACGATTCGTCATTGCGCATGGCAGCCGCGACCGGATGACGTCGGCGCCCCAAAGTCTGCTGTACGCCGCCCGGTTGCGGCGGGCTGGCGCTGCTGCCGCGCGGTTCGAGCTGGCGGGAGCTCGGCACGCCATGCTCGACCAGCCGAGCCTGTGGCGCGACTTCGCCATCAGGACCACGCTAGGGCTGCTGGGCGAGGCGGCGATGCCCGCAGGAGTGGCACGGGCCCTTTCAGGGGTCGCCCACACGGGGCTAGCCGCTGATCTGACCCAGTTCGCAGAATAGACCAATTCCAACAGTGGTACCTCACTGCGAGACCATGATTACTCAGCGTGGTTTTCGCATTACTATGCGTTGACACTGTATAGCTACGCGATAATTGTCAGGGCGAAGACCGTCATTTGGGTGCGCTGAGGGAGAAATCGCGGCTACTCTCCTCCTAGTGCCGAATAACTATGAGCGAGATCGTCTTGCCTAGTCCCAGTCTTGTCCCGAAGGAAATGCCATGAAGCGTGTCATCACCACCCTCCTCCTGACGCTAGGCGTCGCGGCGTTCGGTTTCGGCCTCGCCACGAACGTGTCAGCCGGCGCAACTGCGACGCCGCAGCTTGCGGCCCAAGGGGCCGCCGACCAATGCCCGAACCCGCCGTACACCACAAAGATCGATAGCAGCAGCGGCGCAGCCAGCGGTGACGGTTTCTCGTTCAATTACGGCCCGAGCGCCCTGACGTACAACGTCGAGGTAGGGACGACCCTGCACATCTGCATCAAGGCAAGTACCGACATCTACGAGTTCACCTTCGTCGGGCCTACCAGCGGAACAATCGACAAGTCAGCCTTCGGCGGCCACGACATCAGTCACGTCTCGTACTACATCGTGACAACGCCTCAGCCCACCGAGACCACCACCTCGACGCAGCCCACCGAGACCACCACCTCGACGCAGCCCACCGAGACCACCACCTCGACGCAGCCCACCGAGACCACCACCTCGACGCAGCCCACCGAGACCACCACCTCGACGCAGCCCACCGAGACCACCA
>JAABUS010006528.1_pt1 | contig 14100 bp, 10 predicted proteins | sample 5560161 | NCBI WGS metagenome assembly JAABUS01 (sample SAMN10711885, study PRJNA513376) | rock metagenome | isolation source: Antarctica rocks | place: Antarctica: Victoria Land, Trio Nunatak nord | collected 2016-01-04 | reverse complement strand
CTCACCCGCCGGGAGCTGACCGCGTTGCTCGACGCCCATGGCGTCACCCCCAGCAAGGCCCTGGGCCAGCACTTCGTGGTCGACCCGAACACCGTCCGCCGGGTGGCCCGGCTGGCGGGCGTCGGGCCCGGCGACCACGTGGTCGAGATCGGCGCAGGGGCAGGTTCGCTGACGCTGGCGTTGGCCGCCACCGGCGCCGAGGTGACGGCGGTCGAGCTCGACCGCCACCTCCTGCCCGTCCTGCGGGAGGTGGTCGGCGGGCACGACGTCCGGGTGGTCGAGGGCGACGCCCGCGCCCTCGACTGGAGCGCACTGCTCGCCCCCGCGCCCCGGTGGTCGCTCGTGGCCAACCTGCCCTACAACGTGGCCACCCCCCTCGTGCTCGACCTGCTCGACGGCGTGCCCGCCATCGAGCGGATGCTGGTGATGGTGCAGCGGGAGGCGGGAGAGCGCCTGGCCGCCACCGTCGGGGACCCGGCCTACGGGATCCCCTCGGTGAAGGTGGCGTACTGGGCCACCGCCCGGTTGGTCGGGCGGGTGGGACCGGACGTGTTCATGCCCCGCCCCCGCGTGGAGTCGGTGCTCGTGCAGATCGTCCGCCGACCGGTCCCGGCGACGACCGCCGACGCCGACCGGCTGTTCGGCCTGGTGCGGGCCGGGTTCGGGCAGCGCCGCAAGATGCTGCGCCGGTCGCTGGCCGGTCAGGTCGTCGCCGACGCCTTCACCGGCGCCGGCATCCGTCCCGAGGCCCGGGCCGAAGAGCTGACGGTGGAGGACTGGGGCCGCCTGGCCGACGCCGCCCCCTGAGCCGGGCGCGGGCGCAGCTCGCGGAGAAGGGTGTCCCGGACCAGCGCCACCCCGATGGCGGGCAGCGCGAGGCCGAGCACGGGCAGGACGAGCGGGCGCCCGGGCACGGGGAACCCCCCGAGGGCCATGGCGGTGAGGCCGGCCGCAACCACCAGGGCACCGGCGAAGGCCTGGCCCACGGCACCCGGTCGCGTGCCGCTGACCCGGGGCGGGCGGATCCGGGCCTCGAGCCGGCTCCACGCCGCCACCAGCGGCACCAACAGGGCGGCCAGGGCGAGGAGCCACGCCGGGCGGAGCAGCCACCACGCCGCGCTGGCCGGCTCGGGCTGAGGGAGCAGCCCGGTGGGCAGGAAGGCGAGGGTGGCCAGGCAGAGGGCGGTGAGGTGCCAGAGGTAGACGGTCATGGCCACGCCGTTGGCGGCGACCACCGACCGCCAGACCCGGGGCCGGGCCGCCCATGCCGCCAGCCGCCGGCGGACCAGCACCAGGAGGCCGGTCTGGGCCAGGGCCAGCGCGACGAGCGCCAGGGTCGGCGGGGTGGTGTTCGACCGCTCGCCGGGGCCGCCGACCATGCTGAGCGGGTAGCCGAGCGGACCGGTCAGAACGACCAGGGCGGCGAACCCGCCGGCGGCGAGGGCCGCACCGGTCCGGGCGCCGCCCAGGCAGCCGTCGCGCCACCAGAACCCGAGCTGGTGGGCGAACAGCCACACGAACCCGAAGTTGGCCCACCCCGCCGCCGGCATCCCGCCCGGACCAGCCAGCACGTCGCACGCCCCGGCCGCCACCACCAGGGCCACGGCCGCCCGGGCGCCGAAGCGCTCGTGCAGGGTCACCATCAGCGGCGTGGTCGCCACCACCGCCAGGTAGACGGCGAGGAACCAGATCGGCATGGCCACCAACCGGGCCGCCGTCCGCAGCGTGCCTGGAGCGGCCCCGGCGGCGGCCGCCACCACCAGGCCCACCGACCACGTGACCGCCAGCCCGGCCACCGGCCGCACCAGCCGGTCGAGGCGGCTGTGCAGCCACGCCGGGTACCCGACGGCGCGGCGCCGGGCCGACGCCCACGAGGCCGAGTTGGCCACACCCCCGACCACGAAGAACAGGGGCATCACCTGCAGGAGCCACGTAGCCCACCGGGTCCAGGGCGCCACCTGCAGGAGGTTCCGGCCCGAGAGCCCCTCGCCGTCCCAGCTCACCACGGCCAGCAACCAGTGGCCGACCACCACGGCGGCGATCGCTCCCACCCGCACCAGATCCACGACCCGGTCGCGGTCGGGAGGCGTGGCGTCGGCGAGGGCCTGGGTGCTCGGCCGGTCGAGGGGGGAGGGCATGGCGACGGTCCTTGTCCGGGGATCTCTGCGACGCCCACGGTGACGGCCCGGTTCCTCCCGGCCCATGGGCAGATCCCCCCACCGCCGGGTGGGGCCTCCCCAGCTCGACTCCTAGGGTGACCGGACGTGGAGCTCGTGACCGCGCCGGCGAAGCTCACGGTGTCGCTGCGGATCACCGGCGTGCGCGACGACGGGTACCACCTGATCGACGCCGAGATGGTCACGCTCGACCTCGCCGACGAGCTCACCTTCTCGCCGGGCGACGGCCTCGAGGTGCGGGCGGCGGCGTCGGGCGAAGCGGTGCCCACCGGCGACGACAACCTCGTGCGCCGGGCGCTGGCGGCGGTCGGTCGCACCGCCCACGTTCGGCTCACCAAGGTGATCCCGGCTGGAGCGGGCCTGGGGGGAGGGTCGGCCGATGCCGCCGCCGTCCTGCGCTGGGCCGGGGTGGACGACCCGGCGGTGGCCGTCGCCCTCGGCGCCGACGTGCCGTTCTGCGTGCGGGGCGGGCGGGCCCGGGTCCGGGGGGTGGGTGAGGTGGTCGAACCGCTGGCGCCGCTCGAGCGCACCTACACCCTGTTCACCCCGCCGTTCGGCTGCTCGACGGCGGCCGTCTACCGGGCGTGGGACCGTCTCGGCGGCCCGCAGGGCATCGGCGCCAACGACCTCGAGGCCGCCGCCCTCGCGGTCGAACCCGGCCTGGCCGAGTGGCGCGATCGCCTGGCCGAGGCCACCGGGGCCACCCCCGTGCTGGCCGGCAGCGGCAGCACGTGGTTCGTGGAGGGCGCCCATCCCGGCGACGGCCGGTTGGTCACCCGCACCTCGATCCCGCCCCCGCCCTGACCGGTCCCGAGCGGGGCGAACGCCCTACTTGCCGGCTCGGCGCTGCCAGCGGGTGCGCTTCAGCATCTTCTTGTGCTTCTTCTTGCGCATGCGCTTGCGGCGCTTCTTGATGAGGGAGCCCATGACGGTGGGACAACCTAGCCGTATCGTGGCGGTGACCCGATCGGGGGTCGTCCAATGGCAGGACAGCAGTCTTTGGTACTGCGAATGAGGGTTCGATTCCTTCCCCCCGAGCCCGTCCGATGCTCCCCGGGCCCGGTGCCCGCGTGGGAGAATCCGCGACCGTGGCCCCCCGTCCCCTCTCCGCCGTCGTGCTCGCCGCCGGGGAAGGGGCGCGGATGCGGTCCTCGCGGCCCAAGCCCCTCCACCTGCTCTGTGGCCGGGCCATGCTGCTCTACGTGCTCGACTCGCTGGCCGAGTGCGCGGTGGGGAGGGTGGTGGTGGTCGTCGGCCACGGCGCCGAGCGGGTCACCAAGAAGCTGCAGGACGAAGAGCCCGACCTCGCGCTCGACTTCGTGGAGCAGCACGTGCAGCGGGGCACCGGTGACGCCGCCAGCGTGGCGCTCACCGCCTTCCCCGACGACGTGGCCGCCGACGACCTCGACGACGTGCTCGTCCTGCCGGGCGACACCCCGCTACTGCGGCCGTCCACCGTGGCCCGCCTCGTCGCCGCCCACCGGGAGTCCGACGCCGCCTGCACCGTGCTGACCGCCGTGCTCGACGACCCCACCGGCTACGGCCGGGTGGTGCGGGGACGGGACGGCCGGGTGGCCCGCATCGTCGAGCAGGCCGACGCCAGCGAGGACGAGGCCGCCATCGCCGAGATCAACACGTCGATCTACTGCTTCCGGCGCAGCGTGCTGGCCCCGGCCCTCCGCCGGCTCAGCCCCGAGAACGCCCAGGGCGAGTACTACCTGACCGACGTCGTGGAGGTCCTGCACGACGCCGGCTACGGGGTGACCTCGCTGGTGGCCGACGACCCGGCCGAGACCAGCGGGGTCAACGACCGGGTCCAGCTGGCGGCGGCCGAGGGCGAGCTGCGTCGCCGCACGAACGAGGGGTGGCTCTGCCGAGGGGTGACGATGGTCGACCCCGGCCGCACCTACATCGACGCCACCGTCGAGCTGGCCCCCGACGTCACCCTCTTCCCCGGCACCATCCTCCAGGGCCGAACCGTGGTCGGCGAGCGGGCCGAGATCGGCTCGAGCACCACGCTGGTGGACTGCGTGATCGGGCCCGACGCGGTGCTGGACACGACGGTGGGCCGCGACGCCGAGGTCGGTGCCGGCGCCCGGGTGGGGCCCTTCGCCGTGCTCCAGCCGGGCGCGTCGGTGGCCCCGGGTGCGGTGACCGGGCCGTTCTACACTGGCCTCGGCGCCGACGACGGAGCCGACGCGAACCGGGGGTAGGGGCGTGGAGCTGGTCACCAAGAAGAAGCTGCTCCTCTACTCGGGCCGGTCCCACCCGGAGCTGGCCCAGCAGATCGCCAAGCACCTCGGCGTCGAGCTGGGCGAACCCAACCTCCGTGGCTTCCCGAACGGCGAGCTGCACTGCCGCTTCAGCGAGTCGGTGCGGGGCGCCGACGTGTTCATCATCCAGACCCACTGCGGGCCGGTGAACGAGCAGATCATGGAGCAGCTGGTGATGATCGACGCCGCCAAGCGGGCGTCGGCCAAGCGCATCACCGCCGTGTGCCCCTACTACGGGTACTCCCGCCAGGACCGCAAGGCCGAGGGGCGCGAGCCCATCGCGGCCAAGCTGGTGGCCGACATGCTGACCGTCGCCGGGGCCAACCGGATGGTGTCGGTCGACCTCCACTCCGGCCAGATCCAGGGCTTCTTCAACGGCCCCGTCGACCACCTCACGGCCATGCCCGTGCTGCTCGGCTACCTGCAGGAGCACGCCGAAGGCGACCTCGTGGTGGTGTCCCCCGACGCCGGCCGGGTGAAGGTGGCCGAACGCTTCTCCCAGGCGCTCGGCGCCGACCTCGCCTTCGTCAACAAGTACCGCCCGAAGGGCCAGTCGGGGACGGTGCTGGCCCGTGACGTGATCGGCGAGGTCGAAGGCCGGCGCTGCGTGGTGATCGACGACATGATCGACACCGCCAGCACGATCGTCGCCGCCGCCGACATCCTCCGCGAGCACGGCGCCACCGACGTGTGGGCCATGGCCACCCACGGGGTGCTGTCGGATCCCGCCACCGACCGCCTGAAGAACTCGTCGATCAGCCGGGTGGTGATCTGCGACACCCTCCCGCTGCCCTCCGAGCGGGCCATCGACAAGCTCGAGGTGCTGTCGACGGCCGAGATCATCGCCGACGCCATCGACGCCGTCTTCGAGGACACGTCGGTCAGCGAGATCTTCGGCGGCCACAACCAGAGCTGACGCCTGCTTCGCGGTCCCGGCCCCGCCCCTCCTTTCCCTCCCGACACGACCAGCCCGGCCCCCGGCCGCCGTTCTCGGGTCACGGGACGCGCCGATGCGCGTCCGTTGACCCGAGAAGTTCCGGTGGCGGGGGGGCAGGCGAACCACGGAGGAGGAGGCCCATGGGATGGAGCCTCGGGTTGCAGGAGCTCGGCCGCACCAGCGGCGGGGTGTTCGACCGGGAGATGGCGTTGCAGGCTGGAGTCCCGGCCGACGCAATCGACCACGAGGTGCGGGTCGGCCGGCTCGTCGTGGCCCACCCGGGGGTGTACCGGCCGGCGGCGGTGATCCCGACGACCGATCTCACGCTGCTGGCGGCGCTGCTGGCGGCCGGGCCCGACGCCGCCATCTCCCACCGCTCCGCCGCTCTGCGCCACGGCATCCTCGGCCGCAGCTACTCGGGGTACGTCGACATCGTGGTGCCGCACCACCGTCGCGTGCGGCTGGCCGGTGTCAGCGTCCATCGCAGCCTGCGCCTCCAGGAGGGCCACGTCCGCCGGGTGGACGGCCAGCGCATCACCTCGGTGGAGCGGACCTTGGCCGACCTCGGAGCGGTGGTGCGGTCCTCGGTCGTGGCCTCGGCCATGGAGCAGGCCGTGATCGACCGGCTCACCACCGTGGAACGGCTGTTCCGGTTCGTCGACGACCACGGCCGCAGAGGTCGTACCGGCATCGGGGCCCTCCGCGCCGCGCTCGAGGGCTGGATCCTCGGCGACCGCCCGCCCGACAGCAAGCTCGAGATCGTGCTGGCCCGTGTGGTGCGCCGCGGCGGACTTCCCATCCCCCAGTACCAGCTCAAGATCTACGACGGCACGACCTTCGTCGCCCGGCCTGACGCGGTCTGGCCGGCGGTCAAGGTGGTGGTCGAGGCGGACGGGCACCACGCCCACGCCTCGGCCTCCGCCCTCCAGCACGACCATCGACGCCAGAACGCGCTGGTGCTGCGGGGCTGGACCGTTCTGCGCTTCACCTGGACCGACCTGGTCCGTCGCGTCGATCGGGTGGCCGCCGAGATCGCCGCCGTGCTCTCAGCCCGGGGCCTCCCCGTTCTCGGGTCACCGGACGCGCCCACGCGCGTCCCTTGACCCGAGAACGGCTCTGGTTCGCCGGCGGTTCGCCCCCTCACGCCGGCGGGTCCTACGCTCGACGGTCCGACCGCGCCCCGGCGCGACCTCAGAAGTAGGAGCTTCCGATGGCTGAGATCTCCCTCAAGGCCGAGACCGGCCGTCCCACCGGCTCCGGCCCGGCTCGGCGCCTGCGGGTCGCCGGCAAGGTCCCGGGCGTCGTCTACGGCCTGGGCAACGCCCCCACCCCGGTCAGCGTCGACTGGCGCGACCTGCGCCAGGCGCTCACCACCGAGGCCGGGCTGAACGCCCTCATCGACCTCGAGGTCGGCGGTGAGACGAAGCTCAGCATCGTCAAGGAGCTGCAACGCGACCCGATCCACCACACCGTGGAGCACGTCGACTTCCTGCTCATCCGCCGCGACCAGGCCATCGTGGTCGACGTGCCCATCGTGCTCGAGGGCGAGGCCGAGGCCGTCACCCGCGAGGACGGGATGATCGACCACGTGCTCACCGCCATCGCCGTGCACGCCAAGCCGGCCGACATCCCCAACGAGATCACGGTCGACATCTCGACCATGGCCATCGGCGACGCCGTGCGGGTCGGCGACCTCCGCCTGCCGGCCGGCGTGACGACCGACCTCGACCCCGAGGAGGCGGTGGTCATGGCGTCGATCTCCTCCACCAGCCTGGAGGCGGCCGAGATCGAGGCGGCCGACGCCGAGGTCGCCGCCGAGCAGGCCGCCGAGGCCGAGGAGGCCGAGGGTGCAGACGAGGCCGCCGCCGACGGCGACACCGATGGTGGCGACACGCCCGGCGACGGGGCCGAGGCCACCGCCGAGGGCGCCGACGAGGGCTGAGCCCTGCTGCGCCGCGGGAGGGGCGGCGATCGCCGCGGCACACCGGCCGACCTCCTGGCGGTGGGCCTCGGGAACCCCGGCGCGGACTACGCCGGCACCCGCCACAACGTCGGTGCCGACACGATCGCCCTGCTGGCCGAGCGCCACGGCGGGCGCCTCCGCGCCGGGCGGGAGCGGGCCCTCGCCGCCGAGGTGCGGGTCGGTCCCCGACGGCTGGCGCTGGCGTTCCCCCAGACCTTCTACAACGACTCGGGCCTGGCCGTGGCCGCGCTGGTGCGCCGCCACGGCATCGACGACCTCGCCCATCTGGTGGTCGTCCACGACGAGCTCGACCTCCCCCTCGGGCGCATCCGGGTGAAGACCGGTGGTGGCCTGGCCGGCAACAACGGGCTCAAGTCCGTCAAGGCCCACGTCCATGGCGACGAGTTCGTGCGCATCCGCATCGGGGTGGGCAAGCCCCCAGGGCGCCAGGAGGGGGCCGACCACGTGCTGAGGCGACCGGGCAAGGCCGAACGGGTCGAGCTGGACGTGGCCGTGCAGGAGGCCGCCGACGCCGTCGAGGTCATCCTCACCGAGGGACCCGACGTGGCCATGAACCGCTTCAACGCCGACCGACGGTGAGCGAGGCGAGCTTCGTCGGTCGGAACGGATGGTCAGCCCCGCGAAGCGGGCCCGGGGGCGCACGGGGGCGGAGCCCCCGTGGGTAGCCTCGAACGGCTCCACATGGCCGCGCTGACCGACCTTCCACCGCTGCTGCGCGACGACCCTGCCCTGGGCCAGGTGCTGGGTCGGTCGCGCGCGGTCCTGGCCGTGCCCGAGCCGGCTCGGGCGCTCACCATCGCCGGCCTGGCCCGGCTCACGACCCGGCACCCCATCGTCGCCGCCGTCCCCACCACCGCCGACGCCGAGCGCCTCTTCCACGACCTCGCCGCCTACCTCGGCGACGACGAGGTGGCCGACTTCCCCGCGTGGGAGACACTCCCGTTCGAGCGGGTAAGCCCGAGCGTGGAGACGATGGGCCGCCGGCTGCGCACCATGTGGCGCCTGCGCGACCCGGCCCGCGCCCCCCGGGTGGTGGTGGCCTCGGTGCGGGCCCTCGTGCAGCGCCTCGGCCCCCACGTGGAGGACACCGAGCCGCTGGTGGTGGTGCGCGGCGAGCGGCGCGACCGCGACGACATCGTGGCCTGGCTCACCGATGCCGGCTACCGGCGCGAGGAGCAGGTGGAGCACCGCGGCGAGGTCGCCGTCCGCGGCTCGATCGTCGACGTGTTCCCCTCGACCGCCGACCGCCCGGTGCGCATCGACCTGTGGGGCGACGAGGTGGACCGCCTCGCCGAGTTCTCGGTGACCGATCAGCGGGCCACCGACGCTCTCGCGCGGGTCGAGCTGTTCGGGTGCCGGGAGCTGCGGCCCACCGACGAGGTCCGGGCCCGGGCGGCCGCCCTCGTGGCGACGTCGCCGTGGGGGCGCGAGCAGTGGGAGCGCCTGGCCGAGGGCCTGGTCTTCGACGGCATGGAGTCCTGGCTGCCGTGGCTCACCGAGGGCGAGCACGTGCTGCTCGACCTCGTCCCGGCCGGAGGCCAGGTGCTGCTGGTGGAGCCCCGCCGCATGCGCGACCGGGCCGCCGACATCCTCGCCGAGGAGGCCGATCTCGCCACCTCGCTGGCCCGCACCACCTGGGACGTACCCGAGCACACGGCCATCCCCCAGCTCCACCTGCCCTTCGACCGGCTGCTGGCCCACACCGAGGCGCCGGCCTGGGCCCTCACCGTCACCCCTGAGGGCCCCGACGTCGCCACCGTCCGGTCGATCGGGTGGAACCCCCCGGCGGGCGACGGCGAAGGGCTCCTCCGCCAGATCACCGGCCTCCTGGCCGAGGGCTACCGGGTGGTGGCGACCGCCGATGGGGAGGGCTCGGCGGCCCGGATGGCCGAGCTGCTGCGGGGTCACGGCATCGACATCGACATCGTCGTCCGGCCCGTCGACCGGGGTTGCATCCTGCCGGCGGTGAAGCTGGCGGTGCTGGCCGAGGCCGATCTCACCGGCCGCCGGCGGTCCCACCGGGCCCCCCGCCCCCGCCGCACCGACAGCGCCGGCTTCTTCGAGGACCTGAAGGTGGGCGACCACGTCGTGCACCACCAGCACGGCGTGGCCCGCTACGGCGGGATGGTGAAGCGGGCCATCGGCGGCGTGGAGCGGGACTACCTGCTGCTCGAGTACAAGGGCGCCGACAAGCTGTACGTCCCGTCGGACCAGATCGACGCCGTGCGCCACTACACCGGCGGCGAGGCCCCCTCCCTGTCCAAGCTGGGCGGCGGCGACTGGCAGCGCACCAAGGCTCGGGTCCGCTCGGAGGTCGAGCTCGTCGCCCAGGAGCTGGTGGTGCTCTACCAGAAGCGGTTGCACACCCTCGGCCACACCTTCCCGGTCGACACGCCGTGGCAACGGGAGCTGGAGGAGGCCTTCCCGTACCGGGAGACGCCCGACCAGCTCAAAGCGATCGCCGACGTGAAGGCCGACATGGAATCGCCGATCCCGATGGACCGCCTCGTGTGCGGCGACGTCGGCTTCGGCAAGACCGAGATCGCGATCCGGGCCGCGTTCAAGGCCGTCCAGGACGGCAAGCAGGTGGCGGTGCTGGTGCCGACCACGCTCCTGGCCTCCCAGCACCACGTCACCTTCAGCGACCGGTTCGCGGGGTATCCGGTGCGGGTCGAGGCGCTGTCGCGGTTCCTGACCCCGAGCCAGGCCCGTCGCGTGGTCGAGGGCGTGCGCATGGGCGACGTCGACTGCGTGATCGGGACCCACCGGCTCCTGTCCGAGGACCTCCAGTTCAAGGACCTCGGCCTGCTCGTGGTGGACGAGGAGCAACGCTTCGGCGTGTCCCACAAGGAGCAGATCAAGCAGATCAAGGCGAACGTCGACGTGCTGACCCTCACCGCCACGCCCATACCGCGCACCCTCGAGATGAGCCTCACCGGCATCCGGGACCTCACCCTGCTGCACACGCCGCCGGCCGAGCGCCAGCCGATCCTCACCTACGTGGGCGAGCAGGACGACCGGGCCGTGGCCGAGGCGCTCCGCCGGGAGCTGCTGCGCGAGGGCCAGGTGTTCTTCGTGCACAACCGGGTGAGCGACATCGAAGAGGTCGCCGCCGGCCTGCGCGACCTCGTGCCCGAGGCCCGCATCGTGGTGGCGCACGGTCAGATGGACGAGGGCACGCTGGAGAAGGCGGTGATCGATTTCTGGGAGGGCCGCTTCGACGTGCTCGTGTGCACGACGATCATCGAATCGGGGATCGACATGCCCACGGTCAACACGCTGGTCGTCGACCGCGCCGACCTGCTCGGCCTCGGTCAGCTCCACCAGCTTCGAGGGCGGGTCGGTCGGGCCGGTTCGCGGGCCTACGCCTACCTCTTCCACCCGAGGGACCGGGCGCTGACCGAGGAGGCCTATGAGCGGCTCAAGACCATCGGCGAGGCCACCGAGCTCGGCTCCGGCTTCCGGATCGCGATGCGGGACCTCGAGATCCGGGGGGCGGGGACGCTGCTCGGCACGGGGCAGTCGGGGCACATCGCCGCCGTCGGCTACGACCTGTACTGCCAGATGGTGAACGAGGCGGTGGCCGACCTGAAGGGCGAGGAGCGGCGCGAGCCGGCTGAGATCAAACTCGACCTGCCCGTCGACGCCCACCTCCCCCCCGACTACGTCGCCAAGGAGGAGCAGCGGCTCGAGGCCTACCGCCGGCTGGCGGCGGTGACCTCCGACGCCGAGGTGGGCGACATCCGGGCCGAGTGGGAGGACCGGTTCGGGCCGGTGCCCGAGCCGGCCCGACGGCTGCTCGAGGTGGCGCGGCTCCGGGCCGAGTGCCACCGCCTGGGCGTGCGGGAGCTGAACGTCACGAAGGGTCCCGCCTTCGGCGGTCCTGCCCACACCGCCCGGATCGCCCCGCTGGCCCTGCGCACCAGCCAGGTGATCCGCCTCAACCGCCTGTTCCGGGGAGCCGTCTACAAGGAGGACCTCGAACAGGTCCTCCTGCCGATTCCGCGCACCCCGGACCTGGCCGCCACGTTGGTGGACCTCCTCCGCACGCTGGTCCCGCCGGTGGCCGCCGCCAGCTGATCCTCACCCAGTGGTCCCGTGCACCCAATATGTGACGTGTTAGGATGTCCCGACCGTTGCTGCCGAGGGGGAGAACGCAGCCAGTGAAGACCACTCGAACCGGACGAGGTCTGCGGGCTGCAGTCGTCTGTGCCCTGCTGGCCGCCGCTGCCGGCACCGTCGCCTTGGCCGCCCCCGGCACCGCCGGAGCGCAGGACGCCGGCGTCGTCTGCACCGGCTTCGCGGTGGAGACCGATGGCACGGGCCTGGCTCTGACGTTGGCGGGGACGACGTTGACGGCGGGGATCACCTCGGCCGAGGGTACGAACGCCCCCGATCCCGCCAGTGGCCCGCGTGCCACGGCCACCGGCACCGGTGCCACCCTGTCGACGTCCACGGTCACGGCCAGCGCCGGTGAGAACGGTGTCGCCCCTGACGTGGACGACCCGCCCGCGGTCAGCGGTCCCATCGCCCTGCCTCCGTCGGTGCCGGTCGTCGGCCTCGTCACCGCCACCGGGGACGCAGTCGCCTCGGTCGACGCCAACGGCAGCCCGGCCGCCGCCGCCAGCGGCGAGGTCAGCACGATCACCGTGTCCCCGGACGACCTCCTGGCCAACCTGCCCACCGGGGCGCTCCCGCCCATCGTGATCCCGGGCGGCCCCACGCTCAGCCTCGACCAGTTCGAGCTCTTGACCGACGTGCTCGGCCTCAGCGACGGCTCCGCGGCGCAGATCCAGCTCGGCGACGCCCTGTCGACGGTCACCAGCAACACGACCGAGGCCACCGCCACCTCGACCGCCGAGGCGAGCCGAATCGACCTGCTCAACGGCATCCTCGGGCCGCTCGTCACCCTCACGGTCGCCTCGCCGTCGGCGACGGTGACGATCGCGGCCGACGGCTCCACCGCCACCGCTGACTTCACCAACCCGGTCATCACGATCGAAACCAACCCGCTGCTGCCCGCGATCATCGACGGGATCATCGACGCCGTCGTCGCCGGGCTGCCCGTTCCGCTGCAGGCCATCGCCAGGCCGATCATCGACGCCGCCCTCCGCCCGGCCCTCACCGCCACCATCGCCGCCATCAACAGCGGCTTGGACGCCCTGCCCGACCAGGTGCAGGCCGGTGACTCCATCGACCAGGACATCATCCCCGGCGTGCTCGGGTTGCGGTTGAACATCGCCTCGGGCTCGGCCACGGCCGACGGTGTGGTGCCCGCCGCCGCCCAGTCCGGCGTGATCGACCTCGGAATCCGCCTCGCCGGCACGGAGGTCATCGGCCTGGTGGGTGGCCGCACCACGGCCGCCGGGGTCCCCGCCGGCTGCACCACGATCGTCCCCCCGACCACCGCACCGCCGACCACCGCACCGCCGACCACCGCAGCGCCGACCACGGCCGGCCCCGGCACCACCGCCCCGCCCGCCGGTCCGGGCAGCCCGCCGGCAGCGGGGACACCGCTTCCCCGTACCGGTGACGACCGGCCCCTGCGCACCGCCACCGGCCTGGCCGCGGCTCTGCTCGCCGGCGGCGCCCTGATCCTCACCCGGCGGGCCCGCAGCACCGCCTGATCCGACCGCCACCCGGGCCGGTGCACGTTGCGCCGGCCCGGCCCCCATAACATGCCGTCCCGATGACCACCCCGGGACGGACCCGTCGGCGACTCCTCCTGGCCACCGCTCTGGCGGTCGCAACCCTGGGAACGGCGACCGTGGCGAGGCCCGGTACCGCCGGAGCGCAGTCCGAAGTGGCCGTCTGCACCGGCTTCGCCGTCGAGACCGACGGCACGGGCCTGGCCCTGACGTTGGCAGGCACGACCCTGACCGCCGGGATCACGTCCGCCGCTGGCACGAACGCTCCGGAGCCTGAGAGCGCCCCGCGTGCGACGGCCACCGGCACCGGCGCCACCCTCTCCACCTCCACCGTCACCGCCAGCGCCGGCGAGAACGGCGTCCGCCCCGACGTCGACGATCCGCCGGCGGTGAGCGGGCCGATCGCGCTGCCGCCGTCGGTGCCGGTGGCCGACCTGGTGGCTGCCACTGGTGACGCCGTCGCCTCGGTCAACTCGGGGGGCAGCCCGGCGGCGGCGGCCAGCCGCATCGAGTTGCTCGACGGGATCCTCGGCCCGCTGGTGACCCTCACCATCGCGTCGCCGACGGCCACGGTGACCATCGCCGCCGACGGTTCCACCGCGACGGCCGACTTCACCAACCCGGTCGTCACCATCACCACCAACCCGTTGACGCCCGCCATCATCGACGGCGTCGTCGCGGGGATCCTGGGCGGCTTGCCGGCACCGGTGGCCGACGCCTTGCGGCCGATCGTCACCGCCCTCATCACCCCGACCCTGGCCGGGATCAACACCGCCCTGGCCGCCCTGCCCAGCCAGGTGCAGGCCGGTGAGCCCATCGACGTGGACATCATCCCCGGCGTGCTCGGGTTGCGGTTGAACATCGCCTCGGGCTCGGCCACCGCCGACGGGGTGGTGCCCGCTGCCGCCCAGTCCGGTGTGATCGACCTCGGTGTCCGCCTCGGCGGCCAAGAGGTGATCTCCCTGGTGGGTGGCCGGGCCACTGCCGCCGGTGTCCCCGCCGGCTGCGCCACGCTCATCCCTCCCGTCTCGGTGACGTCGACCACGCCGACGCCGACCACCCCGACCACCTCCGGGCCGGG
>JAABUS010006525.1_pt1 | contig 14106 bp, 14 predicted proteins | sample 5560161 | NCBI WGS metagenome assembly JAABUS01 (sample SAMN10711885, study PRJNA513376) | rock metagenome | isolation source: Antarctica rocks | place: Antarctica: Victoria Land, Trio Nunatak nord | collected 2016-01-04 | reverse complement strand
AGGGTGCTTGGAACTTTTTTTGGGGATCTTCAGGACCTGATCAAGCATCAGAATTGCGCATTGCTGGGTGCTGACATGTTGGTTTTTGCATGGGCGTAGTTTAGTTGTCTTCTTGGTCATTCAGATTCAGTACTTCTGAGCAACTTCGGCAGCTTTAAGCCTCCAATGTCTACACGTTTTGGTCCATGATTTGACAGGAGGCTTCCACCTGTGTCATATCAGCAAATGGGCATCCCACGGGCCATGCATATGCCACATTGATTCCTTTTTGAAATAGCTGATCAGCTCGACGTCTCACCTTGGGTTTTTGACGTCAAATTTGTTTAGCCTTTAGCTGCCACAAACCACTGTCACTGTGTATGCACAATTTTGAGAGCAGCAGTGGAATTATCATGCCGTATTGGAGGTACTCAGTGACTGTGTACAACAGCAAGCCTTGAGCATCATGGAGACTTATGGACTTCTGTGAATGCATGCATATGCAAGCAATCTTCAACCACACCACATATTATTCCGGTGTAATTTGGTCACCTTGACAGTGAAGCATGGCTGGCGTCGTCACAATTAAAATGTGAACTTATTCATTTGTAAGCTTTTCTGTACCGGTTTGGGCCCTTACCCTTATAGCTGTGAGAAGACATCAGCGCAAGCTATCGCTTTCAAGCTACACTACAAGTAGGTACCTTTTCAACATGTCAAGGAGCTCGTAGTACACACATACTACTTGTGAAGCATGACACACAGCGATAAACAAGCTCCATATTCATTCATGCTAACACCATGAGCAATACCTGTCAAGCTTCTGCAGTAGGCACCATGATCAATAGATGGTTGGCTACTCTAGCTCCAATCTTTCAGTCCAACTTCTGCCGCTTGCTGGGTTTTGAGGGGCCAACATCTGTGCTATCAGTGGCGCGTCTCTTATTACTACTAGCCTCATCATCATCCTCATCACTTGATGAAGAAGAGGATGAAGATGAAGAAGAACTGCTGCTGGAAGAAGATGAGCTACTGCTGGAAGAAGAGGAAATTCCTGACTGGTCATCACCACAGGTTGCCAGCTTTGAAACCACACTTGCCAAATCAGGACGCTGTTGCTTCAGGACAGATAGCCACTTGGCAGACATCTTTGGGCGGCCCTTGCTTGTGTGCTTCCAAACCTGCAAGCAGCTAAAGACTTGGTGACTCACATATGCAGTGCCACAATCTGCGTTTTCTGTGCCCCCTGTGCAAGCAGGTTTGAGGGCATGTTGCATATGGACCATAGCTGAGAAGTCTGTTAAGTCATAACAGATTGACACATCTAATAATCAAACACGGGGCCTGTTGTGTCGCACACTGTTGAGCAGGCTGGGCAACCAGCCAAACAATGTTGTTTCTTAACCCCATCGCCGTATATGAGATCAGCAACAGGCAGCACACAACAGACAATGCCAAGTCACACAACTACCAAAGTGCCTAAATAGCAAGATGTACCTTGGGAAAGTTGGCAGTGCTGGCATAGTTATGGGTGACTGTGATAGTAAGGTCAAGGTTAAGCACTGTATGCCACCAGCCGCCAGGCACATAAACAGTCTCACCAGGACCCTACAAACAAGAATAAGTTTGAAATCAACAAGCTTCAATGGCAAAGCCTGAAGACCAGGATTTGAGTTTCTTAGATGGCAGGCACGCCTGCCATGAAGCAATCAGCAAACACATAATGACCACTGCTTGCACAAATCGTCCCTTGGCGCAATTGTGAACCAATGCTCCTGCTGTACTGACAAGCGGGCATGCACAAGCCAGCTGACAGCCTCTGTGTTTGATCTATACACAGCTCGAGCATGACATGAAACACCAGCAACTCATGTACAGAAAGACAATCGCCTGAATCATGTCAATGCTGCTGGTTGCAAAACAGTCCTCCTGCATCATGCAATGCTGCTGGTTGCAAAGCAGTCCCTCGGCTGCATCAGACAAGTCATATACACAAGTCAGCTGACAGCTCTGCTTCCCAGACCACACAGCTGAATACACAGCACAGCCGTTCCGCAGCCGCACCCCCCGCCAGTGCATCACAACTTGCATCACAAGTCACACTCTGTGTCATCTCTGCAGTCATGTGGGACGTGCAAGGAAGGTAGCATAGTTGGTATGCATGACAATGGGTGAGAAAAGTATAGCAAACAACAGGATGTGCAGAGGACGTGTTGCAGCACTGCAGCCAGCTGTGTCAGGAGAGTAGTCACCAAAGGGCAGGAGTCCTCTTTCTGAAGCACAAAGCAAGAAGTCTCACCTGGATGATCTCAAACGGCTTAGTGGTTGGCCAATCCTCTCTCTGTGTCAATGGGTACACATGTGTGAACCAGCTGACAGCTTCCCTCTCTAGGCCAGGCAGTTTAGGCAGCACGTGGTGGCGCTGTGTGCCCGGGGGGAACAGGGCCCAGCGCTTGTGACCTGATATGAGGGCGTTCCATGCGCTTGTGGCTAAAGGGTCTACATGCAGACCGCTGCCACTTCGTGCAGGCCCCATCACCATCCATCTGTAGCATGCAACATGCATGTTGTGCATGTCTTGTGTGTGACATGCATGTTGTGCATGTCTTGAGTGTGACTGCATGTCTTGCCCATCACAATCCATCTGTAGCATGCAAGGTGTATGTTGTGCATGTGTTGTGTGTGGCTGCATGCCTTGCATGGGGCTGCATGCCTTGCATGTTGTGCATGTCTTGTGTGTGACTGCTTGTCTTGCATATGGCTGCATGTCTTGCATGGGGCCGCATGCCTTGCATGTTGTGCATGTCTTGTGTGTGACTGCTTGTCTTGCATATGGCTGCATGTCTTGCATGGGGCCGCATGCCTTGTGTGTAATCGAATCTTGTGGTTGACCACATGTCATGATGTTGTACCTGTCTTGCGCATGTTGTGCACGTTTTGTGTGTTGTGCACGTTTTGTGTGTTGTAAATGTCTTGGTTGTGGCTGCATGACCTGGGTATAAATGCAGAATGTGTGGATGCACAGCAGGTGATCAGTCATGCTCTGCTTGCACACTGAACAACCTTCAAAGCCTAGGCACAAATGCAGGCAGTGGTCACATTGCCAAAGTGTTGCATTGCAGCAGTCATGTCTCAGATTATCTCCATGCATGTACTCTCACTCTGCCAGCTTTGCAGTTGTTCTGGAGGAAGATGCAAGAAGCACGTCTCACCGGTAAGGCGGCCTGCGACGGTCCCCAGCTAACTGCATAAGATCCTCTTTAAACCATTCAGGGATGGAGTAGTCCCCAAGCAGGTCCTTGCTGCCGTCCCTGTCCCCAAATGTGCCATCAAAGATGTACATGGGGGAGTCATCCTGCATATGGTTTGTGTCTTGCAGGTAGCCCAGGAAGTGTTTCAGCTTCAGCCTGACTGCATACCCATCGTCATCAGCTCCAACCTGCAACACAATGCTGCCTTTGAAAGGTTGTATAGACCACAAAATTATCAAATTTCATTCAGCAACGTCATGCGTACACTGGAAATCTAAACCCAAAAATGCCTGGGGACAGTGAAACCAATTTTCTACATTGGGGAGATGTATTGAATGTATGCAATTGCATTAGTATCTCCAATCTGTGCAGATTGTGAAACATGCAAGCTCCTGCCCATGAAGCTTTGTGATGACTGTTATGCAGCTCGGCTGATTGGTCGCACGAGTTAGCTTGCAAACTGAATATGCACAAGAATCAGTCTGCTGGCTAGCTTTTCACAGAGAAATTAAAGAAAGAAAAGAAAACATTGCACCTTTCGGCGTCAATGTAATGAGAAGCCAAGTATTATACTGGGCTGCCCGGTGCTTTTCACAAAGCATACCTTGAACTTGTGGTTCCCAAAGCGCCTTGAAAGGTCTGCCTGATTCCATAGCTGCTGTGCTGTCCAGCCTTCTTGCAAGCCCGTGATGACCACTGGGATGCGCGGCTTCTCATACAGCTCAACAAACGACTCATATGACATCCTCTGCATGGTCCAAAATAGGTTTCACACAGTGAATGCAATAAGATATTGCAAACAAGTGGATGCAGGCAATGTGTGGCATCCTGATGAGTCCTAAAAACAGGAAATGTAAACCAATTGATGGAAGTGAAGCGAAGTGCAGGTCAGAGAGCACTCTGTGTACAATCGTTGTTCTTTTCAGAAAATCATTGATTGGAAAACAGAGCTTCTGATGTCGCTCAACCAGTGACAACAAGGGTGTCACATATTTGTGAATTTGCTACCAGGTGGATAAGCGCCCAATAGTAAATTGCTGTATATTTTGGCTTCGATCTTCCTCAACATGACGTGCAAATTCCAGGCCACAGTTTCGTACATATTGTCATACAAAAAATGCAACATCGAGCATTAGCATCAGGACACATTTCATGCACATTGTGAAACTTTCAGCATGGACCAAGGCATAGCATGGTAGGAAAGGGCATGCGTACGTGCACAGGTTGTCAATGGCAATCTTTGCAAATGAGCACTCACCCTGCTGTCAATTCTAGAAACTGTATCCCTGATGCCAGCCTGTGAACAGATGTCTGTCTTGGCATAGCCATGCTTCTGCCTGCATGTAGAATGAGTTGTCCATGTTACCACACCATATTGCAAGCAACCTCAACGCATGCTGGTGACTACAGACAGGTCTCTGCGCAAAACTTGCAGTGTTGTTGCAGGCTTACCAGTCACCCCGTGAAACACTCAGTTCGCTTCGGGAGGCCCGTTTGGCTGCCAGGATCTTGCGCTCCTGCCATCTGCAGCAATCACCACGAACACCAAGTCACTATTGTTGAAGCATGGAGCTACCAGGGACCTCCGATTCTTGATGAGTTCATTAAGGTGACTGCTTGACAATTCCTGCTCTCCAATTTGCGTTGACAAGAGAGTGCTCACTGTAGCAAGTCGTGCTGCTGATCGACCACGATCGCGCCAGCATTCTGCGATGTGTCTGGCAGTGGTACTTCAGAGCTGGGTTCAGCAAGACAGCTCTTCTCCGGAGCTTGCTGACGTGCAGAGGTGAGGGTTGCGAAGTGGTGATCGCTGGGGGACATAAACTGCGGCCCAAGCTTATGCTACACCGCTTTGACAGGGGTCTTGGTGCTACTGTATTGTGAAGTCTGCAGGCTGCCGTCGACGTATGCAGCGACTGCAAGTGCGGCTGATCGTGTTCCTTGTTGTTTCTTGAAAGGAGAGGTGACAGGGAAAACGAGCAGATGACACTGAGTATTTAGACAAGTTCGAGGGTCGAAACGAAGTTGGTACCCTCGTGAGGCGAAACAAGAGCTGGTCATGTGGAGGTGGGCTGGAGGTACGCAGGAGACTAACCGGCGCAAGCAGCAGAGAGCAAGTGAAACAACAAATATTCGGAAACCCTATCAAGGAAATTCAAAAGCTTCTGCCTGACATACCGGTACAGGTGCGATTCGTACCACTAAGGAAACAGGTGCAATGCATCAGCTTTTCAGCAAATGCCTAATGTACTGAATAAGAGTGCAGATTAGGCAGCAACAAGCTGCTATATATGGTAATTATAGTACTACGCTAGTTGCTGCCTAATATGTATATACTTGACTGCATATCTATTGCTTCGTCACATACAGGCTAATGCAGCAATCTTTGCAAATCAGTCTTGATCTTTGTTGGTCTTGCTATCAAATAACATCCTCATTCGTGCTTCTGTGACGCGTACAGGGGTATGCCACGTAGACTAGTATGCAAGCAGACCAGGTAAACTTTCAGAGTGGGTGATGTTTACGAGGTACCTACCACCGGTGGTAGACAGCAGTGCCTTCAAAGTGCCTACAAATTTGTCCAGAAAGTTGTGTTTTGAAAGGTTTAGCAAAGCTTACTTATCTGTCAATGCAAGCTGAATGAGTAAGTGCGTTGCTCATGATGACAAATATGCAAGATGTGCGAGCCAGCCGGATGGCTGCTATGTATGATAGTAATAGTACGTAGCCAAATGCTGCCAAACACATACTTGACTGCATATCTATTAATATTGCTTCATCTCACTTCCCTTCAAACTAGACATATGAAAAGCTTTTACCGTTTAATTGCTCATGACCACTTGCCAGTTGGTATTTGCCTTGACATGATGTCCCTATCAAGCTAAACTTGCGCATGATGCATATCATGTGTCACCAGTAATGAACAGCATAGTAGGACCAGAGATCCTGCTCACCCGCAATTTCTGAATCTTCCAGATCACTATCAGCCTCTTCATCTTCATTGGTGGAGCCCTCAACCAAATTGAAACTTAGCTGCGACATGTCCTGCATGCAATGCTTGCATTCATCATAGGATGCGCAAGAACCATCTTCATCGAGATCGCTTGACCAGCCACCATCTCTGGGAACTCTGTGCAATTTCAGCTGGACATCCTCAATAGATAGAAAAGCCGGTGACCTGGAAAAGGAATGGTACCAGTCAGCTAAGCGATACTCATCCAAATGCCCTGTCCTAGACACAAACTTGCCATGCAGCTTTGACAACTGCACCAACTTTCCCAAGGCATGCAAAGCTTCCATGTCCACAACCTCCTTGAACGTACGAGACATAGTGAAGTCTAGGCTAGTAAGCTGAGTCAGCTGCCCTACTGCCGCAAACGCCATGTTCGACAGGTTACAGTGATCTAAGGTAAGGTCATTTACGGTCACAAGGTCTGCCAAAAACCCCCAGACATGAGAGTCAGCCTGCAAGTGAAAGGTGGCTTTGCAAATGTATGGCAGGAACTGCACACTTGATAGTGAAACGTGAACGTCAGACCATCTGCGCCACTCCCATGACAGAGATAGCTCAGACAGACTGGTCAGGGCTGTGAAGCCACAAGGAAACTCCCAGTCGTATTTAGACTTAGTGACAGACAGAACCTTCAAGCCCTTGAGCAGAGTCATGTGAGGAGAGCCTATTTTCACTTCCAGAGATGCTAGTCTCTGCATGCTCCCCAATGCTTGGTAGACTGACTCAGTCATGGATTGGACAGGGTGCTGACTTCCCTCCTCCAGGACTGCGCAATGTAGAGCTAGATGAGTAAGCTGAGTCAACAAGGAGATAGGCTGCAGGTGTTGAGGAGATACATTTGGCATCTCCTGTTCAATGCGGAGTGCGGCAAGGTTGCTAAGACCGGCAAAAGGTGCCATGCGCTCGTCTGCTGCCAACAAGTGATCCTTTGTGATGTCAAAATGGTCCACCCTTCCTTCTTGCTGGTCGTCTTGGTAGTGGTCACCATAGGGGCACATGTAAACCAGACGTTGCAGAGTCAGGATCCTGCCAATGTTGACAAAGTTTGTACATCGTAAAGGAAGGCCCCTGACAATTAGGCTGGTCATGTGTGGCATGTGCTTGTGCATGGTGCTCAGAGCCTCCGTCATATGCTGCTTGTCCACCATCCATGAAGTAAGCCCGCTCACTCTGCTAATGGCAGCACCTGCACATCAAGCAAATGCAATTGCATAATCAAAGTACTGCAAATGCAAAGCAAGGCTGTCGCAAGCCCAAAATTTACTTGCAGTGTGCTGCAACAGACACATCAGCAGCAAGTCCTGGTTTGCAACTTTTTGACCGCAGCCACAGCACCGTTACAGCCTGCTCAAAGTCCCTGACTTGGCCACACAAAAAATGATGTAACTTCACTGCTGCTATGACCATGCAGCACAGCAACAGCCAACCTGCTGCCTCGCACCAGGCCTTGCAGGTGATACGAAAATTGCTCCGGGGGGACGCTGTGTAATACCAATGACGCCCTGTCCGCATCCGCTCCTCGTGGCTGACTCTCTGTTTGTGTCTTTCCGACTCACAAGCCTTGAACACCCTTGCCAGGACGTCTGGGGACAAGGAGGTCCAGTCGTACTTTAGAGCCATGTTGGTAGAGCTTGTTTGAGCCGTGAAGTGTCCTGCAGCAGCTGCAGAAGGTGGCGACTGCGCAAAGTCCAGAAGGCAAGGATAAAAGCTTATAAGCTGATCAGTACAAGGTATTGCTCTGAAGCGTGCCTACTTACCAAGGAGCAATGAGCGCTTGGTCGACACGGATTCGCTTGGCTCACAAACAGCGCAAGAACGATGGGCTGAACCTTGAACCGAAATAAGGCGCTTTGTTTCGGAACAAGAGCTCAGAAAGACAGGGGCCTGCAGGCGTTACAGGCAGGCTATCGGCTGGTGATAGCGATCAGGCTTGGCATCGACCTGATTGCGCTTGGTCGTGTTGTGTCTGAGCATCTTCCTGACCGAGACAAGTGTATTCGGTCGCAGGTCTGCTACGTTAGCATGCTTGACATCCTGCTCATAACTTTTGACCTCTGCAGATGCAGCATGCAGCCTCTGGCCCTTGCAAGCCTGCAGTCAGGAACTCCCAGCTTACAAGACGCCTTGCGCATGCAGCAAAGCCTGGCATGCAAGCACAGCTCAAAAGCGTCGATCAATCAGCTCACAAGACTGACGCTGCGCGCTCAGCAATTTTGGTATGACACTTTGGCTGCTACACTGTTGCTGTGCAACACCTTGCAATTGGTCAGGCTCTATGCCACCAAGTGTTAAAAAAATGAGCAGCAACAACTTCCAAATCAATTACTGCATGTCAGTGGGTGAAACGAGCACTGAAGAGAAATGGCAAACGGGAGGTGCCTACATGCAGCGCTGCAGTGACACTTGCATCAGCAAACTGCAGAGCAGCAGATGACTACCCTGTGCTTGCAGCCATCACACTTAGCAGGGTCATGATATGGTGCTCTTGAGTAAAGCACATGGTCATGGCTTCAGAGCTTACGCAAGCAGTCTGATTGTGCTGAGGGACGCTGGTGGGATTCGATTCGGCAGTAGCTGCCGGGATAGGTGTGCGCAGCTACACTGCCATGCATGACTGTGCACAACCAGGGGAACAGTGTCAACAGAATTTCACAAACACCTCCCCATGCCTGGGCTGTCACCAACAGCAGCTGTTTAACAACAACGTTGCAATACCTGACATGCAGGGGCAAAAAGTAGAGTGGGAACAAGGTCACAGGCAAATGAAGGCGGGTGAGATGCAGGCAGTGGTTGAAAGGCAAGCACGACTTGTTGACAGGCAGACCAGTGGTGCAGGCTCAGACAGAACAGCAGCAACATGTCATCATAGCAAGTTCCTGTGATTTTGATGTCTCTTGTTGAGGAAACGTCCGTCTCTCTTGCACACCTTTTGCTTATCTGAGGCGTAGCATTTGATCCAAAAAGGTCACGTCACATAGTGGTATGCAGGCATGTCACAACTAAAACAGGATAGTACAACAAATGTGGCCAGCACAAGCTTACCTGATGCACCGTTGTATGTTAAGTGTATTGCATGTGCTTGACCAACATATGCAAATTCTGCAATTCCCTTTAAAGAGATGGAAAGGCATCCCCAGCAGCTTGTAACACGCCCTGGAAGCCAACAATGAGCAGCGTTTATAAATTTACCACCCCATGATGCCATGACTAGAACAGCCAGTCGCACCAGAGGAAAGCCACAGATATATGGCTCCATCCCTCTGCACAGAACCACAAGCTGAAGTAGCCCAGACAATTGTTTGAAAAAAACACACCATGCCTCTTTTGGCCATGACTAACCGGTCAACGCCGAAACTTTCCATATGCTTTACCACATACATCAAGGTGTCAGCAAGACGAGGTCATTGCGACAAGCAGGCGCTGATGGACGTCCCAGGGCAAGCACAGACCTTCAGAAGTCAGAGAAAACGCAAAAGGATCAGTTACAGGTGCGCACAAGACTCAGTCTGTTTACAGTCGACCAGCTGTGAGCAGCAGAATGCAGGAATAGGTTCGGCAGTATTCCTCATGGCTCTGCCGTCCGTAATGTCGAGTCTTGTTGGACTCATTGACTTTCGTACATGCTTTGCTCGCAAGGACCGAGTCTCGTACCGACAGCAGAACGCCGTTGTCAGGCGAAATAGCAGCTTTTGTATGGCCTCATAAAGTATGCGATGCTCTTGGCCGACGACCGTATGGTGATGCTGCAGTTCTGATGGCTTGACAGAATCACCCGCTGATGACAAGGGCCTGGAGAACTTGCTAAACCTTGCCCAAGGATGTACCAAACTTCTCGTGTTCAGTGGCAGTGGCTTATCAGCAGGCTCAGGTGAAATTCAAAGACTGCTGTCAACATCACACACTCAGCAAATGTACTATGAGTGCCTTTTAGCATGTCCCATGAGCATGCATTTGATGCTCAGCAGTGTCGCATTCCCAGGCATATCCACGTTCAGTACCAAGGGAGGCTGATATGAGCGTACCCAGACATGTACTATGACTGCCTTCAAGCATGTCCCATGAGCATGCATTTGACACTCAGCGTCCCTCTTGGCGCGCTGCAAGCACATGCACAATTGACATTCACAACACAGCAGCATTGCATTTCCAGGCATGTCCACGTTCAGTACCAAGGGAGGCTTATATGAGCGTGCCCAGAAGCGCTTCAATGTCTCCAATGGCAAAAGGCTGTTTACCTACAGCTTGTATGAGAAGCGCAAGTTAGAGGCCCTGGTGCGTATCCAGCTCATACAGTGTGTACATTTTGTATATGTGCATTACCTCAGGACCATTCTGCCACCAGTGCACTCAGGTTCTGCCTCTCCTCAGACACATTTGGAGCAAACCCATCACGGCAGAGTGATGTGTTGTGACTTCTGGCTTGTAATGGTCTTGTTGACCCCTACTTGTCTTGTTAACCCCTACTTGTCTTGACATGCACTCAGCGAAATACTGTAAGCTCAGCATTGTACATCCGGATGTTTACGTTGTCTGTGAAGTGTCAGAATGTCAGAGACAGAGATTTGTTCTTTGCTGATTCCCAAATTGGCGCCAAGCCTGGACTTCAGATGTTAGGCCAGCATGATTTTATTTCCTGAATCGAGCTCAAGATCATCATGCTGCTGCTGCATGCAAGCTGTCTTTGCAGGACCTATGCAGAGCCTGCCAAAAAGCCAAGCCGAATCTAGGACCACAAATGCTGAGTCTAGGCCAGCATGAGTTCCTGTCACACAGATACCCAATCCAAAGATCATTCCAGCTGCGCATTGGATCATCCCCAGTGCTACTGCTCTGCAGGCATTCATGTGCCGACATCTTCACACCAAAGATCATCCTAGCTGCACATATGATCATCCCCAGTGCTGCTGCTCTGCAGGCATTCTCTGCCAACATCTATGCACAAACACGCCGCATTTCATCATCCCCAGTGCTGCTGCTCTGCAGGCATTCTTTGCTGACATCTATGCAGAAGCACGCAAAGCAAAGCCCGGCCTGGGACACAGAGCCTTGGCCCAGGTTGCAGGAGCCCACAAGCTGCTGAGACACTACACCATGAACATCGATGGCTTGGCAGAGGCTGCTGGTATGGACACTTGGCATGTGGACAACAACCCTGCAGGTCAGTCCCAGTTACTGTACTTGCCTTTCAGTGCGCATGCGGGAGGTTTTTTGCCCTCATTCTCGCCAATGTTTGAGACAACTTTGGCTTGGGGTTAGGTGGGTACAATGGTGAGTAGCTGTTACCTTGTCATTGCATGGGTCAAGTGATGATGAGCGAAAGCGCTGCGTGATTTGCTAGTGTGATGGTGCAACTGTGAAAACCCTCTGTAACTCATCAGTGTGATGGCCTGACTGTAAACCCCAACGGCTGAATTGTTCTTTTTTCAGAAACAAGTGTTTCCCCATAGCAGCAACACATACATTTGCTTTTATTGCCAGTATCATTGTCAGTATCATTGTGAATCAAAATTTCTGGTCATCATTGCCGTTGTAGCTCTATCGTTGACAAAGTCATTGCCAATGCCATTGTCGTTGATGTTGCCGTTGTTGTTGCTGTTGTCGCTGCTGCTGCTGCTGCTGCTGCTGCTGCTGTTAGTGTCAAATGTTGTTACCACAGTTGTTACTGTTACAGCCAGACAAGTTGCAATTGTAACAGGGACAGCAGCGTCAACTGCTTCAACACCAACGTTTGAGCCAATGGTGTTTACCTTTTCAGCAACTGTTAGGATCAATGATGGTGATGTGCTCACTCATTGCTCCTACAGTTGCTGAAAAGGTAACAACCGTTGGCTCAAACGATGGTGTTGAATCACTTGACGTTGCTGTCCCTGTTACAATTGCAACTTTTCTGGCTGCTGCAATCTGTTGTCTTACTGAAGGTATTGCATGAACTTCTTGATGTTGAATCCATTGACGTTACTGTTCCTGTTACAATTGCAACTTTTCTGGCTGCAACAGGTCAGACGGTGGAGATGCACGGCAACATCAATCAGTTGGTGTGTCCATCATGTGGCGTCGTGGTCATGATGACACCTGCATTACTAAGGAAGCTGAGAAGCAAGAAGCCGGTGCCGTGTGCCAAGTGCAACTGCGGAGCTATTCGCTGCCGCATCATGTTGTACGATGACGCTGAAGGTACCTGCCTCTGTAAACTATTCTTCTTCTTCTCCTCCTCCTCCTTGTCCTCTTCTTCCTCTTGTTCTTCTTCTTCTTTCGCCCAACGCATTGCTGTCATACTAGCTGTCGCACCATCATGGAGCTACAAAGTTGGCAGCATGACATGTGGCTCTGGTGATTGTATGCTCAATAGGTCTGGGGGTATTTCAGCTCTGAACAGCTGCCAGATACTGCCAAAGATCAAGCTGCGCTGAATCATGGCCTACAGACCTATGCTATGTCGTGCATTGATGCTGAGCAAGGCATTTTGTGACGGGCTTTTTTGCTTGTACAAACCCACATGCTATTGTTCAAAATCCAGAGGAAGACTCACCCACAGCTGCAGCTTAATAGATATCATGCTTTGCAATGCATGATAGTGCGTCATGCGCTGTTTGCAGTTTTGACTACATCAGCTGTCCCAACCAGGAAATACCTCATTGTGCAACCTTATTGTGCAACCATATTGTGCAGTCTTTCAACAGTCATTGTGGTCACGACATGTCACATGGCTTCAACTAGCAGTGCTGATGCAGATGATGTGATCACCCCTGAGGATGTGTTTGACATCATGGAAGAAGATGTGCAGCAGGCAGATCTCATCCTATGGGTGGGCATTTCCTTTGAGCAGTCAGCCTCCACTGCATACTTCAGGAGGGTAAGCCTTTCCTTAAATAAATAATGTTAATAAAAACGCTTTCCAGCTCATGACGACCTAGGTACTTGCGGGACAAGTCTTGTCTTTCCAAGCAGTCTGTCTTGTGCATCTCTATACGGTCTACCAAGTCGACAGTTTTGCCAATCATGCAATGTGACGCTTTTTTTAATTCTCCAGCATAGACCATTCCTGAAACGTAGCTTATACCAAGAACATTCAAGCAGCTTGTGCACGACCCCACTTGTGTGTTAGGCTGTTTCCCAGGCTCCTGTTATTGCACATGACATGGGAAGTGAAATAAGGGCTTGGCTTCTGTCCATGGATCAGGTCTTTCCAGCCAGTCAGATTGATATGACTCACCACTGACCCAGCTTGGAAAACATGCTTGTTCTGAAAGGGTTGAAGTCTCAATACAGTACATGTGTTGAATTCACAACCGGAGATTGATCTTAATGCAGGTACCTAGCTCATCTTGGGCTGAAAAGCATTTTGACAATGCTGTGACTATCATTATTGTTGTTGTGATTAATATCATCATGATTATTATTATCGTTATTTTTATTACTATTACTATTATTTTTATTATTATTACTATTATTATTATTTGATTGTCACGCAGGTGAGGCAGTATCTCATGGAGGCCAAGAGACAAGACTTGACACGGCAAGCCATAATCAACATCACTGAGGAGGCATTCTGGAACCTAAAGTCGGCCTGCAGCAACACAGGTTGATTGCTGCCTCATCTTCTTTTACCATCACCATACTTTGTGCAACAGGGCCATAAAAGGTGGCTCGGTTTGCAGAAGGTGCTGCCTTTGATGCAATGGGTTGTATCAAGCTGCTGATTTGTGTCATGTGTCATTTCAACCCCTTCACAGGCAATGCATCACAGGCAGACACAACAAATCAATAATAGAAAGGACAGATGTTTCATCTAGCATACAAAGACGTGCTGTGCTGTGCTGTGCTGTGCTGTGCTGTGCTGTGCTGTGCTGTGCTGTGCTGTGC
>JAABUS010006524.1_pt1 | contig 14107 bp, 18 predicted proteins | sample 5560161 | NCBI WGS metagenome assembly JAABUS01 (sample SAMN10711885, study PRJNA513376) | rock metagenome | isolation source: Antarctica rocks | place: Antarctica: Victoria Land, Trio Nunatak nord | collected 2016-01-04 | reverse complement strand
CGGGCTGACCGTACCCCCTCGTCAGACGCGGGGGATAGACCGCGCGCGTGAGCTCCTGCGCTCCCGCAGGTCGGGGTCGGGTCGATTCCTGTGGGGTGGCGTAGGTCGATTGTGATCCCGTCGTGATCGAGGTTAGGCGCTGACGGCGCCGGGATCGTTGCGGCGGCTACCTCCGCGGTCTTCTGAGGATTCAGGATGGCGCAGCACATCATCGGGGAAATCGAACCGCAGACGGTTCGCGATCTGCTGAGGGCTCCACGCCGTGGACCAGCGACGGTCCGCCCGGTGCGGCTTGTTCCGCCCGTTCCACACCGCCACGTCCGGTCCAGTCACGGCCGTGCCGTCCGGCCCGTGGAGCACTCCGGCGAGCCTGTCCTGGACGTAGTCGCGCAACTGCTGGTTGCTGACCAACTTCGCCGTCTTCGGGCGCTTGGCTGAGGTCTCGGCGTGCCACTGCGCGACGGAGGCCCGGTAGGCGATCCGCCCGCTGCGGGTCGCGGCGTTGCGGCGCAGCTCTCGCGAGATCGTCGAGATGCCGGCCGACGCGCCGCGCGATCTCGCGCACCCCACGATGCTGCGCTTTTAGGATCGCGACCTCCTCGCACTCAGCGAATGACAGGTACCGCCCCGACGGCGCGGCCAGAGTAATCGGTGGCATCCCGCCACCGTGGCGGAACCACCGGGACCCGACCGGGCCAGACACGCCGACAGCGACCGCGGCGTCCTCGCTGCCCAACCCCTGCGCGATCCACCGCCAGAACTTCTGCTCCACATGCCTGGGCGGATACGGACGACCAGGCGATCTCATCGCTGGCCGCATGGCACGATCCGAAGCCTGTTGTCGACGAGCCATCGAACACCTCCATCATCACGAGGTGTTGCGACGACCGATTGAATTCGCCCTGACCGCCCCAATCGGAGTGCACGATCGTGGCCTCAGGTCAGCGGAGCGCGATCGCGTTCCGAAGCGCGGCAACGGCAACCCCGGAGCTCTCTGAGCGTCCAAGGAGTACCCGAGGATCCTGTTGCTGGCGCAGTCCTTGATCGCGCAGAGGTAGAGCTTGCCCTCGGCGGTGGGGTGCTCTGTGATGTCGGTCAGCCACGTGGTGTTGACCGTTTCGGCGGTGAAGTCCCGCTCGAGCAGGTCGTCGTGCACCGGCGGACCGGGCTTGCGGTTCAGAGCGCGCTTGCGAGCTGTGAACGCTGAAGATCTGCTGCGAAGAGCACAACCGCCAGACCCGGTTCTCACTGGCCGTGAACCACTTCCAGGCGCAATTCGTCGGTGAGCAGCCGATAGCCGAACTCCGGGTCATCACCGTGCAGATCGAGGGCGGCGTTGATCAGGTGCGCGTCGTCCCAGTCCCGCTGGCAGACCGGGTTGGCGAGCCACTTGTAGAACGCCTGCGTGGAGAAGCCCAGCACCGGGCAGGTCACCCTCACCGTCACGCGCAGCAGCGCGGTCGCAGCGGCAAGGGTCACGGACCAGCGGGAACAACACCTTGGGTTGATGCCCCGGGACAGGGTAGGCCGCGGCGCGGCGCAGCACCTCGTTCTCCTGCTCAAGCAGACGGTTACGGCGCTTGAGCTCACCCAGCTGCTCGGACTCCAGCGTGCGTGCCCTATCCGGGACGCTTAACCGTCCTCGACGTCGGCAGTGTGCACCAGTTGCGTGCACAGGACTCGGCGATCCCGAAATCCTTTCGCGATCCGCGCAACCGTGTCCTGGCCCGTGCGGGCCACCGCTACGAGGGGCGGTATGCCGCTGCTTCTTCGGCCCGTGGTGTCCTAGACCAGCAGCTCGTCGAGGGCGAGCAGATTGACCACCCCAACCGCACTGCTGACATGGGTACCGAGCCGGACCACGGTGAGGAGTCCTACCGGGGGAGCGACCGCCTGAAGGGCAAGAAGGCGGTCACCACCGGCCGCGACTCAGGCATCGGCCGGGCCGTGGCGATCGCCTTCGCCCGCGAGGGCGCCTACGTGCTCATCGTCCACCTCGACAGCGAGAAGCAGGACGCCGCCACGACACTGAAGCTGCTCGAGGAGTCCGGCCATAATGCCGTGGCCCTTGCCGCGGACGTGCGGGACGAGCAGGCCTGCCAGACCATCATCGACCGCGCCGTCCAGGACCTCGGTGGCATCGATGTCCTGGTCAGCAACGCGGCCTACCAGATGGCCCAGCCGGGAGGCATCGCCGACATCACCACCGAGCAGTTCGACCGGGTGATAAAGACCAACCTGTGGGCACCTTCTGGCTGGTCAAGAAGGCGCTGGAGCACCTGCCCAAGGGCGGGGGCATCATCATCACCAGCTCGATCCAGGCGGCCACGCCGTCACCGGAGCTAATCGACTACGCGATGACCAAGGCGGCGCTGGTCAGCCTGACCAAGAGCCTGGCCCAGGTCGTGGCGCAGAGGGGCGTCCGGGTCAATGCCGTCGCGCCGGGCCCGATCTGGACTCCGCTGATCCCGGCCACCATGCCGCAGGACACTGTCGGGCCCTTCGGGCAGAGCACCCCGCTCGGGCGTGCCGGTCAGCCGGCCGAGCTGGCACCCGCCTACGTGTTCCTCGCCTCGCAAGAGTCCAGCTACGTCCGCGGTGCCGTGCTGCCGGTCACCGGCGGGCAGCCCTTCTAGCAGCACCCCGGCCCACAACGGGCACGCGGCGAAGGGGCCAGCGCGGCGCGCGGCGTCGCCTGGCCCCGGCGCTCAGGCGAGGCCCGAATGCGCGGGCGCCGGGGAGAAAGGTGGCAACGACGGTGGGGCATGGCCGTGTGGGTCGGTATAGAACCGGCCGCTCGTTGTTCGACCTCACCAGGGCCCCGTCCAGAGTGCCGGCCTTGAAGTACCGGACGGTCCCGATGGTGCGAAGATCAGCCAGCTCACCGGGTCACCACAACCCGCGCGTCTCCGCGCAGGTGCAGAACGGATCCAACGCCCAGCCGCCGCGGGTGTGGTGACATGCTCCCGTCGATCATGTGCTGCCCACGCCCCCCCGGTGGCAGGAGGCGGCCAGGCCGCCGGTCACCAACCTCCGTCCGGGCGGCGCCCGCCCGTCCGGCAGCTCACACGTGTCGGCGTCTCACGCCGGGTCTGATGCGCTTCGCCGTCCGGCGCGCGTCCCGGTCGACGCCGTCGATGATCGAGGAGTTCAGCCGGGTCTGCCACGGGAGCCCCATCCAGTGCAGTCCGGGAACCGGTGAGGCACCCCGGTCGTGCAGCGGGGTCCCGGTGGGGCTCACCGCCCCCGGGACTCCGACCCAGCCGGTGTCTGGCCGGAAGCCGGTGCACCACAGCACGGAGGCGACAGGCAGCACCGTTCCGTCGGCGAGCTCCACGGCGCGTCCGCGTCCGGCGACGACCCGGTGCGGCAGCAGTCGGACGCGACCTTCCGCGATCAGGACCCTCAGGTCTGTGCCCACGATCGCGTCGCCGCGCCGCCGGACGTACCGCGAGATGCGGCCGCCGGCCTTGGCGTTCAGGATGCCGGCGAGCAGCGTCCACCAGTACACGGATACCCCGAGGACGTCTTCGGGCAAGAACCACAGCGGGCCGGGGCTGGCGATCGTGACCTGGTGGGTCGCAGCGAGCTCGATCGCGAGCTGAGCCGCGGAATTCCCGCCGCCGACGACGAGGACCTCGCCGGCAGGGATGTCGCTCGGGCGGCGGTAGGAGTGCGAGTGCAACTGGGTGACGGACGGATCGAGGTCATCCCCGACGGCCGGGACGTGGGGCCGGCGGAACGGGCCGGTCGCCAGCACAACCTGCTGCGCACGGATCGGGCCGAGACTCGTCTCGGCGCAGAAACCCGACGGGCTGCGTGTCAGCCGCAGGACGCGTGCCCCCGTACGGACCGGGGGTGCGAAGTAGGCGGCGTACTGCTGCAGGTAGTGCGCCATCTCCGTCCGCGAAGGACTGCGCGCCGGCCCTACCGGGAAGCTCAGTCCCGGCAGTCCGCTGAAGCGGCGGGGTGTGAACAGCTGCAGGCTCTCCCAGCGCTCCCGCCAGCTCGCACCGACCGGAAGCGCGTCCACGACCAGGACGCTCAGCTGCGGGTGGCGTCGCAGCCGCTGGGCGACGCCGAGCCCAGCTTGGCCGGCGCCGATGATCAATACGTCCACGTCCGGCGGCAGATCCAAAGCGGTGGCCAGGTCACCCAGCGCGGGACTGCTCACCGGTTGGACCCCGCGCTCGAGCCGGCCGCAGACCGGTCCCGGACGGCCAACAGCGCGCCGGTGCTGGAGGTCAGGAACGGGATCAGCAGGTTCTCGGCGAGCTTGACCACGACAAGCGTGTTGACCCTGCCTGACATGAGCACGTCCCCCTCGTTCACCGTGCTCAGCAACGAGCCCACGATGATGGCGACGGGACTGCAGCACCGCAGCGTCGCTCCCCGCGACAGCTGCCGGAAGGCCTGGCGTGGCTCAGCCCAGGGTTGCAGCCGGGCTAGGGGCACCGAGCCTCCTGCTCACATTGCTTCGGGACAGGCACGAGAAAGCCTCCTCTGCTGCCAGGAGGCACGCAGGGCTGCGGCAGCCAGGGTCGCCGTGTCCCCGGCGGCTGTGGCACCATCCGAGGCGCGTCCGGTACCGGGTCGGCCTGCGGCTGCCCTCGGGCCGGGCTCACGAGCGGGCACGCACCTCGGCGACCAGGTCCCGCACAGCGGCAGCGACCACGTCCGGATGGTCCTCCGGGGTGAAGTGCCTGCCGCCGTCGATGCGCTGCACCGTCGTCCCGAGGTCGCGGGCGAAGCGCTCGCCGTACTCCATCTTCTGGAACGGGTCGGCGACCCCCCACACGACCCGCGCCGGCACGCCGAGGCTCCGCAGAGCGTCCTGCACCGCGAGGGTGTCGCGGACGTCCAGGGCGGCGACCTGCCGGGCCATCGCCGCGCCGCCGCCATGCTGCGCGTAGGGCCTCCTGTGGACGCCAAGGGCCTCCCGCGCCTGTGCTCGGGTGTCGTGGCCGCGAGCGAGCAACACGCCCAGGGCCGGCTTCAGGGCGATGGCCGGCAGCGTGGCCAGCAGCGGTGCTGCCGCCCGCATCAGCTTGACGGAGGGGGATCGGCCAGGAGTCATAGCCGATGCCGTTGGTGATCAGCAGCCCGGCGCAGCGCTGCGGCTCGCGTACGGCGGCGATGTGTACGACGCCGCCGCCCAGGTCGTGCCCAACGAGGACGGCCCGCTCGATCCCGAGCTGGGCGAGCCAGGCGTTCAGCCGATCCGCCTGCGCACCGACCGAGATGTCCCGATCGCGTCCGGCCGGGATGCTCTCGCCGTACCCGGTCATCTCGAATGCCAGGACGTGCATCCCGGTCAGCCGCGGCAGCACGTGTCGCCACAGCGCCGGCGAGGTCGGGATGCCGTGCACCAGCACCACCGGCAGGCCTGTGCCCTGCTCGAGCCAGCGGACCGGCGTGCCCGCGACGTCCACGGTGTGCTCGGAAACCATATGTTTTCCCTTCGCATCATGGTCGTCTGACCGGTCCTGCCCCACAGACCCTGGGACCGTGGCGGACCTTGCTGCCGACCTGCATCACGTCGCCGAGTCACGAGCCCGGTTAGGTACCCGCCTTCGCGTGGCTTGTGACCTTGCGCGCAAGGTCGTCGACGCTCGACACCGTCAGGTCCGGCATCGTGAGGTACGGCATCGTGAGGTACGGCGGGTGCCGAGCTCCACCAGAGCTCGGGGCCAGGGCGGGGTCGAGGGCGCCGCAGACGGTCAGTGAGATCAGGCAGTCGACGCCTGCCGCGCGTAGTCCCGGCCACGTTGGCCCGGTGGGTCACCTGGTGCGACAGCCGGACATGCCCGCGCCGTGCCGCGACACGTGCACCACCTCGACGCCGGCGAGCGTCCCACTGGTCAGCTCTGCCGCGCCGTAGCGGGTGGTGACCGACGTGGGTCGGGGGTCGGCGAGGCCGGCCCAGTAGTAGCTGCCGGAGCCGCTGATCAGGCCTACCCGCACCTGCCGCCTCCGCACGCCGAGCCCGGGGCCGTCGGTACGGGCAGTGCAGAGGGTGCGGGGGGTGCGGTCACCGTCGTCGGTGACCCCGACCGGGGGGCCGAGCGGCGGCGGACCGGGTCCAGGGGCAGCAGCCGGCGCAGCTCGGCGTTCTCGGCCGGGTCCAGCACGCTGTGCTGCACGCACGCCGGGACCAGCGTGCCGTTCTCGGGGTGCGCCATCGCGTAGTGGCAGGCCGCGAGCCGTTGCTGGGTCTCGAGCAGCCGGGGGTCGTCCGCGGTCTCGCCGCGTTGCATCAGCTCCCATGCCGGTGCGACGTCGGCGGCGTCCATGAATTGGTGCATCACGAAGGTGACCGGCCGCACCGCCCGCAGGTGCCGCAGCAGCCGGGCGAGCCCGATCCGGCCCACGGTCCGGACCAGCCAGCCGACGGCGATGGCCACGGTGCGGGGATGGCGGACGACCACTCGCATCAGCTTGACGGCCAGGACCGGTGCTGGGGTGCCGGTGAAGCTCACCCCGCCGAGGTAGCGGAAGAATGCGTCACGGACCGCTAGGTCAGGCGGGTCGTCGCCGTCGAGGAACGGGTACCAGCGGTCGCCGACGTAGAAGCCGTAGGCCGTGCGGTTGCAGCGCACGTCGCCGTTCTCGAAGGTCCGGTAGTCCAGGGCCGTTCCCGCGCCCCGCTCGATCTCGGCCCATACCGCGTCCGGGGTGGCTTGCCGGTAGCTCTCGTGCCAGCGCCGGTCATCACCCACGAACGCCGCGGGTTGGAAGGAGAACATGCCGTAACCCATCGCGTGGCAGTCACGGACGACGGCGGCGACCTCGCCCAGGTTGGCCGGGGTGACGGTCATGTTGTGGGCCAGGAAGAACCGGACCCCGTGCCGGCGCCCGACTGCGCGGGTCATCGCGGCGAACCGCTGCCGGTAGGGGTTCAGGGCCGCCTCGCTGGCCGGCCGTTCGATGCCGCGCCGACCGAACATGAACTTGTCGAAGTGGGCGGCGAACGAGAGCCGCCCGAAGCGGGGACGGCCGTCGGGACCGAGCACCAGGCGGTCGAGGTAGTCCTCGTCGACGTCGCCGTGGGTGAAACTCATCGGCTCCCGGCCGGCGTCCCGCATCAGTGACAGGGCTTCCGCGTGGTCGTCGGGGGCGAGCAGGCTGACCTCCCCGCCGATCAGCTGTGCATGGGCCCGGGGGCCGCGCAACCGGCGCAGCAGCCCCATCTGGGCGGCCACGTGGGTGAGGGTGTGCGCCCCGTCGACCCGGACCTGGTTCGCGTCCCGGGAGTGGTAGCACGGGGTGCACGCCAGGTTGCACTTCGGGAACACCCCGTGGGTGCCTTCGCAGCCCACCCCGTGCCGGCCCAGGATCTGCCCCGGCGTCTTGACCACCTGCGGCAGCTCGGCCCACCGCCGGGCCATCGCCGCGACGAAGTCAGGGTCAGCCGGCCGCGTCGTTCGCTCCACGGCCCGTAGCCGAGCAAGTGCTCCCACGCGGTGACCTCTTCCATACTCGATGTCGGGCAATCCGAGCCGATGTCAGCGACCAGGCGACGGCAGGTGCACATCGGGCGGCGGGCAGCGGCGGGCAGCGGGCGGCTAAGAGCCGTCAGGGGAACCCGGACAGATAGCACGGTCCTTCCCTGGTTCGGATACGTTCCGGCGAACCGACCGCCGCCTGCCTTGTGCCTCAAGCCGGGCGGTTCGCTGCAGCTGTTGCCAGCTGCGGCCGTCGCGTAACGGTCAGCAGCGCTACCGCCGGGCAGCGCCGCCGTCACCACCGTCGCCGGGCAGGACGAGCAGGCGCCCTGCCCGTCCCCGCCCGCTGGCCAGCCCCGGCAGCTGGGCAGGGACCGGAGGCCTCGCCGCGACGGTGCCCGGCTTACAGGCCGGGTGCGCGCGGCACATCCGGGTCGGTCTGCACCAGATGGTTGAAGTAGTTGGTGAACAGGTTCAGCGCCAGGGGAGCTGAGACCTCGGTCAGCTCGGTGTCGCTCCAGCCGGCGTCGAGTGCCGCCTGCCAGGTGGCGTCGGCGACGTTGCCGGTGTCGGCGGCTGCCTCGCGGACCAGGGTCAGCAGCGCTGCCAGCCTGGGATCGAAGTCGACCCGGTCCTGGCGGGTCGCGACGGTCTGCTCACTCGACAGGCCGGCGGCTTTGGCGGACAGGGTGTGGGCGGACTGGCAGTACTCGCAGCCGTCGACGTTGCCGACGACCAGGGCGATCGCCTCCCGGGTCCGGGCGTCGAAGGTTCCGTAGTCGGCGATGACCTGCTGCAGTGCGACGTAGGACTGCAGGACGACCGGGGCGTGGGCCATCTCCCCGTGGATGTTCAGGACTTTGCCGCCGAACCGGGCGGCGAGATCCTTCAGCTCGTCGCGGCTGTTCTCGGGAGCGTCCTCGACGGTGTGAACCGCGATCCGTGCCATTGAGTTCTCCTTCGTCGGGTGGCTGAGCGTAGGGACTGGCCGAGCCCGCAATTTCCGCCGAGGCATCGACCGGTAGCGCCCGACGTCGCTGGCTCGCACACCGGCGGTATAGGCGCACGACACGGCAACCCGCCGGGCTGCCGGGTTCCTTCCCCGGCCCGCCAAGCCATGTGCTCGCGCTGACCAGGGGCGGCGCTCGAGGGTCGCCTGCCGCCGTCCAGCTGCTCGTGTTCGCTCCCGGCCGCGCTGGCTGGGCTTCCGGCGGAGGTGGTCCGAGCAGTTGAGGGAGCACCCTCGATGGGAACCAGCGTGTTCACCGGGGTGGGCGCGACCAGGGCGTCGGCGACTGTGACCGGTCCCCCGCGCTAGCCGGCCATCTGAAGGCCTGGCTGTCTTGGCCGACTGACCGTACTACTTCCCGCCACAGGAGGTTCGCCGTGCCGCCGAACCCGACCGTGATCGTCTTGACGTCAATGAGACCCTGTCGGACCTGGCGCCGATGGCCGACCGCTTCGCCGACATCGGCGTTGACCGCTATCTGGCGGCGCAGTGGTTCGCGATGCTGCTGCGTGACGGCTTCGCGCTCACTGCAGCGGGCGGCTCGGAGAAGTTCGCCGTGCTCGGCAAGCAGACGCTGCTCACGATGCTGGCCGGCGCGATCTGGATCGGGACCTCACCGACGCGGTCAGCCACGTGATGGACGGGTCATGGCGCTGCCGGTGCACTCCGACGTCGCTGCCGGGGTGCGGTGCGGAGCTGCGGGCGGCTTGCTACCGGCTGGTCACCTTGACCAACGGTTCGGTCGCGGTCGCCGACAGCCTGTTCGCCCGCGCCGGATCGGCGGTAAGTTCGAGGCGCTGCTGTCCGGCGAGCTCCTCGACTCGTTGGGTCAGCCGGCGCTTGGGAGCCGGCTCGCCGCGCCGACCAGTACGCGGCAATGCGGTGCGACGTCGACCTCGTCGACCTGCTGTTGGTCGCCGTGCACCCGTGGGATATCGACGGTGCGCCCCGGGCCGGTCTGAGCACCGCATGGGTGAACCGGACCGGCGCTCCTTATCCGGCGTGCTTCACTCCGCCGACCCACACCGTGTCCGGGCTGACGGACCTTGCCGGGCTGCTACCCAGCTGAGCGCGCGGGACGGCGCCCCCGTCACCGCCGCCGTCCGCTCATCGGCACCGCGTTGGCGCTGCCGCCCAAGGATTCTCGGCCGGACCGTGGATCGCTCAGGTGCCGGGGGCCGCGGGTCGCCAGCTGGATCCGCCGAACTCGCCGAACAGCCGGGCGGCGGCGAGCCGCAGCCCGATGCTGTAGGTGGGGTAGGGGGCGGTCGTCTGGGCGAGGCGAGCTGCGAGCATCCGGGTCTGCATGGCGAGGGCGCCGTAGGCGACGAGCTCCCCGCCGGCCGGGCTGACCGCCGTCAGCCCGATCACCTCATCGAGCAGGTGGGAGGGGGCCAGGCGCCGCGGCCCGGCGATGAGCTTGAGGTAGCCGTCGGTGTGACCAGCGGTGCGGGGCCGGTCCATCTCCGCCAGGCTGACCACCGCCACCCGCGCGCGCCTGCCGTAGGCGGCGAACGCCTGCTGCTCGCTCATCCCGACCCGCCCGACTTCGGGGTCGGTGAACGTCACCCACGGCACCACCCGGGTGTCGAACGCTCTCAGCCCACCCGGCAGGCCGAGCACTGCCCGTCGGGAGGCGAGCGCGTTGCCGGCAGCCAAGCGGCCCTGCTCGTCGGCGACGTGGGTGAACTGCAGCAGGCTGGTGCAGTCACCTGCAGCGAAGATGTGCCTCGCCGAGGTCCGCAGATAGCGGTCGGTGACGATCTCGCCCCGGGGCCCGGTCACGACGCCAGCCCGGTCCAGGCCCATGCCGGTGGCCGTCGGGCTGCGCCCGACGGCCACAAGGAGATGCGAGCCGCTGACCGTGCCCCCGCCGACCAGGTGCAGCGCCGGCCCCGGGCTCACCCGCTCGACAGCTGCGCCGGTCCGCACCTCGACGCCGTCCCGTTCGAGTACCGCGGCGATGATGCCGGAGACCTCTGGTTCCTCCTTGACCAGAATGCGGGGTGCCGCCTCGATCAGCGTCACCCGGCTGCCGAGCTGGGCAAAAGCCTGCGCCAGCTCGACGCCGATCGGGCCGCCGCCGAGCACCAGCAGGTGAGCTGGCCGCTCGGTCAGCTCGAACAGGGTCTTGTTGGTCAAGTAGGCGACGTCGCCTATTCCCGGGACCGGCGGAATAGCGGCGTGTGCACCGGTGGCGAGCACGAACCGGGAGGCCTCCAGCCGGCGTTCGTCGACGTCGACGCTGTGCGGGCCGGTGAAGCGGGCCCAGCCGCGGACCAGGTCGATCCCCTCGCCGACCAGCTGCTGCGCCGACTCGTCCCGCTCGACGTCGCCGACCACCGCCCGCACGCGACTCATCACCTGGCCGAAGTCGACGTCTGCGACCGGCGGCAGCCCCCACTCCTGGGCGGCCCTGGCGCCAGCGACGCGGTGCGCCAGGTCAAGCATGGTCTTGCTCGGGACACAGCCGTAGTGGGTGCAGTCGCCGCCCGGCCGGGCGACGTCGACCAACGCAACGCTCCGCCCGGCGCTGCGGGCCGTGCGGGCGGCCGCCAGCCCGGCCGCGCCGGCACCGACCACGACCAGGTCACAGGTCACAGGTCACGCCGCTCCTCCCCGAGCGTCAGCCCACGGCGGCCGCGCGACCACGACCCCTCAGTCGGTGTCCTCGACGTGGACGCTGCCCCAGAACGCCACATGGTCCTTGATTTTGCGGGCAAGGGGGAAGGGGTGGCGGTAGGTCCAGGCCGCGTTGCGGTCCCGCTGGCCGTCGACCTCGACGGTGTAGTAGCTGGCGATGCCCTTCCACGGGCACAGCGACTTCGACCGGGACGCAGTCAGGTACTGCTGCGCCACAGCCTCCAGCGGGAAGTAGTGGTTGCCCTCGACCAGCACCGTGTCACGGCTGCGGGCGATCACCCGCCCGTTGAACCTCGCCTCGACCATGTACGCGCACCCTTCGATTCGCCGGTCGGCGGAAGCCGACCCTACTGGGAACCCGGCCCGCCGGCCTGATCCTTCCCGCCTTCCCGGCCCGAGGAGACCTGCGGCGGCTGGGAAGGCGGGAAGCGTTCGACGGGTTCCCCTGGTGTGGAGGCAGCAGCGCGACCAGGACCCGGTCCAGGACCGGCTGCCGCTGATGAGCGGCAGCGGCGCTACGCCGACCTGGTGCTGCCCGAGCTGCCGGTGCTGCTGCGGGTGGCCCGCACGATGACCGGCCAGCGTGCCGACGCCGAGGACCTCGTCCAGGACACCCTGCTGCGCGCGTGGCGTGCGCTGGACACCTTCGACGGGCGCCACCCGCGGGCGTGGCTGCTGACCGTGATGCGCCATACCGAGATCAACCGGCACCGCCGTCGTCGTCCCGAACTGCTCGACGACCCCGACCTGCCCGGCGACCGCCACCTCACCGCCGCCGCGCCGTCCGCCGAGCAGCTTGTCCTGGACCGGGCATTCGACGCCGTCGTGGAAGCCGCCCTGCTTGACCTAGCCCCCGCCATGCGCCAAGCGGTCCTGCTGGTCGACGTCGACGAGCTCAGCTACGGCGAGGCCTCAGCGGTGCTCGGGATACCCGAGGGAACCCTCGCCAGCCGGCTGCACCGAGCCCGAAGACGCATACGCCACCGCATCCAAGCAGCAGGTCTGAGCCCACGGAGGCACCCGTGACCCCAACCCTTTCCATGTGGCAGCGGATGCTCGGTGACGACTCTGTGACCAGCTGCCTACGGACCCGCCGCGAGCTGCAGCGTTTCCTCGACGGCGAAGCCGACTCCGTGGATGCGGCCCGGATCGCTCGCCACCTCGACGCCTGCCGCGCCTGCGGCCTGCAGGCAGCGGCCTACCGCGCCATCACAGCGAGCCTGCGCGAGCACGGGGCGCCGCTGCCGGCCCCTGTCCTCGAGCGGCTCGTCGAGTTCACCGCCCGCATGCCCGAGACGCAATGACCGACCCAGACGGCGCACAACGAACCGCGCCGTCCGGTCGGGTCCTCCGTCGGTCCAGGTCGCGGTCGGGCCAGGTCGTGGAGACCGGCCCGCTCGTAAGCGCACCGGCCCTCGGTCTTTGGCGTCGCGAACGGACACGATGCTCGTCTGGACCCAGGTCGAGTGGGGCACCTGGCCGCGTTCCGCGCGCTCAGCAGGCCTGCTCGTCCCCGCGGGCCAGCCACAGTACCCGGCTGCGCGTGCCCGACTACCTCAGGCCCGAGGCTGCTGCCCGAGCGCGGTCGGGCATCGTCACCGACGGGCGCGACTCCCACAGCGCCCCGATCACCAAGAGCAGGCCCCACGCCCAGCCGTCGACCAGAGCGCCCCCGATCTGCGCCTCCGCCAGTTCCAGTACACCGATCAGCAGCGTGTTGACCGCCAGGCCCAGCACCGTCACCGGGATCCCGAAGCGTGGCAGGAGCAGCACCGAGAGCACCGCGCCAAGCCCGATCCCCACAATCGCGGCGCTGGGGAAATCGACCTGCAACGTGCCGCTCAGCACCAACACGTCGGCCAGGCCCCAGAAGGTGACCATCAGCCCCGGCACCCACAAGCCCCCGGTACGCCCCCCAACCAGCGATGCGGTGAGGTAGCTCACCCCGACGAACAACGGCATCCAGTACAGGCCGAGGCCACCGACCGGAGCGATGAACACCCCCGTGGCGACCGCGCCCACCATCAGCACAGCGCCACGGCCGCGCAGCCTGCCGAGCTCCCTGGTCCCGGCCGTTCCGGCAGTCCCGGCGGTCCCGGTAGTCACCGGGCGCCTGCATGCCCATGGCACGACCCGGGTCTGCCTGCCCGTTCTCGCCCGGCCCCCGGTCGACGGCCCAGCAGCAGCCAGCGCCGGCAGCGCCGTCCGGCAGCGCAGTGCGGGTGGGGTCGTCCCGACTCTCGCCCTGACATGGATCGGAGGCCGGCGACACGGGCGTCCCGTGGAGGCGGCGCCGAGACCGCCGGGACAGTGATCCGGGTGATGAGCACAGGACCAGACTGCCCGCGGCGCCGCGAAGAAGCCAGCCCGGGTCGTCGCCCCCGCGTTCTCGTACCCGGAGCGAGCCATCGGCCTGTCAACACGGCTGCCAGCAGCCGCGCCCAGCGACCCTTGCCGGTGACGTGCGCGGCTTTCGCCTTGCCCGGTGTGCGTCAGCCGGTGCGTAGCCTGCTCTGCACGGGCACCCCGTCCGTCGGCGGCCCGCGCACCCTTGCCGCCACTCGCTGACCACACGGGGGAGCTGAGACGTGGGGTCACCGCCCGGCCGCCGACCAGCCAGTCGTTCCGCTGGGCTGGGCTCGGTGCTTGCCCGACCCGGCTACCGGCGGCTGTGGGCAGCCCGCACGGTCAGCCAATCCGGTGACGTCGCCCAGTTCACCACCCTGGCCCTGCTCGTGTTACCCTTGATTAGATCGGGGCTGGGAGTGTCCGGCGCGGTCCTGGCCGAGATCGCACCCGTCCTGCTGCTCGCCGGCCCGCTGGTCGACCGGCTGCCCCGCGTCGCCGTGATGGTCGCCGCCGACCTGGTCCGCCTCGTGCTGGCAGGAACGGGATGAACTCGGCCCAGGCGTTGCGCCAGAGCCGGATGATCGCCGGATACCGCTTGCCCCACCTGTCGGCGACGTCGTCGAGGGCAGGTGCTGCGGCGGCGGCGTTGACGGCGGTATAG
>JAABUS010006523.1_pt1 | contig 14108 bp, 17 predicted proteins | sample 5560161 | NCBI WGS metagenome assembly JAABUS01 (sample SAMN10711885, study PRJNA513376) | rock metagenome | isolation source: Antarctica rocks | place: Antarctica: Victoria Land, Trio Nunatak nord | collected 2016-01-04 | reverse complement strand
TCGTCGCGCAGGATGGTGAGCGCGGCGTCGATGATGCCCTGCCGGGTCAGCGCCGGTTTTGCGGGACGTTCGCGCCGACTTTGCGGTGACCGATTCACATTGAGCGATTTCAAAGCTTTCCCTCCGAGGCGACGTCAAGGGAGATGCTACTCCCTTGACGCCGACCGGATCCGAAGAACTTCGTTGCGAACACGGTCATCGCCGATCACAAGGCCAGGCGGAGGATCCAGCAGCCCCCCTCGGGGCCGGACCGAGTCACAGCTCACCCATGGGATCCGGCGGGGCCGATCGGGGAAGCAGCCAGACGAGGCCGAGGCAGAGGATGACGATCGCGCCGACGACCGCGACGCTGACCGTCATGGCGTGCCCGGCACCGTGGCTGGTCTGCTGGGTGAAGTAGACCGTGGTGACGACGGCGGAGCCAATGGCGGCGGCCAGCTGTTGAACCGCGCTGAGCGCCCCACTCGCACTGCCGGCTTCGCCGGGGCCGATATCGCCGATCGCGACATCGTAGATGCTGCTGAAGCAGGTGCCCATGCCGACGCCGAGCACAAGAAGCGACGGGGCCAGCACCCAGACGCCCACATCCGTGCCCTCCGCAACGACGGTCCCCCCGAGCGCGACGGCGCCAGCGAGCGTGATCCCCAAACCGATGACGACGAGGAGCCGTCCGAGCTTCTCGATCAATGGCCGGCCGACGATGGATGCGCCGATGATGCCGGCCATGAGCGGGGCCAGACCGAATGCGGCCGCCGAGGGCGAGAGGCCAAGCGCCGTCTGAAAGAAGAGGGAAACGACGTACGCCAGGCCGTTGACCGCGGCGAAGAACGCCAGCCCGAGCGACAGTCCCGAGGTGAAGCCCCGGTTCGTCAGCAGCGAGGGCAGGATGAGCGGATTCGTCGCCAGCCGCTGGCGCAGGCCGAACGCGCCGAACGCGACACCGCCGGCGATGAGACACGCGATCGGCGCGGCCGTCCAGCCATCGGTGGACCCCTCGATCAGCCCGTACATCAGCCCGAGCATGCTCGCGCCGAGGAGCCCGGCGCCGAGGCCATCGACCGACACGTCGCTGTCCGCGGAGTCGTGCGGGAGCAATCGCACCGCGGCGATGAAGCCGACCAGCCCAAGGACGATATTGATCAGGAACATCGGTCGCCAGGACAGACCGGCGATGTCGGCGTCGATGATGAAGCCGGCGTGTATCGGGCCGAGGACCGCCGCGCCACCCAGGACCGGGCCAAAGGCGCTGACGGCGATACGCATCTGGTCGCGGGAAAACGTCGCGATGAGGACACCGATGCCCTGCGGGATCAGCAGCGCGCCGAACGCGCCCTGCACGAGCCGGCCGGCGATCAGCATCGCCGGATCGACCGAGAGTCCGCAGACCAGGGAGGCGGCGACGAAACCGACGATGCCGATCAGGAAGAGCCGCCGCTTGCCGTACCGATCACCGAGCCGGCCACCGACGACGAGCAGGACACCCATTGCCAGAGCGTAGCTGGCACCCAGCCATTTGATCAGCGACTCGCCCCCGCCGATCTCACGGACGATCGTCGGGGCGGCGATGTTGGTAATCGTCGAGTCCATCAGATCGAGGACATCGGCGATGAGGACGATCGCGAGAATCGCGCGGAGGCGATTCGTAAGCCGGCCGGATCCGGCTTCGGTGATGACGGGACCAATATCGGTGGGTGCGGTCATGACAGTCTCCTGGATGAGCAGGGGTCGAAGGGGAGTCGAGGGAGACGCTCCAACCGGTCTGGCCAGACCCGTTTGGCACCGGGGGCAGCTCACGGCGACCGTGCTCTGCGGTATCCCGGACCGGGCAAGGGGCGGGACGGTTCCATCTGCGTCCCACTCCTGATGGTTCCCGGTGTAAGACCATCATATTACGAACATGTTCGTAACGTACATGTTCGTTTCTGGATATGACAGAAATGGACGGGCAACGCATCGGGACGCCCCCTCAACGAGCGGCGTCCCGGTCCGTGCTCGACACAGATCAGCTCAGGTCAATTGAAATGATGCGGGTTCAGACGGCGGCGACGGGCAGGACGGACGCCATCCGGCGAAGGGCTTCGGTCAGGACGGCCTGTGAGGTCGCGAGGTTGACGCGGACATGGCCGGCGCCCCCCGGACCGAACGGGACGCCGGAGCTGAGCGCGACCCGGCCCTGCTCCAGGAAGACCTCGGCCGGGTCGTCACCGAGGCCGAGCGATCGGCAGTCGACCCAGGCCAGGTAGGTGCTCTCCGGCGGCCGATAGCTGGTCCCCGGCAGGTGCTCGGCCAGCATCCCGGTCAGCGCCATCCGGTTGGCGTCGATCCCGGCGATCGCCGCGTCGAGCCAGCCACCACCATGGGTGATCGCGGCCGTGTGGGCGATCAGCCCGATGTGACCAGGGTGATTCCCGGCCCGGCCCGCCAGACTCGCGGTCTCCGCCGTCGCCTCGGCGCCGGGAATGACCAGCGCCGCCTTGAACCCGGCCAGGTTCCAGCCCTTGGACGCCGACATGACCGAGAAGTCCGGCTCGGTCCCGGCGGCGTCGAGGTACGGGACGAAGGTCGAGGTCGGCATCTGGAGGGGGGCGTGGATCTCGTCGGCGATGACGCGGACGCCGTGCTGCCGGGCCAGCCGGGCGACCGTCTCCAGCTCCTCACGGGTGTGGACGGTCCCGGTCGGGTTGTGCGGGCTCGACAGGATCAGGGTCGCCGCCTGACCGCCGCTGGTCGCCGCGACGAAGGCCCGCTCGAGCGTCTCCGGGTCGATCCGGCCGTCGCTGGTCAGCGGGGCCTCGACGACCGGGCGGCCCAGCGTCTTCGCGATCATGTAGAAGGGCGGGTAGACCGGCGGCGTCAGGACGATCGCCTCACCGTCGGCGCTGGTGACGCGGACGATCTCGAGGATGCCAGTTATGACGTCGGTCACCTTGGCGGTCGTCTCGGGGTCGAAGGTCCAGCCCCAGCGCTCCTGGCCGAAGCCGGCCATCGCCTCGGCGTAGGCGTGGCCGGCCGGGTAGCCGGTGTCGCCCATCAGCAGGGCGTCATGGACGGCCTCGATCACGCACTGCGCGACGGCGGCGTCCATCTCCGCGACCCAGAGCGGCAGCACGTCCTCCGGGTACATCCGCCACTTCGCGCTGGTCCGGCGGCGCAGCCGGTCGAGCGCCAGATCGTCGAACGGATTCGCGACCGATTGCCGCGTCTCAGCCTGAGCTTGCACCATGACACGCATTCCCCCACGAACTCACCATCGAGTGTGACTGGTGGGAGCGTAGCACGGGGCCCAACGTCCTGCGTGGGTGATTTCACCCGTTGGCGGCGCCGATCCGCGACGCCACTATCCAGCCTGCCCGGGGATGAATCCTTGGGCTGAGGGACAAGGACTTCCTCGATCGAGTTGAATGAGCCCCAAGCGTCTATCTGCAGACGGAATCGCGGCCGGTGCCAAAGCCAACCGACCCCTCCCCTACTGCTCGGGCTCGGTGATGCCGAGGATCGTGAGTTCCTCACGGACCTCCACTACCGACGGGACCTCGTTGGCGATCGCCTCGGCGTTCTCGGCGTCCTCGAGCGTATCGACCTCACCCCGCAGGATGACGGTGCTGCCGCGGGCGCTGACCCGGATTGGGAGATCGGTGGTCAGCGCATCCTCGCGCAGTTCCCGCCGGACGATGTCGGCCAGCTCGTCGTCGGTCGGAACGCGCCGGCTGTCGTCCTCAGGCTCGTCCGCGCCGGCGCTGATCGAGTCGGTCGAGGAGTCGGCGAACCCGCTCAGCACCGTGAAGCCGTCGTTGTCGTCAGCCCGGCCGGTGGGCGGATCGGTCGGCGGGAAGTAGGTCGCGCCATTCTCGACGACATCGATGACGTTGGTCGTGCCGGGGTCGTCGGTGAAGCTGGCGTCGAGCGAGATGACGTTCTCGCCGTCCTGCTCGCCGCCGTAGCCGCCGGTCTCATCGCTGCCGGCCCGCTCGTCGTCATCGTTGCCGGCGTCGATCCGGACGGAATCGTCGCCCTCGTTCAGGCGGACGGCGTTGAGGTCGCCGAAGCCCTGGGCGGCCCGATCGTCGTCCTCGAAGGCGGACTCCGGGCCCACGACCTCGACGTCGAGCCCCTCGTTCAGCCGCAGGCCGAGCTCGTCGGCGTAGGGCTGGGCGAGGTCGACGGCAGCCTGGCGATTCTCGTCCGAATCGACGACCCCACTCAGGACGAGCTCGCCATCCCGGATCTCGGTCGCCACGGCGAAGTCGTTCGCCGCGTAGTCCCGGTCGAGGTCCGCCAGCGCGTCGCGGTTCGGGTCGCTGCCATCAGTCATCGGTGTCTCCCTCGATTCAGATTCGATCGTCGCGGGGCGCCGTCATCCGTCGCCCGCGCTGGAGCCGCCGTCCGAGCGCTCCACCTCTGTCGAACGCTACGCATTTGCGGTGCCGATCCTGAGATGACGCTCACGACAGGGCAGCAATCAACCCCGATCGACCGGCTCGCGACAGACCCTCACGTTGCAGCGGCCCGGCCCATGACGCACCATGATCCGGATGAGCGGTCTGGCGTCAGCCCAGCGGGGTGCGAGCGCCGGTCCGGGCGGGAGTGGGCCTATGGCAGCGGACTACGAGGACGAGGAGACCGGGCGGCCTCCCATCCGCCCGACGCTGTCCGGCGCCGGCGGTGGGCGCGACGCCGGACCCACCCCGCGCCGCGGACGAACGAGCCCGCCGATCGGCCGGGGGCGCCGCCCGGCCACCCCGGTGCCGCGCTACCGCTACGAGATCACCGAACTCGAGGAGGAGACCGGGATCCCGGCGCGGACGATCCGCTACTACATCAGCCGCGGCCTGCTCGCCCCAGCCTACGGGCGCGGCCCGTCAGCGACCTACGACCTCGGCCACCTGCTCCGGCTCCGGCTGATCGCCCGGCTCAAGGACGAGCGCCACCCCCTGGACGAGATCCGGGAGCGGCTGGGGGAGATGTCCGATGCCGACGTCGAGGCCGCACTAGGCGTCCAGGTTGCGCCACTGACCGACACCTGGCGCCGGATCCTGCTTCACCCGGACATCGAGCTCCACATCCGGATCCCGCCGGCCGGGGCGAACAATGACGCTTTCAACGACGCGGTCGAGCTGATCGTCGGGTTGGCCCAGCCCGTGATCGACCGGCTGGACTGACCTGAGCAGGGGACGGGAACGACCGATGACACCGGAACAGAAGCGGGCGATCAGCGACCGGCTGTGGGTGCCGGACAATCCGGACGGCAGCGGCTGGGCTGACGTCGACTGGGTCAGCGCCGCCCGACGCAGCCGCTACCACTACCGGCACGGGGCACCGCTGGCCGAGGCGCGGGCCGCCCAGCCACCGTTCTACCTGGTCCGGACCCGACTGGAGTCGGATGAGCTGATCCCGCACGAGAATGATTATTATGTCGCCCGGGAGGAGCTGGCCGACTTCGTCGCGGAGGTCGCGCTGTCCGGCGGCGCCGAGGTGATCTGGCACATCGAGCCCTGCCAGTCGCCGCCACCCGAAGCCCGGGTCGCCGGCCCATAGCCGGTGCTGGCCACCGAATTGCCGTTCCAACCGGCCAGGAGCCGATCCATTGGTCGGCTCGCCGCGGACGAGAGGGGGATCACATGGCTCACACGATGACCCCGGACGAGATCCGGGCGTTCCTGAATGCGGATACCCGGACCGGCAAGCTCGCGACCGTTCGGGCCGATGGCCGTCCCCACGTCGCCCCGGTCTGGTACGTGCTCGACGAGGCCGACAACGACTGGGGTTTCGACCTGATCTTCAATACGGGCGCCGAGACAGTCAAGGGACGCACGATCCGCCGCGACAACCGGGTGATGCTGGCCGTCGACGACGAGCGCCCACCGTTCGCGTTCGTGCTGATCGAGGGGATCGCCGAGGTCAGCGACGATCTCGACGGGATGCTGACCTGGGCGACCCGGATCGGGGACCGCTACATGGGCACGGAGCGGGCCGAATCGTTCGGGCGGCGCAACGCCGTCGCGGGCGAGTTGCTGGTCCGGCTGCGGCCGAACCGGGTGGTGGCGCAGAGCGGCGTCGCGGAGTAGGTCCCCCTGCCCCATCGCGTGTCGTCGGCTTCCACATCCGAGCGCGCGGTCGTTCGGCCTGGCTGGATCGGGCTCAATCTCGCGTCGAAGCAACGGGAGTGATTCGAACCCTGATCCCAGCGACTAACTCAGACGTCATTGCTTCGACGTCCTGCTGCTTTTCGTTTGCAGCGACGAGTCCAACCAACATGTTTTCAAGCGCCCTGTCGGCCGTCGTAATGTAGCCATTGACCGCCAGAAACGTATCGGCCAAGGCCAGCGTCGTTCGTTTGTTCGCATTGAAGAACCCGTGCGCCTGCGCCAAACCTTCCAGCAGGTAGGCAGCCTGCTCGACCAGGTTGGCACCAGAGGAGTAACCATGGTGTCGAGGACGTAACAGGGCGGATTCGAGCTTGGTGGACGCGGGCACAAGCTGTGGTGCTTGGCCCAACTCGACCATCGCGACGACATGGATGTTGATGACGTCGTCAAGGCTGGGATACCAGACCATCAGCGGTTGGCAAGCGATTCGCAGACTTTTCGGTTGCGCACGATGGCAGCCCGAACGATGGCTACCTTGTCATCGCCGAGTTGCATGGGAACGGACCGGGATGGAAAGGCGCGGCTGGTCTCCGGCGTCTGCTCACGGTCGGTCGCCGTTTCAACATCATCGGTCTCTTCAACCTTCGTCGAGCGCACCGCCATCATTCTCTCCTTCCCGGAGCCGAGTGCGGTTGACGCAGCCTCACGGGTGAAGACAAGTATGGATGCCTGGGCGACCCGGTTACGTTTGGGTGTTGGATCGGCGACAGCGCTCCGAACACCATGAATCGGCTGACCGTCAGACCGTGACGCCCGGCGCGACGATGGTGTACGCATGATCGACCGAGGCGACGGTCCGGCCGGTGTCCCGGACGCGGCCAGCCGCCCAGCCAACCAGTTCGGCGTTGCCATTGGCGCGGCGGCCGTCGGGAGCCACGACGCTGTCCTCGAAGCCGACCCGGAGGTGGGCGCCGGTCGCCAGCGCCCGCTCGATCACCGCGAACCCGGGCCGGCCGCTGCCGTGGGCCGCCCAGCGCGCGCCGGGCAGGTAGCGCTGGATCCGGTTGGTCAGGACGTCGTAGTCCTCCGTGCTGGACGGGGCAACCTGCGCGCCGGCACCGTAGCGCGGGCTGTCCAGCTCGACCAGGCACCACGGCTCGTCGCCGATCAGCTTGTCCTCGTGCAGCGTCACGGCGTTGCTGACGAAGCCGAGATCCATGATGCCCAGCTCCGGAACGATGCCGAAGGTCCGGCAGGCATCGAGCAGGGCGACGACGTCGCTGTAGCTGTTCGGGTAGTGGACCGTCCGGCGGTGCAGGCCGATCCCGCGGACGGGACGGGGTATCGGCCGACCGGCGGCGGCGTCCCCGGCCGCGACCGGCTCCCAGAGCATGACATGCCCGAGGTTGACCGAGATCAGGTCGGGCCGGGTGCTGTCGCTGTTGGAGAGGGTCGTGATCAGGCCGAGGATGACATCGACCGGGATCGTGTCGGGCCGGATCGAGGTCAGGCTGATCAGCACGTTGGGCCGATAGTGGCGGATCCGGCGGATCGCGTGGGAGTACCAGGCGGGCGACGCCGACCAGGCGCCGTAGCGGCCGCGGGCGTGGATGTGGACGATGCTCGCGCCGGCGTCGACGCAGGCGATCGCCTCGACGGCCACTTCCTCGGGGGTATACGGAATGCCCGGGTGATCGCGGCGGTCCCGGCCGCCGTTGATGGCGGCCGCGATGATGACCGGCGAGGCGTCGGCGCCGCGCGGTGACCGGCCGCTCTTCCCGCCCACCATCCGGCCCTCCCCGCACCCCGATCAGCACGACGGCATGACCCACTGAGTCCCGGTCGTCGGTACCGGCAGTATCACCGAAGTCCCGTCCGACCGTCACTGGACGGCCCCGGCAGCGACTTCGCGAGTCGGAATCACCGGTCCGGTCATGGCCCGCAAAGGGGTTCCGGCGGGTCCCGCCTCTCCCTGGCGAACTGAATCCCGTGGTTGACACATGGCGGACGATGGACGATGCGACGAGATACGCCAGCAGACGGGAACGGCCGGACGTGGCGATGCCCGGATCTGTCACTGCGTGCAGTCATTGCCCGGGTGCGGATTGCCGGCGCAGGCCGTCCATGACCAGATCGAGCAAATGGCGCGAACGTGCGTCCCAGTCGACATCGAGGTCGATCCGCCACAGAAAGCCGACCAGGAGCAAGACCTCCTCGGAATCGATGTCCAGCCGGAGCGCACCGGCGTCCTTGCCGGCGTCCAGGAGCAGCGTGATCGCTCCGGTCACCGAGCCATAGTGCTCACGGGCGAGCTCCGCCCGCGTCCCGCTGTGCAATGCGTCCACGAGGCCGTGCTTGACCCGCCCGTACGCGGCGAGGCGGTCGAGCCAGAGGCGTAGCGCGTCGAACGGCGGATGCGCCCCGAGCAGAGCGGGAGCCGCATCGACGAGTTCCCGGACATCGTTGCGGTACACCGCGAGCACGAGCGCTTCCCGGTTCGGGAAGTGGCGGTAGAGCGTCCCGGGACCGACGCCAGCCTGCTTGGCGATCGAGTTCAGCGATGCATTGCTCCCTTCAGCCAGGGCAGTGCGCGCGACCTCCAGGATCCGGGCGCGGTTCTGCTCTGCGTCGGAACGCATCGGCAAACGTGGGGGGTGCGTCATACGCTCCTGGCCATTCATCGGAGCTCCTGCGTCAATTCTCTCCATTGCCAACCGGATACCTCTCCAGTATAGTAGTCAACCATAACGGAGACGTCTCCGTTTATTTGCTCGACGAACAAGTTGCACACAGGCAGCACCGCGCCGCGGAACATGTGGGCAGGTCCAGCGCATCGCGGACACGGAAAAGGGAAATGGCATGACCGGCATCGAAGACAAGATTGTCGCCATCACGGGCGCCAGCGGCGGGATTGGCGAGGCGACCGCACTCATGCTCGCCGAGCGCGGTGCGAAGGTCGTCCTTGGAGCCCGCAGGCAAGATCGTCTGGAAACGCTGGCGACCCGCATCGTGGCGGCGGGTGCTGAAGTCGCCTATGCCCAGACGGACGTGACTCGGCGCGACGACCTGGACCGCCTCGTCGCGTTGGCCACCGATCGGTTCGGAAGGCTTGACGTGCTTGTCAACAACGCCGGCATCGGGCCGATCTCTCCGCTCGACGATCTGCGCGTGGAGGAGTGGGAGGCGATGGTCGACGTCAATATCAAGGGCGTGCTCTACGGCATCGCGGCAGCCCTGCCGGTCTTCCGCAAGCAGGGCTTTGGGCATTTCGTCAACACCGCATCGACCGCTGCCTACAAGACCGTCCCGAACCAGGCGGTCTATTCCGGCACGAAGATGGCCGTACGCGCCATCTCCGAGGGATTACGCCAGGAGGCCGGCGATCGGCTGCGCGTGACGATCATCTCGCCGGGCTTCGTGCGAACGGAGTTCGTGGAAGCAGTGGCGAATCCGGAACTGAGAGCCCAGCTCGTCGAGTCCAGAGACACGTTCGCGCTGCCGCCGGACGCAATCGCCCGGGCGATCGCGTTCGCGATCGAGCAGCCAGCCGAAGTCGACATGAACGAGATCGTCGTCCGTTCCACCGCGCAGAGTTAGGGATCGCTCGCACCGACAGCGCCAGAACTGGACGGCACCAACAGACGTCGCCCTCAAAGATGGGACGGAACCCACAATGCCCGAAGCGTCACGCATCACCACGCCATTCGATGCCTCCTCCACGGCCAGCGATGTCGTGTCGGGCATCGATCTGACCAATCGCAGGGTTATCGTGACTGGCGGAGCGTCCGGAATCGGTGTCGAGACGGCCCGCGCCCTGGCCAGTGCTGGCGCCCAGGTCACGCTGGCTGTTCGGGATCTCGACGCTGGCGAGCGCGTCGCCGACGACATCATCGCAACGACCGGCAACCAGTTGGTCGCGGTGGCGCCGTTGAACCTTGTCGATCAGGCATCGGTGGCTACGTTCGTGGCCTCGTGGCATGGGCCAGTTCATATCCTGATCAACAACGCCGGCGTCATGGCAACACCCGAGCTGCGAACACCCGAGGGCTGGGAACTCCAGTTCGCCACCAACCACCTGGGACACTTCGCATTGGCCAATGGACTCCATGACGCGCTGGCGGCGGCCGGTGGTGCCCGCGTCGTGTCGGTCAGTTCCACGGGTCACCTCCAGTCACCGGTCGTGTTCGAGGACATCAACTTCCTCCGGCGTCCCTACGATCCGCTCCTTGCCTACGGCCAATCCAAGACCGCCAACGTCCTGTTCGCCGTTGAAGCGTCGACGCGTTGGGCCGACGATGGCATCACGGTCAACGCGCTGATGCCCGGCGCCACCCGCACGCCCGGGGTTGCCTCGGTGATTTCCGGAACTCCCGCCGATCAGGTCGAGCAGTGGAAGGCGACCCGGACGAACGGTTCGAGTCCCGTCTGGAAGACGCCTCAACAGGGAGCGGCTACCTCTGTCGTGCTGGCGACATCGCCGCGGCTCGACGGCGTCGGAGGCCGATACTTCGAGAACTGCAACGAGGCCGGACCACATCTGCCCGGAACGCAAACCGGCGTCGCTGCGTACGCCCTTGATCCCGAAGCGGCCGCGCACCTGTGGCGCGTGTCGATCGACATGCTGTCCTGACATGGCGAGGCGAGGCGAGCGTCAGGACAGGATGCCCGCAATGGTGAGCAGGGCATGACAGGTCCCGGCTGGCTGCTGGTACCGCGTCATGATCGCCCGGTACTGCTTGAGGCGGTCCCCATGCCGCCGGCCTCGGCAATGACCGATCGTCGCGACGGAGTACCCTTGCCGGCGTAGGCGTGTGAACGTCGTCGGTCTCGAGCAGGAGACAACACGACGACCGGCTGGATCGACAAGGGGACCGACAGGAATGGACATCGTGTGACGGACAGTGGACGACGGCGGGATGGCAGGCGCCAGCGCACGGCGACCGGCGCGACCGGGACAGCTCCGCTCGGGAACGTCACGGCGCCTGGCGAGTCCTCGGACCGGGCGGTCGTCCGGCAGGCGATGACGGACGCCCCGACCCGGCCAGACACGATGCCCGGGTCCGACGAGGGGCTCGGCCGGCGGACGGCGCGGGGCGTGCCGGGTGTCGTGCTGCGGTCGTACGGGCTCTGGTACGACGTCCAGCTCTCGGGCGAACCGCGGGTGCTGCTTGCGACGATCAAGGGCAGCCTCAAGCGGTTCCGGCTCCGGACCGACCCGATCGCGGTCGGCGACCAGGTCTCGGTGATCGATGTCGGCGAGAACGAGGGACAGATCGAGTGGCGGGCGCCGCGGACCGGCGTGCTGTCCCGGCCGACCCGCAGCGCCGAGGCGATCGAGCAGGTCATCCTGGCCAATGGCGACCAGGTGATCTTCTTCTTCTCGCTGCGCTTCCCGGAGCCGCACCTGCGGATGCTGGACCGCTTCCTCGTCCTGGCCGAGGCGCAGCACCTCCCGCCCCGGATCGCGATCAACAAGCTCGACCTCGCCGCCGCCGATCCCGGACCGGACGGCCGGCCGATCGGACTGAATGGCGCCCGGGCGCTGGCCGAGGAGATGTTCCGGGACTACCGGAACGTCTACCCGCTCCACTTCCTCAGCGTCGCCGACGGGTACGGTGTCGAGGAGCTCCGGGCGGCGCTGACCGGCAAGGTCACGGCGATCGCGGGGCCATCGGGCGTCGGCAAGTCCAGCCTGCTCAACGCGATCGACCCGACCGGCGAGCGGCTGATCGGCGACGTCTCCGCCGCCAACCGCAAGGGGCGCCACACGACGATCGGGACGCAGCTCTACCGGATCGCGCCGCGGACCTTCGTCGCCGACACGCCGGGGATGCGGTCGCTGGCGATGAACGCCGTCCCCGGCGACCAGCTCCCGGAGTACTATCCCGAGTTCCGGCCCTTCCTCGGGCACTGCTACTACGACGACTGCGAGCACCTCGACGAGCCCGACTGCGCCGTCATCGCGGCGACCGGGCGGGGGGAGATCGGCCAGGAGCGCTACGAGAGCTACGCCGCCCTCCGCCGGGAAGCGGAGAGTGGCGACGTCCGTTACCCCTGATCCGCTCCAGCCATCCAGTGCCCAGGGCAAGGCAGTGGGCCGGCGACCGGGACGATGTCAGGGAGCGTCTGGTGCCGACTGGGCAGGCTTCTGCTGAACCGTCCAGCTATTGCCGTCGGGGTCGCTGAAGAAGATGAACGAGTTCCAGTCGCCACCCGGCCCGTCCGCCCAGACACCGTCGTCCATGTGCCGGACCGGGCTGACCTCGACCCCACGTCCGGCCAGTGCGGCCTGGGCGGCGGTGACATCGCTGACGACGAGTTGCAGGCCCTTGACCGACCCGGGCGTCGAGTCACCGAGCCCCACGCCGAAAGAGATCGAGCAGGCCGAGCCCGGCGGTGTCACCTGCACGACCCGGAACGCGTCGCTGGCCCGGTGGTCGACATCGACGGTGAAGCCGACCTGCTCCGCATAGAAGCGCTTGGCCCGGTCGACATCGGATACGGGGATGACGATCACTTCGAGCTTCCAGTCCATGATGGGTCTCCTCTTCGGCCTCGGGCCGAACGCTGGCGGTGTGGTAGGTGGTGGTTCGTCCATGACCGCGTCAGGGTCGCAGAACCTGATACCGGAGATGAGTGACGCCGGTGCCCTGGATGACGTCCGGGTCAGTGAGCCGGATTGGCGCAACCGAGGGGTGGTCGAAGAACCGGATGCCTTGCCCCATGAGGACGGGGACGAGTTCGACCACGATCTCGTCCAGCAGGCCAGCGTTCAGGCACTGCTGAGTGATGGTTGGGCTCCCAATGCTGACATCCTTTCGATCTGCGACCGCGCGAGCCTGCCGGACCGCGCTTTCGACGCCGTCCGTGACGAAGGTGAACGGCGCATCGGGGTACGGCCAGTCCGTCGGAGCGGAATGCGTCACGACGAAGACGGGCGCGCCGACCGGATGGTTGCCGCCCCAACCGTTCGTGTAGTCGAACAGCCGGTGGCCGCAGACGAGGGCACCGGCACGGGAGAGGGCGTGGCGGAGATGGTCGGCGCTCGCCCCGGAAACCTTGAACGTCCAGCGCGGATCAGTGGACGGCACGACGACGTCACCGTTGCCGTACCAGCCGAAGAGGTGCTCTACCCCATCATTCGGGTCGGCGATGAAGCCGTCCAGAGACATCGACATCTCGGCAACGACCCTTGTCATGAATCACCTCCGTTGGTCTCGAAGCCCACACGGGACCTCCACCCAAGGCGCCGGTGGCTTCAGCCCTACCGGCCAATGAATGGCAGCCGAGCGAGCCGGTCGAGAGATCGAACGGATCGACACCGGCGCGAACGCACCCGGTGGCTACGATGACAGACCACCCGTGGTGAAGCGCCAGCGCGTGGCGCCAGCGGATTCGGTTAGATTCAGGCCGACGATCTGCGCGATCCTGAACCGGTACAGGTGCCAGGGGGGCGGGCCGGCCGTCTGGGCGCTGTATGGTGCAGTCAGCGCGTCGCCGGAGGCCTCGGCCGGCCAGCCACCGTCCCGGTACTTGCGCGCGATCGCCGCGAGCACCAGCGAGTCGGTCTCCCGTACGGCGGTGCCGTCGCAGATCAGGTCCATGCCGGTGACCGCATCGCGAGCGTGCAGGCCGGACTGGCGAGCAGGTCACGCGTCTTGCGGTTGGCCGGCCCGGTCACGAAGAACAGGTCGCCGCCGTGGTAGAGCGGGCCGACGCCGGCGGCGTGCGGACGGCCATCCGGCCGGACTGTCGCCAGCCAGGCGGCGGTTTCGGGGCGCGGCAGGTCGCTGATGAGCAGATCGTAGACCTTCTGCCAGGGAATGACATCGGCGCCGTAGCCGTCGATGTTGGTCGTCTCGATCGGGGCGAGCTGGGGCATGTCAGGCTCCTTGGGATCAGGCGTGAAATGAGTCGATCAGCCGCGCCCGGTGCGGTACAACAGGTGCGTGACGCCGGTTCCCTCGACGATGTCGGGTTCGTCGAGTCGTACCGGCCCGGCCGTCAGGTTGTCGAAGACGC
>JAABUS010006522.1_pt1 | contig 14114 bp, 14 predicted proteins | sample 5560161 | NCBI WGS metagenome assembly JAABUS01 (sample SAMN10711885, study PRJNA513376) | rock metagenome | isolation source: Antarctica rocks | place: Antarctica: Victoria Land, Trio Nunatak nord | collected 2016-01-04 | reverse complement strand
TGCAAAAACTTTATACGAAAAATGGAAAATATCTTTATATAAGTAATTACGAGGCTACATCCCACCCTACGGTTCTCTTCGTTGGTGTGAATGTTCAGTTATCAATTATATTTTGGCACAAAGAATTGAATAACGAAGTAAAAACATACTCCACTTCTTATAGACGATGCTATTCGTCTGAAAGATCAGAATTATTTGAAAACATTACATTCACTTCACCAATTGTGATTAATGGATATATTACTCGCCTTAGTAATCCTATAGAAAATAGTATTTTATCAAAGCTATTTAGCAAATCTAAAATTGGAAACTTTTTTGGAACAAATCACCCTGTATATTATAGAAATATGGGAAATTTTTATTTTAAAATCGCATTCGATAATATTCCTAAATATTATAAAGACGGGGAATTACAAATGTCAAGTACTGTAAGCATTTTACATACTTCTACAGAGCTTGAAAAATATATTTTTATTGCTGTAATTAATAGTACTCTTTTCTATTATTATTGGATTTTATTTTCTGATTGTTATCATCTTTCAAAAGTTGACGTTAGTAGTTTTCCTTTAGATCTTCTTGAATTTTCCGCAACTAAGAAAAAAGAAATATCAAATCTTGCATCAAGCTATTTAAAATCTTTAGAAGCTAATGCGGTTTGGCAGATTGAAAATAAAAAGGATGGCACTGTCAAAAGATATAGAAGATATTTTCCTCAGAACTGTAAACCCATCTCAGATAAAATTGATACGGTTTTAGCTGAGCATTACAATTTTACAAATGAAGAATTAGATTTCATTCTCAATTACGACATCAAATATCGTATAGGTAAAGAATTAGAAAGTGAAGAATGATAAAAGGAGCAGAGGGCAATATGAAATTATTAAAGCTTCATAAGACAGTTTTCTTGTGCAGTCAAAGAGTTCCTGCGTCAGTAGTGCTCAAATGTTACGATTGGGCAATAGAGCAAAGAGCAAAAGAGAACTGCGTTGTCAGCGGCTTTCATTCAAAGTTAGAGAAAGATGTTTTACATTATTTATTGAAAGGCAAACAACCAATCATTATTGCATTAGCAAGAGGATTAAAAGAAAGAATAGAACCGGAACTTCAAAATTCCTTAGATGAAGGTCGGCTACTAATTATAACTCCTTTTGAAAAACATATTAAAAGAGTAACACAAGAAACTGCCACTATAAGGAATAAAATGATGCTTGAATTGGCTGATGATATTGTTATTGGTTACGCAAACCCTAAGGGGAAACTAACTGTTTTAATTAATGGCATATCTAAACCGAGAATGCTTCTATGAATAACGGCTTACTACTTCATGATTTCAAATCAGCTTTATGCTAATACAGAATTTTTATGCTAAATAATGATGAATTATCATTGATAATGGACAATGAGATACCAAAGTATCTTGAAGATATACAGAACAACACTCCGTGGGATTTCTTGAATGAAGTATTATACAATTTATGCAAAAAAAATCCTGAACATGACGATGCTAAAATTATTCTTTCAAAGACATTAATTATAGGTCGTGTATATGCCGCCGCATTAGAAAGGAATGCAATAAAAAAGAAGAATAGAGAAACCGTTGTTGCGTTAACTGACGAGATAGAGAGTTCCTTAGGAGATGATTTTTATCTTGAACAAGTAGTACCACGCTTCAAATCTTTTTTTAACAGAGAAGAAATTAAAGCGCTTCTTAATAATATCAGTGATAAACTGTCACGACGTGATGCTTTACAACTTCAGAGTAAATTCGCTACTGAAATTAAGGAGTTAAAAAAAGGAGGAAAAACTTCATTCTCCTCTAAGTACTTACATTTTCATTTTCCAAATCAATTCTACATCTATGATTCAAGAGCACAAAAAGCTTTACCTTATTTAAAGTTATACATAGAGAGTAAGCTTGGTAAAAATATTACTTATAATATGTGTGCTCTGCATGAGAATGAAATTCAAGACAAAAACATAGAATACATTGAATTTGAAAATAAGTGTCACGCCTTAAAACACGAGTTAGCTCGAATGAAAATCAATTGCACAAATAGGCAATTTGACAGAGTATTGCTTTTGATAGCTAATAGCATAATTAGATATGAAACTAAAAGGAAGCGTCAGTCAAAATCCGTATAGCAATAAAACCGAAGAAGTCAAAGTGAGAATGGCTTAATTACAAATCTTCCGATGAACGAAATGCGACACAACGATGATCAATCGGAGTTACTTCAGCTTGTACCAAAATTGTCTGAACTAGGATTTGTGGGATTGAAGGATGATAGGATGTTGTCTGAATTAGGATTTGTATGATTTAATGATGAAAGGATTTACGATGAAATACGAGGAGATAACACATAAGATAAGAGGGGCAGCAATGAAGGTTCATTCCGTTCTGGGTAATGAGTTTCAGGAGGTGATTTATCAAAGGGCTTTAGCAATTGAAATGGAGAAGGACGGATTGGGATTTAAGCGGGAGATGGAGATGGCTATTTATTATGACGGAATAGATATAGGAACCAGAAGGGTGGATTTTTTTGTAGAGGATCAAATTATGGTAGAATTAAAAGCATTGATTAAACTCGAAGATGTTCACCTGGCACAGGCCATGAACTATTGCCAGGCATATAAATTACTATAGGATTGTTAATCAACTTTGGTTCAAAAAGCCAGGAGTTAAAAAAGTTTAACGTTAATCATCCGGAAAATAAAAAGAAAGTCTGAATTAGGATTTTTAGGATGAAAGGATTGCAGGGTTTTATTAATCATTTTTATCATCCTATCATCTTCAAATCTTATAAATCCTAATTCAGACAATAAGAATGAGCACGAACCAGATAGTATTACGCCTTTGCAGGGTGTTCTTCACCTGCAAACTAGGCTGCACAAAGGGCTGTTGGTGAAGAACACCAACAGCGGCAGGATATTGCCTGCATTCACTTAAGCATTTTGAGGCCCTGTGCCAGTGACTGAAGTGAAATCAGTAAGAAAGAACACCAGCAGGATTACTATCGCTACTACCAGGTAAAAATAAAAGCCTGTCAGGTTATCCAAGGTGTAAAACCAATATGCAACAATACCTAAAGCAATGGCAACGATGATCTCAATAATGCCATGGACGCGAAAAGGAATAACCTTTATGAGCCCAACTTCAAAAGCAGTTAAAATTGTCAGGAGCAAATGCACCACTCCTAAAATGTAAGTGAAGGTGGCTAATGTGCTGTCCATGCCAAAAAGGGTTGGCGAAAGAAATAGGAAGACTACGGTTAGGTAGTCAAGTATACCATGGGCTTTAGCATTAATAACTTTCATGTTTGAATTTTGTTATTATATAAAATATTCATGCCGATAGTTTCTCTAGTACGTGTAAACCGGCTTTCCAGCTTCCCCTGCTGGTTTAAGTCTTCCGTAGGATGACTTAAACCTTGAATCATAGCAGGACTGCGTTCTGCAGGAGAATTACAATCCTACAAGTGCGCGACGGAACCGTTGTCGCCAGGAAAGACTTCTGCTGGATCTATAATTACAACACAATAAAAGCTAAATCCTTATTCTGCCGATGAACGAAATGCGACCCCGCAATGCTGACGGGGCAGGCAGCAACAATGATCAATCGGAGTTACTTCAGCTTGTACCATAATTGTCTGAATTAGGATTTGTGGGATTAAAGGATGATAGGATGTTGTGTGCAGTTGGATTTATTTGATTTAAAGATTAAAGGATTTGTTTATGAAATACGAGGTGATAACACATAAGATAATAGGGGCAGCAATGAAGGTTCATTCCGTTCTGGGTAATGGTTTTCAGGAGGTCATTTATCAAAGGGCTTTAGCAATTGAAATGGAGAAACAGTGATTGGGATTTAAGCGGGAAATGGAGATGGCGATTTATTATGACGGGATAGATATAGGAACGAGAAGGGTGGACTTTTTTGTAGAAGAGCAGATAATGGTAGAACTAAAAGCTTTAATAAAACTGGAAGACGTTCACCTTGCACAGACGATGAACTATTGCCAGGCGTATAGCTTGCCTATAGGACTACTAATCAACTTTGGAGCAAAGAGCTTAGAGTTTAAAAGAGTTTATAACGTTAATCATCCGGAAAACAAGAAGAACGTCTGAATTAGGATTTTTAGGATGAAAGGATTGAAGGATTTTAAATGGGTTTCTTCATCCTATCATCTTCAAATCTTATAAATCCTAATTCAGACAATAATAGACAATGAGCACAAACCAGATAGTATCGAAAGTATGGAGTTTCTGTAACACGTTAAGAGACGACGGTGTAGGATACGGAGATTACCTTGAACAGTTAACTTACCTGCTGTTTTTAAAAATGGCAGATGAATATACCAGGGCTCCTTACAACCGTACAATGCCTTTTCCGGCAGCATATAATTGGCAAAGCCTTACACCATTACGCGGCGCAGAGCTGGAGGTTCATTACTCCACCACGCTTCGTGAGTTGGGTAAGGAGAAAGGCATACTCGGGCAGATTTTTACCAAGAGCCAAAATAAGATACAGGACCCTGCCAAGCTGTACAAACTGGCAGACCTGATAGATAAAGAGATGTGGGTAATGATGGGTGCCGATGTGAAGGGAGATATTTATGAAGGCTTGCTGGAGAAGAATGCAGAAGATACCAAGAGCGGCGCCGGTCAGTACTTTACGCCACGTGCGCTGATAAGGGCAATGGTAGAATGTGTTCGTCCCGAACCGATGCGCACCATTGCAGACCCTGCATGTGGTACGGGTGGTTTCTTTTTAGCGGCTTACGATTTTATTGTTGATAAAAAGAACTATGATTTAGATAAAGAACAAAAGCGGTTTCTGAAGTTCAATACGTTTTATGGCAACGAGATAGTGGCAGGCACAAGAAGGCTTGCACTGATGAACCTGTTCATGCACAACATTGGCGACATAGACAGCGACAACAATATTTCACCCGCAGATGCATTGATCGCACCAACTGATGTTCGTTATGATTATGTATTAGCCAATCCGCCGTTTGGTAAAAAGAGCAGTCAAACCTTTACCAACGAAGAAGGCGAACAGGAAAAAGAAGACCTCACCTACAATCGCCATGACTTCTGGGCAACCACCAGCAACAAGCAACTGAACTTTGTTTAGCACATCCGCTCCATGCTTAAGTCAAGCGGGGTGGCAGCAGTCGTTGTTCCGGACAATGTGTTGTTTGAAGGCGGTGCAGGTGAAACCGTTCGCAAGAAGTTGCTGGAAACAACTGATGTTCATACCATCCTTCGTTTGCCAACTGGTATCTTTTACGCCAATGGCGTAAAGGCAAATGTGGTTTTCTTCGACAATAAACCGTCGAGCAAAGACCCGTGGACAAAAGAGATATGGTTCTACGACTACCGCACCAACATTCACCACACACTTAAAAAGAACCCTTTAAAGTTGAGTGATTTGCAGGAGTTTGTTACCTGCTATAATTCTGCTAACAGGTTTAAGCGAACAGAAACTTACCATGCAACTGATAACCCTGAAGGCAGGTGGAGGAAGTTTGGTTATGATGAGATTGTTAGTCGTGACAAGACTTCGCTAGACATTACCTGGTTAAAAGATAAAACACTTGCTGATTTAGATAACCTTCCTGACCCTGATGTATTGGCTGAGGAGATAGCAGAGAATTTGGAGAGTGCGTTGGGGAGTTTCCAGGAGGTGTTGAGGAGGTTGAAAGCTTAACGTCATTGCGAGCAGAGCGAAGCAATTTGCTCTTGAAATTTAAAGCTTTTAAGAGAGATAAAACCTGTTCAACTTTAATCAGCAGGTTGCTTCGTCGTCGTACCTCCTTCTTGCAATGACGTGCGTGCTGACTTAGATAACCTTCCTGATCCTGATGTATTGGCAGAGGAGATAGCGGAGAATTTGGAGAGTGGGTTGGGGAGTTTTAGGGAGGTTTTGAGGAGGTTGAAGGGGTAACGTTATTGCGAGCAGAGCGAAGCAATCTGCTCTTGAAATTTGAAACTTTTAAGAGATATAAAACGTGTTCAACTTTAATCAGCAGATTGCTTCGTCGTCGTACCTCCTTCTCGCATTGACGTACGCTGTAAAGATTTAGATAACCTTCGTGATCCTGATGTGTTAGGGATAAGATGGCGGAGAATTTGGAGTGTGTGCGTTGGGGAGTTTCCATGAGATGTTGAGGCAGTTGAAGAAGTAGCAATAAAATTTTTAATTATACAATTATAAACAATGACAAGCGAAACTATTTTTATTAAAATGGTATTGGATGCATGGCATACCCAGATAAAAAGGACAGATGAATTATTTAATTCGTTGTCGGATGAGCAGTTAATGAAGGAAATAGCACCTGGAAGGAACAGGGGTATTTATCTATTAGGACACCTTGCCGCGGTGCACGACCGCATATTACCTTTATTGGGACTCGGCAATCCTTTGTATCCAGAATTGTGGGAGCCATTTGTAGAGAGACCTGATAAAGAGGTTACAGAGTTGCCCGCAACTCAAACACTTCGTGACTATTGGAAAGAAATAAATTCCAATCTTGCTGGTAATATATCAACCCTATCGTCAGAAACATGGTTTCAAAAACATACTGCCGTACCTGTTGAGGACTTTGCAAAAGAACCGTATAGGAATAAACTGAATATTATTATCAACAGAACAAGTCATTTGGCAAATCACCTGGGACAGCTTCTTCTTTTGAAGGCGAAAGATTAATCAGTTGAAAAACTAACTGGCAGTAAAATTATTGATTGTTTGATGAGGTATGATTTTCTATCAATGAAATCTCATTAAGTAAAGTTGGCGTCTTAGGTACTAAGGAAATAAATAGGTTAGTAACAAGGTTATACGTTTTTTGTGCCCCTGTTGGTCTTCTTTGCAGCCGCGCCGTTGCACGTGTTCTTCACCTCCAACTATAGATGAGGGAGCAAGCTGTTGGTGAAGAACACCAACAGCGGCATTAAAAGCAGGCTGAACGAATTTCAATTGAACTGATTATCTTTAATACTTCTAATTTAGATCATACCTATACATCAAATTTAAAAACGTGTAAAAGTTTACGAAAGTATATACAGCATTCTTCCTTTATTTTATTTACTTCCTTATTTCAAGCAACTTCAGTGTTTTGTTGGCGCAAGCCCCGCCTGCAACAAGGCAGGCGCAGGATTACTTTAAGCAGGTGGACCAAACAATCTGGGTAATTAAAGACTTGAACCAGGTAGTTAAGAAGTGGCAACAACTTGGCTTTGATCAGTTGGTACAGTTAGGTTCGGTTGAGGCATTAGCTAAGAAAAGTGGTAAGAAAATAAAGCTAAATATGGCGCAGGCAAATTTAGGAGGAGCTATAATTACATGGATTCAACCATTGGAAACAGAGTCGATATTTGCCCAATTTAATTCAAGTTATGGAGATGGTGGAATGGGGCTGGTATATCACCTGGATAATGAAAAGGATATGCGAAGGGAAATCGAAAGACTCAGGCTTATCGGAATAGATGTGTTGGATGAAGTTGCTATTAATACCCCTTCCGGAAAAATAGAATATGTATTTATGAATACAAGGAAGGAAGGTAAGTATGTACTTGGTTTTACATTTGGTGATGTTGAAAAAAACATAACCGCTGGTTTATCCGGCAAAAACCTATTCGGGATGAAGCAAAATCAATATGCATTTGTGGCAAAAGATCCGAAACCTATATCAGCCTACTGGCAAAAGATAGGCATGCCGCCGTTAACAGAGGCAAAACCGGATATAAGTGATAAGATGTATCATCGTGCTGTTGCCGACTATGATCTAAAGCAGGGCTGGCAAAAGCAGGGAAAAGTTCCCTACGAATGGTGTTTTTCGCTGCGGGCACCTAACGTATACCTCGATCATTTAAAGCATCACGGAGAAGGTATTCATCATCTTGGTTTTGCAGTAAAAGATATGGATGAAGTAATCAGGGACTACGAGTCAAAGGGTTTTCATTTTTCTATGTCCGGATCATGGGGTGAGAAAGGAAAGTCCGGTTCGGGAAGATTTGCATATGTAGACCTGGAGGATGCAGGCGGCGTAACGATGGAGTTATTGTGGAATTATCCTAATACCAATTAAAAGCTTTGGTGAAACAACTGTCAACTGATGCGTATCAGATACATCATTGGGAACAAACTGACATTTTCTTTATAGAAATGCATTTTCTACCTATTTATACCTGCACGTCGAATTATCTGATTTAAGATAGTATGCTTTATAATTCTTTGCCTTAGGATCAGTACATCCTTTAAGATCGAGAATTTCTATATTTCTAAAATCAACAGGTTGACTTTTCGCTTGGATGGCAATATAACCTTCACTCAACCGTTTTCCTTCCTGGCTTATCCAATAAGACGGATTGTCTACATGAAGCTCTTTATTCACCATACCTACACCAATCTCCGGTTTCTCATAGGTCATTACAGTATCGCCCTCTACAATATGTTTGATTACGGAGTCGCCTAACACCATTACAGTTACATCTACCCATTGGTAACCATCATATGTTTTAGAAGTAGAATTTACACAATGAGCCATGCTCAATGCTCCATTCATTTGCACTCTTGTTCCATTGGTACACGCGTTGGCTGTATGCCTTTCTCCATTGCCAACATCTCCTAATAATTGCACTTCCAGCGAAAACGGATAGTCCTGATGGATAGTCATGCTTTTTGCAGATTGTGTATGCAACAATACACCGCCACTTTTAGCACCCCAGCCAGGTCCGCCTTTTGCCTGGTTGCCGGTAAAGCGATATTGAAAATGTAAAAGATAGTAGGAAAAAGGTCTTTTATAAAACAAATGCCCGAAATTATCATCAAAACTTTGATAGTCATCGTAGGAGACCCGAAGCATACCATCTTGCGCCCGAAAAGTATTTTTGTAATTATCATTTAAGGGATGACCTGCAATTTTTACCTCCCAATCGTTCAGATCTTTACCGTTAAATAAGGGCTGCCAATCTTTCTTTGTTTGGGCAAATACAGACATAAAACAGGGGAGCAATAAGATGAGCAGTAATAGCAACCTCGTAAAGTGTTTTATCATAATTTAAAGATAGATAAGATTTGATAGTTGTCTGAATGAAGCGTTTACTTTTTCTACTTTTAGCCGTTGCAGGGTGTTATTATCACCCGCAATTGTAGCATGGGCAGCTTCCCCAAATAAACCTCCTAGGCCTTGATTGCTCCTTCGGGTGTTTATAATGATTATGTATTAGCCAATCCACCCTTTGGTAAAAAGAGCAGTCAAACGTTTACTAACGAAGAAGGTGAACAGGAAAAAGAACACCTTACCTACAACCGCCAGCAACAAGCAACTGAACTTCGTTCAGCACATCCGCTCTATGCTAAAGACAACAGGCAAGGCGGCAGTAGTTGTTCCGGACAACGTGTTGTTTGAAGGCGGGGCAGGTGAAACGGTTCGCAAGAAGCTATTGGAAACAACAGATGTTCATACCATACTTCGTTTGCCTACCGGTATCTTTTATGCCAATGGCGTAAAAGCAAATGTTGTTTTCTTCGACAATAAACCCAGCAGCAAAGACCCGTGGACAAAAGAGATATGGTTCTACGACTACCGCACCAACATTCACCATACACTCAAAAAGAACCCGATGAAACTTAGCGACCTGCAGGACTTTGTTACCTGCTATAATACCGCAAACAGGTTTAAGCGAACAGAGACTTATCATGCAACGGATAATCCTGAAGGCAGGTGGAGGAAGTACTCTTATAATGAGATTGTTGCCCGTGATAAAACGTCTTTAGACATTACCTGGCTAAAAGATAAATCACTTGCTGATTTGGATAACCTTCCCGACCCTGATGTATTGGCAGAGGAGATAGCAGAGAATTTGGAGAGTGCGTTGGGAAGTTTTCAGGAGATCTTGAGAAGGTTGAAGAGCTAAGGAAATTTTTGTACCGTTTGCAGCATACATTTATGTACTTGGTTAAGGAACACTAACAGCTACATAAGTTATATGTGAATAATCTGCGTAAATCATATGTTCATTATGCAACTCATCGTGAGCACCATGTAAACTTGATTTCACCGTGAGAAGCATTTTCAACAGCCTCAGCTGTCTCCGTGCCGCCCCTTACGAGCCTTGTTGCGCTTATAGAGCAGTAATAGGCATTTGCGGCACGTCACCAGTACCCAATCGTCGGTGGCAATCCCTTCTGTCTGGGCCCGGTGAGCAGCTTCCTTATCTCGGGAATTGCACAACACCATCCCCTCCTCGCTGAGGGCATGCAAGTCGCGTTTCTGTCTTTTGTCTCTGGGCATTTGAGCGTGTTTAAAAGAGGGCGGCCCGGGCTTCAGTAGAGGTGTATTGGGGTAGAACCTGCTATTCTACTATCAAGCAAATTTACATCTTGGATGCGCAATACATTTGCCTCCGCTACATTATTTCCCCATGGATTTCCATTCACACAAAGATCGGCTGTAATAAGTATTTTCTCCCTGGGAAGGTATGCCACCCCATCCCCGCCTGAATGGGCTGGTCCCATTCTGAGAAGTTCTACCCAATGTATACCATGATCAAACACAAGTTGGTGATCAAAAGGGCATCTGTTGCAGCTTTAAAAGGAAGTTGAGCTCCCCTGCAGAAGACAATTCTGATCCTTTTCGCCATTTAGCAAAAGCAATGGTCGGGCAGAAAAAAGCAAAAAAGTTGAGTGTTTCGACGTATGATTAGTAAAGTAGAAATCTATTGGTTCGTGTATTTACTGTTAAACCATAAGATCGGGATTTGTATATTTAAGGGTTAATATAACTGGAAAAAGATCTTAATCATTTTTAAATAAATAAGTACATGGTAAAAGACGATATATCGCTCGCTCAATGGGCATTGGTGGAAGAAATAAAAGCGGGGAAATGGAAAACATTGGATTTTCTTAAAATTGCAAGAGAGGATTTTGATCTTAATGGGATTGAGTTTGTTAATACGCTGTTTGAAGTGCCTACCATTAGTTATCTCAATGCATTGAAACAAAATGCAGCGAATAATGGAGTGGCGATGATTTTGATAATGGTAGACGATGAAGGAGATCCATGTGCATCTGCCAAAGAAGAAAGGAAACAATTCGAAATAAATCACCGGAAGTGGATTGATATAGCGCATTACTTAGGGTGCCATGCAATACGGACGAATTGCAGGGGCACTGAACATGTTTCAAAAGAAGATGCAATGAGGCGGGCATCAGAAACATACTATGGGCTGTTGGAATATGCAGGTGACTCGAATGTGAAAATATTGATAGAAAATCACGGCGCTTTTCCAATGATGCTGATTGGACGGTAGCTCTTATGAAAGAAGTTGATCATCCGTTATTTGGTACTTATCCGGATTGGCGTGAACCTGCAGATGATTTTGATAACTATGACTACCTGCAAAAAACAGCTCCTTTTGCCAAAGGAATGTCTTATCGGAATCAACCCACTGAAGAACTTACAGCAAAGATGATTGATGTATGTAAGAATGCCGGTTATCATGGATGGTATGGCATTGAGTCGAATGGGAGGGATGCTATAAGACAAGGTAAAAGTTTATTAAATAAATATCTTTTGGGCAAATAATTCCATGCAATTCAAGATTAGCTTTACACCGCAATTCCTACATTTAGTTTCCCATACATAAGCCGTCCATCATCCTTTTGAAAATGCTAATGAAGATTATAACATGGAATTGCAATATGGCTTTTAGGAAAAAAGCCGACATTATTCTGACTCATAAGCCAGACATATTAATCGTTCCTGAATGCGAACACCCAGACAAACTGATATTCAAAGAAGGCGTACTAAAACCAACAGACATTTTATGGTTTGGCAATAATAAAAATAAAGGTTTAGCAGTATTCTCCTATGGAGACTTTAAGCTTAAAAGGTCAGATCTTCATAATGAAAATTTGCGGATGATTATTCCAATTGAGGTTACTGGAGGACAACTTGACTTTATCATGTTTGCAGTTTGGGCATATAACCCTGATGATTTAGACGGACGTTATATAGAACAAGTGCGTAAAGCCATTTACTTTTACGATGACTTGATGACTAATAAGCAAACTTTAATTGTAGGTGACTTCAATAGTAATTCAATATGGGACAAAAAGCATAGAGCAAGCAATCATTCAAACGTTGTGAAACTGTTGGAAGATAAAGGAATTATCAGCTTATATCATTTATATCATAAGCAGGTTCAAGGTCAAGAGCTTCATCCAACGTATTTTATGTATAGGCATAAAAATCGAGCGTATCACATTGACTATTGCTTCGCCTCCTCTGACTTGGCGTTACAATTAAAATCTGTAAAATTAGGTGATTTTGATTACTGGAAAAACTATAGTGACCATGTTCCTTTGATAGTGGAATTTACCTTATACAAATAGAAGGTGCGGAAATGCATCAACAGCATATTTACCTGGATTAATATAAGATACAAAAATATATTCTCCCATTAATCATCCTCATAATAATATCACTTACTTTTAAAGCACACATTAAACGATATAATTGCTTATGAAAAAAGATGACACTCACGATCCGATTCCACGGAATGACGGAATCCTACAAGAGGAAACTATTGCCTCCCAAACTGCTGCAATGGATCGTCGCAAATTTGTTGAACTTGCCGCATCCGCCGCCGTAGCGTTCACTATTGTTCCAAGACATGTGCTGGGTGGAAAAAATTATGTTGCCCCAAGTGACAAAATTACCCTGGCCTACATTGGTACAGGCACACAGGGCATAAGAGAGATGCTATCCATGCTGGCCGTACCCGAAATACAGGTCGTGGCAGTCTGTGATCCTAATAAAGAAGCTATTGGTTATCGAGACTGGGGAACGACCTACCTGAGGGATGAAATTCGTAAGGGCATTAATAGTCCAAACTGGGATCCGGGTGGAGGTAACATCATTCCCGGCGGAAGAGAAAATGGGAAATCAATCGTTGATACTTATTATGCAAACAAACACCCCGAACAAAAATATAAGGGATGTAAAGCGTATGCAGATGCACGCGAATTATTAGAAAAGGAGAAAGTGCTTGACGCTGTTAAAATAATGACTCCCGATCACCTGCATGGGGTTCTTTCGATGGCTGCGATAAAAAGAGGTAAACACGTGCTGATGCATAAACCACTTTCAAACCGTTTGAAAGAAGGAAAGAAAGTAATTGAAATGGCACGAAAGAGTAAGGTAATAACCCACCTGGTTCCGTGGGATTACAACGGTCCAATGGATAAGGTGATGGCATGGATAAATGCAGGAGCTATCGGGACATTGACAGAAGTACATAATTGGACCAACCGCCCGGTCTGGCCTCAATACCCCGAAATGCCTACAGATAAACCGCCTGTTCCAAATGGGTTCGATTGGGATCTATGGCTTGGCCCTGAAGCAGAACGGCCTTATCATCCCAACTATACGAATATGGTTTTCAGGGGCTGGTACGACTTCGGCGGAGGTTCCATGGCAGACATGGGTCATTATAGCCTGTGGACTGTTTTCAATGCACTACAACTAACATCTCCAATAAGCGTCGAACCTCACCGCAGTCATGTTTGTGACTTTAACGGACCTGTTCCGTTTCGTGTCAATAATGATTTTTCATTTCCAATGGCCAGCACGGTACGATTTAAATATCCTGCCAGTGGTAACAGGCCTGCTGTTGACTTGTGTTGGTACGATGGAGGCATGCGGCCGCCAATACCTGAGGAACTATCCAGCGATAATAAAGAATTGCCACAGGAAGGAATGATGTTCGTAGGTGATAAAGGCAAAATATTGGCGGGTTTTAATGTTGAAAACCCACAGATCATCTCCGGAAAAAAACTGGACAGCCCTGCCGATACGAATAATACTATCGGGAGTGATGAGGAAAAAGCTACAAAAGCTTTGCAATTGTTTGTTCAAGCCTGCAAAACAGGAAAACAATATCCCGGTAATTTTTCCGAAGCAGAACATATAACAACGGCAGTCAATTTATATGCAGCAGCATTAAGAAGCAACCGGCTGTTGAAATATGATGCCACAAATCTTCAGATAACTAATGTACCTGAAGCAAATAAATATTTATCGCGTGAATACAGGAAAGGCTGGGAT
>JAABUS010006520.1_pt1 | contig 14115 bp, 9 predicted proteins | sample 5560161 | NCBI WGS metagenome assembly JAABUS01 (sample SAMN10711885, study PRJNA513376) | rock metagenome | isolation source: Antarctica rocks | place: Antarctica: Victoria Land, Trio Nunatak nord | collected 2016-01-04 | reverse complement strand
CAGGTGTGTATAAATATCATGGAATCGCCCAATCATGTTTTCCTTGTTAAATAAGGGTTGCACTAAAAAACTCTTTCCAATTTTTGTAAGTTTCGTTTGTCATTGCGAACTGTCATCACATTGAATGGCTACTAACGTTGACGGCTTTGGCGTTGTGGCGGTATTCTGTGTTCCTTCAGTCCACAACTGAAGCCGATTAAAGATATAAAGTTTAATGGTTTCTACTGATGCTAAATTTATATCGTCAAGCTGGAACTGCCGATGAATAGCGAACTGCTGCTAATTGTTCCAACGTCCCGCCGCCATAATGCCAAGCCGATTGGTGCGCCCTGAATGGTAAATATAGTTCTTAGAAATGAGAAAGCCAGAGAGTGAAAGTCTCTTATGTGCGGGATTAGTTACCCGAAACATTAGCAAGTGGCAAGGTGGTTTGGAGCGATCCATGCACTGAAGTAAGCCAGACTGCAAATACCTGTACTGACGAACAGGAACTGCATATGAGGCATAGCCAACGGGATGAGTAAGCCATGCTTTACGAAGTCCTAAAATGATTGTAGTTGGTTATGTAGATGCAGCAGGCATAGGTAGAAGGCTATTTATCTTACCGGGGGAGGTCTCCTTGTTTGTCTAAACTATAAGGAGAAGTCAGCAGAGGTCATAGTAGTTGTTAGTAACGAGCTCGTGCCTTTAAGGAACAACACGGGAGGTCTCACAAAACAGCGAAGGACTGAACGGATTATCGTTTCCAATTCGATAAGGAGGCGTGCCAGCCTTATCTTAAATGAGAAACAAATTGCAACTGGTGTAAAGAGCGGTTGTAATCATGATTTTCCGAACCGCTGTATTCGTGACCCGAATGTACAGTGGTGTGAGAGGCGCACCTCATCGCTTACAAGCGGTGAGGCCGTCTACTCGATTAGCAGCATACCCTTCTCGGTCCATTTAATTGTCGTTTAAAACTACAAAACAAAAAATTTTGTGTCGTGTCAAATGGTGTTATGTGGTCTTCTGTTATGCAACGTAATTTTTCAAAGCCGTTTTGAAGTTCTGTTGTTAATGTTTCTTCGCTGTATTGTTTAATATCAAGCCCACTACATTTTTCTGGTCCGTTTTCTGAAAATGTTCCAATTGTCAAATAGCCGTTTACAGATTTTCTTGCTGTGTCCATATACTTTGCAACTTGTTCGCTTGTTGTTAGAAAATGAAAACTTGCCCTGTCGTGCCAAACGTCAAAAGTTGTGTCTGGTTCAAATTCTGTGATGTCGCTCACAACCCAATTTATTTGTTTTGCTTTGTCGCCCAAACGTTTTTTTGCCTTGTCAAGTGCTTTGGCTGAAATGTCAAGCACCGTAATATTTTCAAAACCTTCGTCAAGTAAATAATCTGCAAGTTTGCTGTCGCCGCAGTTTTTGGAACATTCTGTGTCCAGCTTACTTCATTTGATTGCTTGATAGAATAGATTTCGTCCCAATATTGCCTGGAACTTTTTGCAATTGCTTTTATGGTATGATGAATTAGTTCTAAAGTGTCCAGGCTTCCCATTTCTTCTCCTTTTTCAAAATCACCTTCTGTTTGAGCCATCGTATTTGTAAGGTGTGCAAAACAAATAATGTTTTTATTTTTTGCTTTGGCAAAAGCATAAAGTGCAGCAGCTTCCATTTCTACGCACACTGCATTTAATTTTTGCGCTTCATCAATGGCAGCTTGCGTTTCACGATACGGCGCATCTGTTGTCCAACTAATGCCTGTTTCAATAGATAAATCGGTTGTACTGTAATAAGACATCAGGTTATCAAATAAAATTGGATTGATATTGCTCGTTTCGGAAGGCGGTATATAATGGTAGCTTGTGCCTTCATCCCTAAGTGCTTGTTCTATCAAAACGAATTTGGAATTGTTTTTTGTCGGGTTAATTATCCCGGCAGAAGTTACACTGATGAGGGTTTTACAACCAGATGCAAATAACTGCTCTGCTATCAGCACTGCAAAAGATGAACCTACACCACAACCCAAAACTGCAAAGTCGAAATCATTTTGTTTTACATTGTAAAGTTTGGTATGATAACAAGCCCAGCACTCACTAATTGTTGCCTGATTTGTCCTTATTAAATAGTCCACTAAATCACCATCCGGATCAAGCACACAAACATCAGGCACTTCGCAGTTGTCAATATTCTTTTGACGCCTTGCTTCTCTAAGCAAATTTTCGGGTGTAAAAACTGAGGGTTCCTTATAATGCTTATTGTCCATAATCAATTTCAATGTTTGTCGAATTATGTTCTGGTCACGTCTGTCAGGGTTGCAGCTAACGCTTTTATTTCCGACACCAATATAAAAACATCATTGATAATCAAGTCCTTTCTTTTCGTTTTCATGTATTGTCGTAGCGCAAAGCGTGACGTAATATACTTTTAATATGTTCCCTCTTTGTTACATCCACAGTAAGCCTTTAAAAAGACAATCGGGATTACCAAAAACAATTGTGGCCACAGAAAAATAAGAGGGACGGGTCGCACCCGTGCCAACAAATTTTTAAAACCCTGCCACCGTATCATCGCCTCTTGTATCTGCAGCAGCCTCAAGTTTTCCATTCGAGACTTTTATTAACTCTACGCGGCCAATAACCTCTTCATAGTTTGGCACATTATAACCTTTTATTGTGTACCCCATTTGCCTGAGTTGATCAATAACCTTCACAGGAAATCCTTTTTCTACAACAAGTTCATCAGGTAACCATTGGTGATGAAACTTTGGTTTATTGACTGCATCTGAAGGCTTCATTTTAAAGTCAATTACATCAACTATTGTCTGAAAAACGGAAGTGGGAATAGTAGTGCCACCCGGAGTGCCAACGACCATATAAGGTTTATTTTCTTTTAAAACTATTGTTGGCGCCATAGAACTCAGCATTCTTTTGCCTGGTTCAATTGCATTCGCTTCTCCGCCTACAGCTCCATACATATTGGGAACGCCGGGTTTTGAGCTAAAGTCATCCATTTCATTATTTAAAAAAAATCCTGCACCTCCCACAACTGTTTTGCTTCCAAAGTTTCCGTTTAAGGTTGTGGTAACTGAAGCCATATTTCCCCATTTATCTATAACGCTGATATGAGTTGTTTCAGTGCTTTCTATAATGCCTGCTTTTATACCTGAGCTTGTTCCTGCTTTCGTGCTATCGTAATCGGCCATTCTTTTAGTAAGGTATGCCTCACTTGTCATTTCTTTTACAGGCACTTTCCAAAAATCGGGATCGCCTAAATGTTCTGCCCGATCTGCATAAGCTCTTCTTTCTGCTTCGGTCATCAACTGTACGCTTTTTGCTGTTTCAAATCCATAAGAAGCTAAAGGTCTCTTTTCGACCATTTTCAACATTTGCCATAACAGCACCCCACCGCTGCTTGGAGGAGGCATACCTACTATTCTGTATCCTTTATAATCAAATTCAATAGGTTTTCTTTCTTTTGTTTTATAGTTTTTAAGGTCATCTAAAGTGATCAAACCATTGCCTCTTCTCATTTCTTCGGTTATCAGCTTCGCAATTTCTCCTTCATAAAAGCCTGCGGCTCCTTTGTCTCTTATTCTTTTTAATGTATTTGCGAGGTCTTTTTGCACTATAGTATCACCTGCTTTCCATCCGCCTTCTTTTACAAACACAGGTAAAACTGTATTGTATTTTTTAAAATCATCCTGCTCACTGTTATATTTAACAGCTTCAGCTTTTGTCAGGGTAAAACCTTTTTCAGCAAGGTCTATCGCAGGTTGTATTAATGTTTTAAAAGGCAGTTTTGCGTATTTCATACCTGCAACCAATCCGCTTATAGTTCCCGGAACTCCGCTTGCCAAATGCCCGTATTGAGATAAGTTGCTTTGTGCATTTCCTTTTTCATCAAGGTACATATCGCGGCTTGCTTTTGCAGGAGCGCTTTCACGGTAATCTAATGTCAATTTTTTACCGTCTTTCAATCTTGCTACCATAAAACCTCCGCCACCTATATTACCTGCGCCCGGATAAACTACTGCAAGTGCAAGTTGGGTTGCAATGGCGGCATCTATTGCATTGCCGCCTTGTTTTAAAATTGCTGCACCTACTTTACTTGCAATGGGGTGGGCAGAGGCCACAGCACCTTTAGAAAAGGTTTTGTCTTTTTGTATTGAATAATGATAAGGATCAACAGCTTTGCCTTTTCCAACAACGAAAGAGGCAAAATAATCTTAAGCATGAAGGCAAATTATATCATTTAAAGTTCCTGCAAAAAGACATTTTTCAACACTTTTTTATTAATAATACTTATTTTATAATTTCACATCTTCTTGCCATTTGTGCCACCATTTCCCTTTAAATATTTATCCAGGAAAATCAATGTCTTTTTTGATGTAGTAATCTGGTTTTCTTTTTTAGCGAATCCGTGACCTTCATCAGGATAAGTAATATATTCAACTGGTACTCCATTCTTTTTTACCCCTTCTGCTATTTCCTTACTTTCTATTGGTAACACCCTCACATCATTCAATCCCTGAAAAACAATTAAAGGCTTATTAATCATTTGATAATGAAATAATGGCGAAGTTTTTTTGAGCATTATTGAATCGGCTGTATTAGGATCGCCCATTTCATCATACAATGCTTTACAAAAAGACTCCCAATATGGCGGAATACTGCGAAGGGTGCGTAACCAGTTTGCCACACCAAACAGGTCAACTCCAACTTTAAACTCCTCAGGATGGAAAGCCAATGCACCCAATACCATACAACCACCATAGCTTCCACCTTCAATACCAATTTTTGAAGTGTCAATATAATCCTGCTGTTGCAGCCATTTCTTTCCCCATATGCAATCATTTAAATCTCCGTTGCTGTGGTCTTTATTATCAAGCTTATAAAAAGTTTTACCATATCCGCTGCTTCCGCGATTGTTTACCGCAAGCACTGCATAACCATGATTAACCAGGTATTGTATATCGTTTGAAAAGCCGATCCTCGATTGACCACCGGGCCCTCCATGAATCCAAAGCAAACCCGGAACTTTATTGTCTTTTGACACTGTAAGCGGCTTGTAATAGATAGCAGGAATTTGTTTTCCGTCAAATGATTTAAAACGAACGACTTCCGCGCTTACCATATCATCTTGATTCACTTCCTTATTAAGCGTTTGGGTGAGTTGTTTCAATTCTTTCTTTTCAAAATTATAAACATACAAATTATTAGGGCTGCGGCTGCTGCCTACAGTAAGCATGATATTTTTCTCAGAAGGAGAGATAGTAACTCCCTTAACATCACCATCTTTTATTGAAGGAAAATCAACTTGTTTATTAGTGGCATGATCAAATAACAGTATTTTGTTCTTACCGTCTTCATTAATAAAAATAGTATGATACTTTTCATTTTCACTTAAGTCCATACCCACTACATCCCAATTGGTTTGATACACTTTATCAGCCTTACCACTATTAATATTGTATTTAACGGGATAAGAAAATTCGCCTCCGTCGTTGGTGATATAATATAAGATGCTGTCATTCCTTTCAAATGCAGCAGGATACCAGGTAGCCTCATTATCATTGCTCAAACGTTTCATTGTTTTTGCATTACGATCGTACAGATAGAGCTCATTTTTATCAGTGGTTATACTTTTGATAAGCGTAATATAACGTTCAGTTTTGCTGATGGCTCCGGGAGAATAACCCGAATCATTCTGATAAAACATAGCAGGTGTCCAACTTGCAGTATCTAATCTCCATAGATCAAAAAATTTAGAGTTACGTTTATTGCTGCTTACATACATTGATTTTTTATCATCACTCCAGCCATACATGTTATTTTGGCTTCCAGGCCATGGGGTAATATCTTTGACTGAAGTTTCTGCGGACTTTTGTAAATACAGGTGACTGTTCTCGTTACCTCCTGAGTCTGCACTATAGAGGTACCTGTTTGTGCCCCGTAAATAATCAATTGAGTAAAATGATTCTTTAGTTGATTTGGTCAGCGGGTTGACAGATGTATCGTTAATACTCAGTTCATAAACATTATCTATACCGGTGCTGTTTGAGTTAATCAAAAGCTTTGTTTCATCTGAATTAAATGCACTTCCGTAAACGCTGTTATTATTATACAGTTGCTCAATGGTATACTGCTTGACATCTTTTCTTGCCGTAGTGGTATCATTCTTACAACTCACCATTAAAAACATTAAAACAGCAACAGGTAAAATCAGTATTTTCATCATTTAAATTTTTCTCTAATGTAATGCTAACTTTTTTGAATTACAAGCAATTCGTATAAAATGTAACAGGTCTTATTTTTTTCAAAAGTTAGAAAGATGTTTTTTCAGGAATTAATGTAATTAAAGGCGATTGGTAAGACTTGAAGCAACTTACCTGTTGCTTAAGTGATAACATATTAATTGAAGAAATTTTGTAAATAATATTTTTAGTAAGAATCAAATTGGTCAAACGCATACATTGTTTATGAAACAGGGCTTAACTGAAGTTCCACTTCAAATTTTTTTTGGAAGATGGAACAGTGGTAAATCCACTACTTCAAACTGTTATTCACTTTTTAGGCAATTTTGTTTGAAATGGTAACATTTATGGAAGTTTAGAATATCAGACAAAAAGCTGTACGAGTGACGAGATGAATGCCGACGCACAAAGAAGAAGATTAATAATGGCCGAGCGGGAAAAATATCTGCGTGGAGAAGGCAAATCTTACACCTGGGAGGAAGTTAAGGATTTGGCAATGAACAAAGAAAAAAGGAATGCAATATAAGTTAGAGGTCAGGCCCTTTAGCTACTCTATAGATTATAGAAGCCTATGACTGGTATGAGACGCAAAGAGAAGGATTAGGAATAGAGTTCTTGAACGAATTAGACATCTTCTGCAATAATTTTCTGCATAATTCTCATATTTATTCTTGTTAAAACAAATCCGTTCGTGAAGGAAGGATAAGTCGTTTTCCTTACCTGGTAGTGTATGAAGTGATTGATGTAAGAATAGTTGTTTACAGTGTGTTCATAGCTAAACAGGATTTATCAAAAAAAAGAACGATGTAGGAAGTGCCGTGACTTAATGTTTAGTAAAGATGCTGCTACAAAGAAGATTAAAAAATGTCCATTATAATTTTAGTGAGAATTACTTTTAGTTTTTTTATCTTGGATAAATTTCAGAGAAAATCTTCCGTTTTCTTCATAATAATTAGTTCCATCAAATTTGTATCAATTAATTTGCCGCCTTAAAATCAGAATGATGAAGCCGCAATTATTTTTTCTCTTTTTAAATCTGTTTATTTCCTCCACTTTATTTGCCCAGCTGCAATCTCCCGAACAATTTCTTGGTTATAAGATTGGGACTCATTATACACCTCATTATAAAATCGTCAATTATGTGAAGGCTGTTGCACAAGCAAAGCCGGAGATGGTTAAGGTAGAAAAGTATGGTGAAACCAACGAAGGCAGAGAATTGCTTGTTGCCTATATTGCTTCAGCCCAAAACCTGCAGAGATTAGAGGCGATTCGTTTGAATAATCTTCACATTTCCGGTTCAGTTAAAGATAAAGGTGCAGCTTCTTCCTTAGATAATGCACCGGCAATTGTCTGGCTAAGTTATAATGTACATGGCAATGAAACTTCTTCATCAGAGGCAGCCATGCTGACCTTATATACCCTGGTAAACCCATCCAATAACAAAAGCACAGAATGGTTAAAGAATACAGTTGTAATTATTGACCCGTGCATCAATCCTGATGGAAGAGACAGATACGTAAACTGGTTTAATTCTGTAGCCGGCAAAAATATAAATCCTGATCTTCAATCAAGAGAGCACATGGAGCCGTGGCCGGGAGGAAGAACCAACCATTATAATTTTGACCTTAACAGGGATTGGGCATGGCAAACTCAACTGGAAACCCAGCAGCGTCTTATTAAGTACAATCAATGGCTTCCGCAGGTTCATGTGGATTTTCATGAGCAGTCTTATAACAGTCCATATTACTTTGCTCCCGCAGCAGAGCCATATCATGAGGTAATTACACCCTGGCAAAGAGAATTTCAAAATATTATTGGGCGAAATAATGCAAGATATTTTGATGAAAACGGCTGGTTGTATTTTACAAAAGAGAGGTTTGACTTGTTTTATCCGTCTTATGGTGATACCTATCCCTTGTACAACGGGGCTATCGGTATGACCTTTGAGCAAGGTGGCGGAGGACGCGGAGGTTTGGCTGTAGTGACAAATTCAGGTGATACATTAACTCTTGTAGACAGGGTTAATCATCATTATACTACGGGTTTATCTACGATTGAAGCAGCTTCTCAAAATGCCAAAAGGTTGCTTACAGAGTATAAAAAATTTTTTGATGACAGCCGAGCGGGCAGAGGAAATGCAAATAAAACATATATTCTTACCTCTGATAATGCTGCTAAAATAAACAGTATTGCTCATCTTCTGCAAGTAAATGGAGTTGAATATGGTACAGTTATGAACAACACGTTTAATGGAGTAAATTATGCAACAGGAAAAGATGAAAAAGGGCAATTAAAAAAATATAACATTGCAATAAGCAGTTTGCAGACAAAGTCGGTATTAGCAAGAGTATTGTTAGAGCCTAAAAGCAATCTTGTTGATTCTGTTACCTACGATATTACTGCCTGGTCGTTGCCTTATGCTTATAATGTTGATGCTTATGCAGTAAAAAATGAATTTCCGTTAAAACCTTATAATGCGAGTGCCGGAACTAAATCAATTCCTTCTTCAACCTATGGATATTTGATAAAATATAATTCAGTCAACAGTGTAAAATTTTTAGGACAGTTGCTGAAACAAGGTATTAGAGTCCGGTATTCAGAGAAGCCTTTCACCTATAATCAAAACATATATGACAGAGGTACATTAATCGTACTTGAGAAAGGTAACCCAACTAATCTTTCGTCTGTGATGAATAATCTCGCTGCCAATAATGATGTAAATATTGAAGCAGTCTCTACAGGTTTTATGGATAAAGGCCCCGATTTCGGCTCCCCTGATGTGAAAGTAATTCTGCCACCAAAAGTCGCTTTGCTTACAGGCGAACAAGCATCTGCTTTAGGAGCAGGAGAGGTTTGGCACCTGTTCGAACAACAACTTAATTATCCTGTAACTTTAATTAATGCAACAGATATCAGCCGTACTGATTTGAGAGCTTACAATGTTTTAATTATTCCCGACGGCAATTACAGGAATCTTTTTGATAAAAATATTTCTGACAAACTAAAACAATTTGTAAACAACGGCGGAAACTTAATAGCAATGGAAAATGCAGTGCATCAACTAGCTGAAGGCGACTGGGGAATAAAATTAAAAGAAGACAAAGATGAAGATTCAGTTAAAAATAAAGTCAAAGGCAGTTATTCTGCTGTAAAAAAATATGAGAACCATGAGCGTGATGAGTTGACTTCAACCATTCCCGGAGCTATTTATAAAGTGCATTTAGACAACACACATCCTCTTGCTTTTGGATATCCTGATACCTATTATACTCTAAAGCAGGATTCAAATGTTTATGAATTTTTAAAGGAGGGTTGGAATGTAGGTATCCTTAAAAAAAGCAATTATGTAACCGGGTTTGCAGGAACCAAAGTAAAAAGTCAATTAAAAGACGGGTTAATATTTGGTGTTACAAACATAGGAAGCGGCTCTGTTGTTTTTCTTGCAGATAATCCTCTGTTTCGTGAGTTCTGGGAAGGTGGTAAATTGCTTTTTTGTAATGCTGTTTTTCTGGTAAGATAAGGAGCTGTGAGCTTTGAGCCTCGAGCTTCGAGCCAGAGTTATAGAAACATGACTGTTAGTTAACTCGTTGCTTGCAGCTAACAGCTCGCAGCTTCCCATCTCTCTCATCTTTTTTTGTTTCTACAAAATCTGATGTTATCTTTGCGGCATGAAAATCAAGATGCATAATAATCATCATCATTCCTTACTGTAAAGGTAAGCCGTGTTGTATTGTGCATTCACTATAAAACATTTAAGGGCTTACCGCATGGTAGGCTTTTTTATTGTCTGAACCTGGATTTGGAAGGATGTAAAGGATTGGGGGGAAATTCTTCAAATAAATCTCTTTTCTTATTTCCTAAAAAATCCTTTATAAAATCAAAAAATCGTGGTTTTAAGAGTCGCTATTCAAAAGTCAGGAAGGTTAAATGAAGACAGCATTAAGCTGTTAAAAGAATGCGGTATTGATATTGGGAATGGCGTAAATAAGCTGAAGGCAGAAGCAAGTAACTTTCCTCTTGAAGTTTACTTTTTACGTGATGATGATATACCTCAATATGTAGAAGATGCGGTCGCTGATATAGGATTTGTAGGCGAGAATGTGGTTTATGAAAAAAACAAAAAGGTAGAAGTTGTAGAACATCTTGGGTTTGGCAAATGCAGGCTTAGCATAGCGGTAAGCCGTAACGAAAAATATGATGATGTGAGTTATTTGCATGGGAAACGTATTGCAACCACTTACCCTGTAATCGTAAAAAGATATATGGAAGAAAGAGGCGTTGATGCAGAAATTCATGAAATAAGCGGAAGTGTCGAAATTGCTCCAGGTATAGGTTTGGCTCATGCTATATGTGATTTGGTCAGCTCTGGTTCTACCTTATTAATGAACGGTTTGAAGGAAGTGGAAACTATATTAAGCTCACAGGCGGTACTGATTAAAAGCATAGATTTTAATGAAGACAAGCAGCGTCTGCTTGATAAGTTACTATTTAGAATTAAGGCAGTAAAAAAAGCAAAGAACAATAAATATGTTCTTTTGAATGCACCTGATAATAAACTTGAAGAAATTATTAAACTTTTGCCAGGCATGAAAAGTCCGTCAGTATTGCCTTTGGCAGAAACAGGATGGAGCAGTGTGCACAGCGTCTTAAATGAAAATGATTTTTGGGATATTATCGAGAAATTAAAAGAAGCGGGAGCACAGGGAATTTTGGTTGTACCGATTGAAAAAATGATTATTTAACAGAACCACGATTTTTTAGAATACAAGGAAGGATTTTGAGGAAATTGTCGGAACTGGGATTTTTGGGATGATTTGGATTTTTTTGGATAAACATAAATGATTATTTAGGTCGTTTTAAAAATGAATCAGGGTTTAATTAGCGAAATCTGCGGGAATAGAATCAAAAGATAGAAAAAGTTCCATAATGATTTTCAGATGAACGGAGCGTCGCAACGATGATGCTATAAAAAACTAAAGCTGGTAACAAAAAGAAAGAAATAAACAAAAATAAATGGAAGATTTGAAAATTCTGGATTATGAGGAAAGTATGCTAAATGAAATGATGCAATTGTTTTATGATACTGTGCATACCGTGAATGCAAGGGATTATCGAAAAGAACAATTAAATAGTTGGGCGCCTTTGCATACCGATAAAAGATTTTGGCAACAGCGGTTGAAGAAAAATATATGTAAAGTGGCCTTTATAAATGAAGTAATGGTCGGTTTTACAGAGTTGGAAGATGGGCATGTTGATACAATGTATGTTCATAAGGATTTTCAGCGCAAGAAAGTTGCAGCAAATCTGATTGATGAAATATTGCAAATAGCTGAAGAAAGGAATTATCGCGTTTTGACAACCGAAGCAAGCATTACTGCAAAGCCATTTTTTGAAGCTTATGGATTTCGTGTGACACAGGTAAAAAAGAAGCTTTTTAATGGGAAAGATTTTACCAATTTTAAAATGATAAAGGATCTTTCATTATGTTAGCAGTGCATGAGTACCCTGAAAAAAAGGCGTGGAAAGCTTTGTTAGTAAGACCTTCTTTGAACGACTCCTCGTTGGAAGCAAGCGTCTCAAATATTTTAAAGGAAGTAAAACAAAGCGGCGATGAAGCTGTAAAAAGGTTTGCTTCAATGTTTGATAAAGTTACGATCAAAAACTTTTTAGTTACTTCTGAAGAAATAAACGAAGCTGCTTCCTTGATTGATGACGAACTGAAGCAAGCTATTCAACAGGCAAAATCTAACATTGAGAAATTTCATATAGCTCAGCTAAAGTCTGAAGAGCTTATAGAAACTATGCCGGGCATTACATGCTGGAGAAAATCAGTGGCGATAGAAAAAGTAGGTTTATATATTCCCGGTGGTTCTGCTCCTTTATTTTCAACTTTATTGATGTTAGGCATTCCTGCTAAAATTGCCGGCTGTAAAAACATTATTGTATGCTCTCCGCCTGGCAGGGAAGGTAAACTTCATCCGGCAATTTTATATGCTGCAAAGTTGATAGGAGTAACTAAAATTTTTAAAGCAGGCGGAGCACATGCAATCGGCGCCATGGCCTATGGTACTGCAACCATTCCTAAAGTATATAAAATATTCGGCCCGGGAAATCAATACGTAACTTCTGCAAAGCAACTGGTGCAAAAAGACGGTGTAGCTATTGATATGCCTGCAGGACCAAGTGAAGTGGCTGTGCTGGCAGATGAAAGCGCAAATGCTTCTTTTATAGCAGCAGACCTTTTATCGCAGGCAGAACATGGCAGTGACAGCCAGGCGATATTAGTTACTGCATCTGAAACTTTGGTAGCAGATACAAAAGCAGAGATAGAAAAACAACTCTCTGCTTTACCCAGAAAAGGTATTGCAGAAAACGCCATCAAAAACAGCAAAATTTTTTTGATTAGAAATATGAAAGAAGGTATTGAGCTGATAAATGAATATGCGCCTGAGCATTTAATTATAAGTTGTAATGATGACGAAAATATTGCAGAAAAAATTGTAAATGCAGGTTCGGTTTTTCTTGGAAATTATTCTCCGGAAAGTGCAGGCGATTACGCAAGCGGTACCAATCACACTTTACCTACAAATGGTTATGCAAAGGCTTATAGTGGCGTTAGTGTAGATAGCTTTATTAAAAAAATTACTTTTCAAAAACTCTCAAAAGAAGGTTTAAAGCAAATAAGTAAAACAGTTAAAATAATGGCGGAAGCTGAAGGTCTCGAAGCTCATGTGAACGCGGTTAGAGTGAGACTTTTGGATGAATAAAAATAGCCACAAAGACGCAAAGGCTCAAAGTTGCGCTAAGAAAACTTTTGCGTTGCTTATCGTCTTAGCGCCGTTGCGGCAAGAATCTAACAAGATGCAGATGTTCGATTTAAATAAATTAATAAGAGAAAATATAAAAAGCCTTACTCCTTATTCTTCAGCAAGAGATGAATTTAGCGGAGAAGCAAAGGTGTTTTTAGACGCAAATGAAAATGCTTTGGGCTCTCCTTTGGTCAAATGGTACAACAGGTATCCCGACCCGCACCAGGTAAAATTGAAAGAAGCTATCTCAAAAGTAAAGGCAGTCGAGCCACAAAAAATTTTTCTTGGCAACGGAAGTGACGAATGTATTGACCTTTTGTTTCGTTGTTTTTGCAATCCGGGAAAAGATAATACAATTATTTGCCCGCCTACCTATGGTATGTATGAAGTGAGCGCTAACATAAATGATATAGAAATCAGGAAGGCTCCTTTGCTCGATGACTTTCAGCTTGATCTGATACACCTGGAAAACCTTGGGGATGATAATACAAAGTTGATTTGGATTTGTTCTCCCAACAATCCCACTGCAAACTCAATGAACCGGGAAGATGTTGAGACGATTTTAAACAACTTCAACGGACTCGTTGTTGTTGATGAAGCTTATATAAATTTTTCGAGGCAGAAATCTTTTATACAGGAATTAAGCGATTATCCGAATCTTGTTGTCATGCAAACCTTTAGCAAAGCATGGGGGCTTGCAGGACTGCGTTTAGGTATGGCTTTTGCATCCGAAGAAATAATCGAAATCTTAAACAGGATAAAGCCTCCGTATAATATTAACCAGGTAACGCAGGAGTTTGCACTGACAGCTTTGGAAGAAGTTGGACAGGTTAACGACATGATTAAGGAAGTGGTGCAAATGCGGGTAGCATTGAAAGAGGTGTTTGAGAAAATTCCATTCGTGCAAAAAGTATATCCTTCAGATGCTAATTTTCTGTTGGTTAAAATGAAGAATGCAAGAAAAATTTATGAGTTTTTATTAACACGAAGTATTGTTGTAAGAGACAGAAGTAATGTAAAATTGTGCGATAATTGTCTGCGCATTACCGTAGGTACAGAAGAGGAA
>JAABUS010006519.1_pt1 | contig 14116 bp, 4 predicted proteins | sample 5560161 | NCBI WGS metagenome assembly JAABUS01 (sample SAMN10711885, study PRJNA513376) | rock metagenome | isolation source: Antarctica rocks | place: Antarctica: Victoria Land, Trio Nunatak nord | collected 2016-01-04 | reverse complement strand
ATATATTATTATATATTTTTTTCTACGGATATAGATTCCGTAGTAGTATAATCGAAGGGCCGATTTTAAATAATAATTAAAATTAAAGGAATTCGGAAGACTTTAAGATTTATAAAAACTCTATATTTAATTTATTTATCTCGGCTCCCTCGTTATATAGAGGAGAATTATAACACGAAAAGATTTATATAAATTTATATATATTCTTAAAAATCTATTAATTAAATATCTTTATTATATTATTTCGAGGATATAAAATCGCCCGACTTTAAAAGAAGTTTAGATTAATATAGACCTAGGTAAATTTATATAAAAGGAAGACCTAGTCGATAAATCTCTATATATTTTCGAAAATATTCGTAACGACTAGTAGTAACGATATTAAATTATATAACCTTGGATTATATAATATATAATTAATTTAATCTATAAAAACTACGTTATCTTAACCGGTATAAATTCATATATTCCGATAAAATTATAGTATAGTTAGGGAGGGCTAGATCTAGGAGTTATAAATATTAATATTAATCTACGTAGTATAACTTCCTTAAAAGATAATTAATATAATTTTTATAAAAAATTTATTTAAAACCGTTAGAATCCCGTTAAAGAGTTACTCGCTATTATAGATATTATATAATATCGTATTAACCGCCGAGAAATTATTTTTATATTATATAGAAACTTTATCCTAGATAATTAATATAATATAATATAGTAATATAGTAAAGTTAGACTATAAAGAAATCGTATAAGTCTAAATCTATATATATATAATTAAAATTTTAAAATAAGAATAAGAAGTCCTTTTATTTAAATATAATATAGTTATAATACCCGTAGATACTATATATAGAATAATTTTACCGCGCGCGCGAAAATAATAATATAAAAATTTATATAAAAAGGTCTTTCTTATTTTAATAAAATTATATAAAAAGAAATAAAAATCCGTGAAGAATATAGATATAATTATAATAATAATAATAGATATATAATATTATTTAATATTAAGTTACGCTATCTTCTACTTTTATAACGTAGCTTTATAATTATAATTATAGTTTAACTCGGCCGTAAAAAGGCCAAATTAAATATTATCGGCCTAGGATAAAAATAATATAAAAAGAGTAAAGAATATAAAAGATAAATTATAAATATATAATATATTATTAATTAAAAAAAGCCTATAATCTAGATATAGATCGATAAAATTAAAAAGTATAAATAGAAATTACACGATATAATAAAGTAAATTATTATAGATATTAATACGGAAACGTTCTTATAATATAAATAAATCTATAATACCTTTATATAATAACGTAGTTACGAAAAGACTACGTAATAATATATTAATAGAAAACTAAATAACTTTCTAAAAGTATTTAATTTATTCGCCGTCGTCTTCTAATAATCGTAACTCGATATAGATAACGCGAAAAGAAGGGTAGAACTAGTTATTAATTATATAAAAGTTATCGAAACTACGCGGCCTATAAATAACTATAAATAAAAAGTATATATAATATTTCTCGCCCTATATAAGATTATATTAATATATATAGTTAATAATATAATTTTTTTTATATAATATCTATCGATACTCGACCCGTTTATTATAGTAGATATAATACTCCGAGAAATCCTAATATAAGAAGTAATAGCCGTCTATATATTTATTATTATACTATAAGAAATAAATTAGGGTATTATTAATAATATTAAATAAAACCTATATCTATATAGAATCCTCGCGATTTGTACTAGAAAAATACATCGGCGCCTACCCTAATTTATAGATAATAAGGCGCGTTATAGGAGGATCTTTATAATAATTATAAAACTCGAATAATTACTATACCGTCTATATAGAGCCGATATAGTAATTATTGTTAAATATTATATAATCTTATTCTTATTATTATAGATTTATAATATTATTTAATTATTACCTTTATATATATATTTATAAATATATTTAATAGTTATAATAAACGCGTATATTTTAACGTTAATATACGCGTTATATTTACGAGTTAAATACGGATTATATAGAATTACTTAATTATTATCTATTTAGATATCTTATCTATATATATACTTTATTTAAACGCGCGGATTATAACGCTAGCGATAAATAAAATAATTATTATTCTATATAAAGATATCTTCTTAAAACGCTTTAAGAAATTTCTTTTTATAAATATAATAACCCTCTTTATTCTTTATATAGAATATAATTAAATTAATAACTCCGTAAAGTTTATAAATTATCTACGTCTTAATAATAGTATATAAAATACTATTAAGATTTATCGCGGGAGAGAGTAACTCTATATAAATTAAATTATTAATATAAAATTATTCTAAAAAAGTATCGTCTCGGTATAAAAATAAAAGAATATATATATATAGAAAACCCCGTTTCTAATATTTAATTATATATATAATTTCGTTATATCGACTATATTACTCTTTAGGGTCTTAAAGAAGGGTCTTTATTTTTATATAAAAAATCTATATAATAATTTCCGTATACTCTAATATAGTTTATTTAAGAAATATACTCTCGGGAGTTTTAAACTAAGTAGGGTTTATAATAAATATAACGAATATAATAAAATTCCTAAAATACTATATAATAATTATAAAGTTTTAGTATAATTAATTTATATTTTAATTATTATTTAAGAAACTAGATAAGAGGATAATATATTAATTTATTTTTTATAAATTTTTATAATCGCCGGTTAACGCGTCCGTAATATTATTAAAGAAGTTAATATAAATAATATTCTAATTATTATAATAAAAATCTAAAATAGTCTAGTCGATATATGAAAAATTATCGATAATATATTATTAAAATAAATATATATTTCTTAATAAAGAATTATACTACCTAGTATATTAAAATAAATAATATTATAATTATATATAGTAGGAGTTCCGCGTAATAATATAAATATTATAATTATTATAAAACTATAAAATTTAATACTAGCCCGGATTACTATACGGAAAAATTAATATATAGTTAAGAGAAAAATATATAGTATTTATATAATAAATATAATAAAAACGCGGCTCTTTACTCGTAGCGGTATATTAAGTAATTAAAATATCGCGGTATCCTAGGGTATTATATTTATCTAGTATATATATTATAACCTCGTTAATAATAAGTAGATTAATATAATAACGGTCGAAACCTTAATCTATAATTAATTATATATAAAGATTTAGGATAATTTATATAATATCGGTTTTTAATTATATAACCTCGATATACTCTCTTATAGATTAATATATAATAATAAAGGAATTCGAGTAATCCCGTAATATTAGGGCGAGTTTTTCTAAAAAATATTATCGTAAAACCGAGTTCGATACTAAATATATAATAATAACTTAAATAGGATCTACGAAATATAATTAAATAAAGGAAAATAGGCCGCTAGTAATTATATATAAAGAACTTTATAAATAAAAGAACTCGCTATAAATAATAAATAATTAAATACCGGCCTAATTAATAAACCAGCCGTTTACGATATATATATAAAAAATAAATACTAATATAATATTATATCTACGGATATTAGTTAAGAAATATTTAGATTCGAGGGTATTACTTTTAAATAAACTTTTAAAAAATAATAACGATTTTAGAAAAATATTTAAAATATTATTATCTTTCGAATAATATATAATAAAGTAATACGAACCGTATTTTTTTTTATAACCTAATATAAGACTTTATAACGAGTATACTACTCCGATATAATATTTAAATAATAAATCTCGGTAGTAAAATTCGATATTAAGCCGCGTAGACTAGTATAAAATAAAATAAAATTTATAAAAGCGAGTAAAAATAAAGATAAAAACGATATAAAAAAAATAGGCGAGTATATAAAAAGAGGAGATATAGAGGGTAGAAATATAAAAGAAGTAAAATAACGGGTAAACGATAGTCTAGGAATAAATTATATATAATTATTAATAAATATAATCCGAGAAGAGTTTTATAGGCGCCTAGAGTTTTTAATAGAAATTATATCGAAATATAAATAATAATACGGGCGCGTTTTAACTATTTAATAAAAATAGAGATAACGATATTTAAATCGACCTTTTATAAAGAATACCTAGTAATTCTTCTCTAGAGATAAATTAATATATATATTATATATAAAGTAAGAAGGGATTAATACTTAAATATAATATTATATATAAAGTAAGAAGGGATTAATATTTAAATATAATATTATATATAAAGAAATAATAGACGCGTAGTATTAAGGTCTTTAAATTTAGAAATAAAATATATATATATATATTTATTATAAATTTATTAAAATATAGAGTAATAATATAATAAATAATATAAATAATTAAAGAAAATATATAAAAATTATAGAAATATATATATAAACGATATAGAAGTATATATTTTATTATATTTTATTAGTATTAGAGGGTAGAAAAATCCGGAAATAAAATTACGTAAAAAGTTATTCTTAACGACAAATTATAGTTAATTATTAAATATATTCTAATATAATATAGATAATATAGATATAGCTTCAAATATACTTCTCTTAAACATTTAGTAATTACTATTTAATAGTTATTAATATCTCTACCTATTTGCTAGTATCATGGCCTAGGTGCGGGGAGAAAAAAAAATAGAAAAAATGCCAAGGATTCCACAGCTTTTTGCATACGCTGGAGATAGGGGACGGGGGGGTTCAGAGGCGAAAATCACGAAATCATGGCCGGTTCCCGCTACAAGTCCTTGACAGCTATCTACCTTCTAGTATACAGGGTACTCAAAGCCGAAGATTGTGCGGCAAGACCCTCTTCCTCCAATAGTAGCTGCTAGACGTCGTCTCGACATAGCTTTCTTCATGAATACGCTAAGCAGAACGCACTAAAAAGCTAATCAGCCATCGCGAGACAATCTCTTCAACTACAACCAGCTTTGGTCGTCAACAACGCGCTCATTTGGCCTCAACCGAAGTCGCTGGACAAAGTATGAGACTGCGGACGACCGCCTATCCTCACTAGAGGTGCACAATGCAGCTGTTCCTGAAATTCCCGGGCTTTGTCGTGACTTTTCTCTTGGCAAAACAATTTCTCTTTATGCTTAGTCGCCGGAAGCATGAGACTTCACAGAAGGTACACAATACCGTTGTTCCTAAAAGTCGCAGGCGGTACACGATGCAGTTGTTCCCGAAACTCGTATACTTTGTCCTCAACTCGCTTTTAGTAGAACAATCTCTTTATTCTACTTACAAAGACGCGATTTCGCTCATCAGGTAGATTTGCTTGGGCTAACCGCTTTCATCGTATATCAACCCTTATAACATATCTCTATCACCTCTGTCTCTACTTTCTGTCATGTAGATCTGAGATAGTCACACACATCAACATCTCGACACAACACGGCATCCCTCAAATCCGAACCAGCCTCTGTACAAGATGGCGCCTCCACATCATAAACAGGGCACAAGGACCCGACAGAATGAATCTTTACATCGCCGTCACAACGATTCATCGCCCTTACGAAAGTCCAGATCATCGGTCACCAACAATCAGATTCTACCGCGAAAAACCACATCACCGATCGAAAAGCGCTCATCGCAAGCCACGGGCCGTCAGCTCTTACGCAGATGGAAGAGTCACCTTCAGTCCACTATCTCAGGAGCTGCTGGATTAATTCGCCGCACTAGAAGGTCCTTCCCAAAAGCCGTCCCCCCGCTTAGCGTTCTCATTATCTCGCGGCTCATTACCGGTGCCTCAGCTACTCCAATCTCCTCAGCTGGTACACTCTACAACAATATCCCCGTTGCAGCCGGTGGCTTCTGCGCCGCTAACCCAAGCATTGAGATCGGAACCCAATGCCAGATCATACCGGATGGTCTTACTCTCTACGACCTCGCCAAAAGCGCGGTACTGGTCCTATCGAAGCCGGCTGACTACGCCAGCGATAGGAGTTGCGCGTGTGTCCGTGCCACCTTTGAGCAGCTCGCGAGAGAGGTAGGCGGTCTACGGGTCTTAGCTGCCAAGGTGACTGAGCTACAGGGCGTCAGAGACGGGGGAGGAAAAATCGACCGCGAATCTGTAGAGAGAGTGGAGTGGGTGCAGATAGTTTTGAGTGAGGACGTTATTGCGCAGCTCAAAGCCACTCAATCTGGGGCTTGGGACCATTTCTGGGCGGTAATGGAAAGCGGGCCGAATGGACCTGCGGGGGCGCAGACGTTGGTTTTTGCTACTGTCGGTGTGGCTGCGGTTATAGCCGTGGCAGCGACAGTTGGAGGGGTGATGAGGTGGCTTCGGAGACCAAGGGTAATCACACTGTCTGCGTATGGAGACGATAGGAGGGAGAGACTAATCGGAGCCAGTCCACAAGTAGTTGGCGACGACGACGACGACCCTCAGGATCCGCTACCTCCCACTCGCGCTCAACACAATTCGAACGAACAACACCCAGCACAGGACCCCCAACCCAACATCAACGACGATAGACGCGTATATCCCGCCGCCGCCCCACACACACCCCCAAACCCCCAAGTCACACCCACCCTCCCGATCCATCTCATGGATATTCTTCTCGAGGTAGCACGGCGAGATCCCGGTACCGCACACGAATACCTGGCATGGCGAATCCGCTTCAAGAATGGAGTCGAGATGTGGCGGAGGGCGGATGAGTGTGAGACGTATAAGCGGGTGTTTGGGCCGAAGAGGAAGGCTTTCTACGCGGCGAATCCGGGAGCTGAGGGGGCGCCGATTCGACCGGTTCTAGCTCGTAGGAATGGGAATGGGAATCGGAATCGGAATGGGCGTGGAGGGAGGAGGCATGCGACTAGATTAGCTACTCGTCGATAGGTTTGAGCGAGGGGCTGGCGGATTGTGGGGGAAGATTATGTTGGGTGTGATTTTTGTAAGAATGTTCGCTTCTCGTTATTCGTTCGCCCACCCCTTGATAAAAAATACACCAAACTCCTCCTGTATATACACATCCCTTATTATCTCCCCCTCCTCATGCATCAAGAATAATCCTCTCTGCTTCCTATCCTTCAACTCCCACCCCATCCTCCTCAACGTCGTCACGCTCAACCTATCACCGCCCTCCCACCCCGGCCTGACAAGTACAATCTCTAACGCCAACTCAAACAGCTCCGACCGACTATATTTCACCTCCTTCCCTCTAACCACTCCAACCACACTCGAAGAATTCTCCCGCCGCCCTAAAACATCGAGTCTCAGCCGTCCGAATCCTGCTACAGGCTCCCCCTGATGCCTAACCTCCCAACCCGAATCTCTCATCTCGATATTACGAAAGGCCAACGAAGCCCAAACACCATGATAGCCGGTAAAAGCCTGCAAGCCCGAATCACGGAAATAATCCTCGTTCCCCGTAATATGATGCGCGATCGAACTATCAACAATCCACTTCTTCGGCTCCGCACGCACCAGCCGCACAACTCCATGCCCATACCGCGATCCAGGTCCATAAGCCGGGATCTGCCACCTCGCACACCCCAGCAACAGCACAGCCACCACGGCCGTGGTAGCCTGCTGCGCCGTAGTACGCCCACGACTGCTTTCATGACTCGTGGCCCTTCCTCCTCCTCTGTGTCGATATTCATTCACACAATCTTCTCCAACCATCCATGCGAATTGAAAACCCCACCACCCGCCAAAACTAGCACACCACATCGCTCTCCACCCCGGCCCTAACGCCGCTGCCACGAGCGCAATGATCGAGAGCGTGATGGTCCAGCGGATTGGTAAGCCGAGAGAGATGTAGGATTGGCGGAGACGGTTAAGGTCTGGGGTTTCGAGGGATTCCCAGGGGAGTTGGAAGAGGAAGAGGTGCGCGTTGGTGGGGGTGTAGGGCGGTGGATCATCGTCGTCATTGTCGGAGATGGAGGTGGTAGGAGTGGGAGGGTGGTTCTGGAGTTGGTAGGTAGGAGGTGGTGGTGGTGTAGCTGTGTCTGTCTGTCAGCGGAATAGGGATGGGGTTAACGCGATGGGAATGGAAAGGGTAGGGCGTACTTGGAGGCGAGGGTGTACTTGGAGGCGAGGGTGTACTTGGAGGCGAGGGTGTACTTGGAGGCGAGGGTGTACTTGGAGGCGAGGGTGCTGCGGCGGCCATGGCTCGAGTTTGAACCATTGATGATGGATCGCTGGTAGGGTATCATTGACGACTCGATGACTGATGTTGAGAATGATGGATGAATTATGCTGCGTTGAGGGTACGAGTATTATGTGGTGGGTGCTTTGCCCTTTGTCCTTCGACGTTTGCGCGACCGCATGCGGACGCAAGAGAGCTGATCGTAATTGGCTGCACATAGCTATCATGGAAACACGCTCGCCATCTGTAGAGAGCATGTTTATCGATAATAGCTGAGATGGTAGTAAACGGTCGTGTTAAAACTAGAAACTTTGTAGGGGCATAGTATTGGTCGTAATGATTTCCAGGCGGCACTAGTTCTAGAAGGATTCACTCCTGGACCCTGTAAAGCTACTAGCGGGGTCTTCTACATCGATAATTATAAACACCCTAACACAAATCATCTCTGTCACCTCATACTCTATATGTTCGTCGTACGGTTCGTCGGAAGAGAATACAATCCTTCCATCCAGTATTGACACCCGACGCAATTTGCCTTTACAAGAAATGGCAAGACTCGGTCATCATGCACAAAATGCCTACACAGTTGCTCATCTCCCTAGTTACTTTATTGATCAATCAAGAAAGCCTGTGGATGAATCTTTAGGGCTTTTTTATTCTGTCTCATTGTCTATATATCTGATGAAGAGCAATAAAGGTGATTGACCGAGGTTTCATTGTCAATAATATCAAATCTTTGGCCCTAGAGAGCCTGTTGCTTTGACTTTCTATATCGCTTAGTTACTATATTCTAGTTGTACTCCTTAATCCTCTAGAATAATCTATAATTATATTATCTCAGTATTCTCGATATTAAGAAAAGAAACTAATCGCGTAATAATTTCTTTACTTCTATATAATTTTATTAATAAAATTCTCGATTAAAATAAATTATTAGTATTATTAATAAATTATAATATATTATATAACTCCTATATTAAATTCTATTTTAAATTAATTATTAATTATATTAAATCGATATCCTCGATAATTTAGAAAATAAAGCGAATTAGTAATAAAACTCTATTTACTCGTATATATTTTAACGAGTATAACTACTTTATTAATATCTACTAATTTATAGAAATTAATAATATAACTAGATTATATTATTATTTCTAATAACTCGAAATAAAAAAGAATTTATTAATAAAATTTTATTTATTTATATATAATTTTATTAAATTAGTTTTCGTTTATAAAATATATTTATAAATATATTAAGGATTTTTATATTATTATAAATACTATCTCCGATAATATTAATTTTAATAGAAATTAAATATTTAATTTAAATTCTATATAAATATTAAAATTTCAAAATCTCTATTTTTATTAAGAATATTTTATATATATTCTTCTTTATAAAATAGATCTAATATTTAATTTAAGATAAATTAATAATTTTTAAAGATTTATATTTTAATTTATAAAAACGAGCTCGTTAAAATCTTTCTTTTCTATTAATTAATTTAAATAGAAACTAATATTTATTATATTAAATAATACGAGTAAAATTTACTAAATATTTATAGTCGAGTTTATACTATTTATCTACGTATATTAAAAATCCTAAATATATTAAATTTAATATATCTTATAATTTTTAATATAATAAGTTTTAAAAATAATAAAAGAGTATATAATCGAGTTTAAAAAGAATTTTCTAATTAGAGATATACTATTTTCTTTAATTATAATTTTAATATTCGATTAGAAATTTTCAAAAATTTTTTATAAAAACTCTCTAAAAATATAAAGAGGGTATATATAATAATATTAAATTAATAAATTAAATTCTTAATATTAATAACTAGGAAAATAATTACGAGATAATAATAAAATTAAAAGATATATAAAGTAATATATTCGAAATAAAGAGTAAATATATTATTAAAATAAAGAAAAGTTATTTCTAAATAAAAAAACTAGTTAAATACTCTTCGAAAGTAAAAAGATAATAATAAATTAATACTATTTTAATAACTTTATTAAAACTAATATATTTTATTATCGATTAAGATTTACCTCTCTCGAATCTCTAATATATAAAAATATAATTATTCTAATTAAAATTCTATTCTTATTATAATTAAAACTCTTTATTTATAATATATATCTATAAGTTTAATTTTATCGTTATCGTACTTTTATATTTATCGCTAGTATATTATTATAACTATTATTACCGTATACTCTAGTATATATTTTAACGTATAGTCAAGGCGTTATTTTTATAAAGATTTCGCGCGAATCGATTAAATCTCCGAATTAAAATTTATTTATATTAAAAGTCGTTCCGAGGGGTCGCTATCGTTAAATAAAGCGAATACGAAATATTAATCTTTTTAAAAAAATTAGATAATAAATTACGTGATTTTCTAAAATAAAATTCTTAAAGTTATAAATTTAAAATATATTTATAGAGAGTACGATATTTCTCTTTTAATAACTTCGAGCCCTTGAAATAATTCACGATAAATACTAAACTACTAGAGTGGTTTTTCGATATATCGACGTATTAATATTTTATTTTATATATTTTATTTACGAGAATTGAAATAAATTCTCTAGATAGTATATTTTATAATTATATTCTAAATAATCTAGAGACTCTTCTTTTATTATAACTAGAAAAATATAAATATTTATAAATATTATATATTTAATATAAAATTATTTTAGAGTCTAGTTTTATATATTTTTAATTATAAAAGAGAAAGAATTAATTATAATAATAAATTAGTTTTTTTAATAAAATATAGATATATATAATATACTCGCTTTATAAATAAATTATATAGATAAAACTTAATTATAATTATTTATTTATTTATTTATTTATTTAATATTATAATAAACTATATAATATTTTTCCAAAATTATATATATTGAATCTAATTAAATAGTATATTTTTACTTTTATTTTTTATTATTATTTCTTTACTCTTTTAATACCGCGATATTATTTTATATAAATAATAATAATATTAAATATATAGTATCGATACTTTTATAAATATATTAAAAACTCGATACTATTATATTTAAGCGAGCTACGATAAAGATTCTATATATTATTAATAATAAAGTTACGTAATATTTAAAATAATTAATATTTTGAAATATTATTATATTAATAATCTCGGCGCGTTTTATAATATTAAGAAAGATATTCTTAAAAAATATTAATAGTAATATTAATACTTTTTATTTTATATTCAAATTTACTACGATTATTAATTTAGAGATAATCGAGTTATTTTATAAAAGAATAATAATTCTAATTAAAATATAGAATTATATAAGATTAGAACTAAACGAGATTATTGAAATATAATTTAATTATTAAATTAAGCCGATAAATCTTTATTATTTTTAAAATTATTTAGAATATTTTATTCTAATATATATACTAAAAGATAAAATATATACTAGAGTAATTTTAAATAGTATTCGACGAGTTCATTAAAGTATTCTATAATTATAATTATATTATAGAATAGAGAAGAGAAGGGAAGGAAATAATCTCTACTTTTTTCTCTTTTAATAAAAAAGATAACGGAAGTAAAAGAGTAAAGATTATTAAAGAAATGAAAAAATATTTCTTGTCTCTTTCCTCCCTTCCGAGGTAAAGCTAATAATATAGATAAATTTATATACTTATTTAATACGTTTATTATAATTATATTAATTTTTATTTATATCGCGATTAATAATAAAAATTAATATATTTTAAGTCTTTAAAATACGTTTTTAAATTAATAAAAAGAGGTTTTATTTCTTCTATATTATCGTAGTAAAACGAGCGCTCTATAAAAAAGAATATATATTTATAAATTAAATTAATAGTAATAATTTATTTTATATTATTCGGAATTAAATAGGTTATCTTATTAAAATAACTAGATTTTAATATAGAATTAATTATAAACTAACTACCTAGTATTTATTATATATAAAGATTATAAATATTATTTATATTATATAATATTATTTTTTACTAGACTTATTATTATTACTATATTAATAAAGAGTTTTAAAAATACTTTAGTATTTTCTTTATTTCTAGACTTAACGAAATATTTATTTCATTAATAAATTTATTTATTAATTTAACTCCTATTATTTATTTATTTAATTATCGGGTTTAATATAATTATATTGATTTATTTATAAATTTTATCTACTCGTTATTAAAATATATAAATTTTATTATAAATAGTTTTTGAATAAGATTTTAGATCGACGTGTTAATCTAAATAATATAATAATTACTATAAGTAATTAAATTAATATCTACGGTCTTTCTTTATTATAAAGTTTTTTAATATAACGAATAATAAATTATAAAGAAAAATAATCTAAAATTTAAATAAATAATAAATTATAGTTAAAGAAGAAGAAAGATAAAATTAATTATTATCTAAATATTACTTCGATTTAATATTAAATTATAAGACGTAAAAAATACTAATTTTCTATATTTAATATAAATAATTAATATTAATAATTAATAAAATAGATCCTCTCCGAAATTCTATATTACGAAGAAGTTAAAGTATTTATATATTAAATATTTAATTAAAGAAAAGAATCGAAGAGTAACTTTTTAGTAATTTTAATATAATATAATTAAGAAAATATTTTTCATTATATTTAAATATAGAAGCCGTTATTAAATATATAAAAATTATAAATATAAAAATAATTTAACGAGTTTAGAAGAAAGTAAAAAATAAATAAAAATAATAAAAATAATAAAAATAGACTAAGAATCAAATAATTAATTTAAATATTTTATTTATTTTTATATTTATTTATCTCTCTTAAAGTAGATTAATTAATTAATTAATTTATATACTTATTCTAGTAAAACTACTTTATTAATAAGAGAGTTCCGCGAGTACTCTCCTAGTAGAGTTACTAGCGGCGCCTACTAACTATTAAAGAAACTTTATTAATTAAAAACTTTAGTTTATCGATAATTTATTTCCTCTTTTTATTAGTTAGTAGCCGATAATTATAATTAAATTAAAATATTATTTATTCTTCCCTTCGTTTCCTTTTTATTTTAGTTTTAAATTTTATTTATTTATTTTATAAACCTATAGGCTACTTTATTATAAATTTATTAAATAATTATTATTTACGACTCTTTAGCCGGTAGTTTCTTTCTTTTCTTTCTTTTTTTTATAAATCTAGGTATATCGCTAAACCCTAGCGGTAATTTAAATTATATTAATTATTCTTTAATAAAAGAGAATTAATCGAGTTATCCCGTTTTTATTATTTACTATATAGTTATATATATATTTTAAGCCTATATTAATATCTTTTTAAAATCGTATATATTTATTTATTTCACTAGCTCCGCTTTATCCCTAGTTAATTCTAAATAAAATAATAATATATATTTTATATTTTATTTTCTTTATATATATTAGTAGTTAGCGTTACGGATTATAAATATTTTTATTTAATATAGGAATTTATTTAATCCGATTTTACTATATCTTAATTATATTATTATAAAGTTTTTAGTCTTTTTTAATTAATTATAATAATCGAACTAGTACCCGAAAAAATCTCCCTTTTAAACCGGGTTAATAATTTATATAGAGATTATCGTTTTATAACTCTTTTATTTATTTAATTATCGTTAATAAACCTAGTTTTTTATTTTTTAATCGATAACTTTAATATCCTAGTATTCTTCGACGTTTTTAATTAAATTTATCTAGTTTTTTCTTCTTTTTATAATTATAACTACTTTATATTATTCTTTAAATTCTAAAACGCGAAGTATCTAGGCTTTTTTTATTATTATTAATATTAAAAATATTTATTATTATTTACCTCCTCTACGCTAGAGTTTATTCTAGATTCGTATATTTTTTATAATTATAATTAAATAGGTCCCTC
>JAABUS010006518.1_pt1 | contig 14118 bp, 10 predicted proteins | sample 5560161 | NCBI WGS metagenome assembly JAABUS01 (sample SAMN10711885, study PRJNA513376) | rock metagenome | isolation source: Antarctica rocks | place: Antarctica: Victoria Land, Trio Nunatak nord | collected 2016-01-04 | reverse complement strand
GCGCCGTCGATCGCGGCCGCCTCCAGCAGCTCGACCGGCAGCCGGTCGAAGAACCGCTTGAGGATGTAGATGTTGAAGGCGTTCGCCGCTCCTGGCAGCCACAGCGCCCAAGGCGTGTTGAGCAGGTTGACGTGCAGCAGCGGCACGTCGATCACGGTCAGGTACGTCGGCACCAGCACGGCCGCGGCCGGCACCATCAGGGTGGCCAGCATCAGCCCGAGCACGACGTTGCCCAGCAGCGGCCGCAGCATCGACAGCGCGTACGCCGCGGCGACGGCGATGGTGAGCTGGAAGACCCAGGCGCCAAGGGCGTAGTAGCCGGTGTAGAGCAGGAACCGGCCGACGTCGAGGCGGTCCCAGGCATCCTTGAACGCGCCCCACTGCCAGTCGTGCGGGAACAGCGACCGGGTCGCCGACGCCAGCTCCTGAGGCGTCTTCAGCGCGGACAGCACCATGTAGAGCAGCGGGGCGATGAAGACGGCCGCGAACAGCAGGGTGACGACCGCGACGGCCGTCCAGTAGACGATCCGGGGGCCCGGGCGGCGCAGGTCCGAGGCGGAGAACAGGGTGCGGGTGGCCGGCTCGCGGCGGGTGCGCTCGCCGGTGTCGGTCAGCTCGACGGTCGGGATCGGTGTGGTCACAGGGTTTCTCCCGCTCATCCGAGATTCTTGGTCGTCTCGACGGCTGGCTGTCAGTCGGCGGAACGGGTCAGCCGCAGGTAGATCGCCGAGAAGGCGCCCAGCACGACGAACAGCAGCACGCTCATCGCGGCCGCGAGGCCGAAGTCCTGGTTGACCGTGAAGGCGTACCGGTAGATGAGCACGATGATCGTGATGGTGTTGGGGTCGGTCGTGCCGGTGAGCTGGTAGGGCTCGATGAAGACCTGCATGGTGGCGATGATCTGCAGCAGCAGCAGGACGATGAGCAGGAAGCGCAGCTGCGGCAGGGTCACGTGCCAGATGCGGCGCCAGACCCCGGCGCCGTCGAGCTCGGCCGCCTCGTAGAGGTCGCCCGGGATCGCGGCCAGGCCGGCCAGGTAGAGGATCGTGGCGCCGCCCATGTTGGCCCAGGTGGACACCAGGACCAGGGACAGCATCACCATCCGCGGGCTCTGCAGCCACTGCGAGGTCGGCAGTCCGACGCTGCCCAGCAACTGGTTGAACAGGCCGTTGCCGGGGTCGTAGAAGAACTGCCAGAGCAGCACCGTCACGATCGGCGGCAAGATCACCGGCAGGTAGACCGCGATCCGGAAGAAGCCGCGCAGGTGCCGCAGCTCGTTGAGCACCACCGACACCACGAAGGGGAGCGCGTAGCCCAGCAGCAGGGCCAGCCCGGTGAACTCGGCGGTGTTCTTCCAGGCCGTGACGAACAGCGGGTCGGAGAACAGGTGCTTGAAGTTGTCCAGCCCCACCCAGTACGGCGGGGTGACGAAGTTGTCCTGCTGGAACGCCAGCATGATGCCGCGGACCAGCGGATACCAGGAGAAGAGGCCGAAGCAGAGCAGGGCGGCGAGCAGGAAGCCGTAGCCGCGGCCGGTGTCGGCCAGGCGGCGGCGCAACGGCCGCGGGCGCCGGCGGACCGGGACGGCCGTGCGGCCGGGCTGCGGATCGAGCACCTGCTCGGCACGAACGTCGACGGTCACGGGGTCCTCCGCTGCGTAGTGCCGATGGCGGTGGAGGACCCGGGTCGCGCCGGGATGGGCGCGACCCGGGTCCACAGCGGACCTACTGCACCGTGGCCAGGATGCTGTTCACCTGGGTGCTGGCGGTGGTCAGCAGCTTGGCGATGTCGGCGTTGGGATCGGTGAGGACGGTCGCCATCGCGGTGTCGAGCACGGCGTAGATCTGCTGCGCCTTGGGCGGCTCGAGCTGCAGCGGGATGTCGGCCGAGCGGGCGACGAACGGGCTGAAGTTCTGCTGGGGCACGTTGGCGTACTTCTTGTTGGCGGCCAGCAGCTTCTGTTCCGCGTCGCCGGTCCAGATGTCGGGCTCCGGCATGCCGACCGGCTGCTTGCCCGCGGCCGCCTTGGCCTTGTCGGCGTCGATCCGGTCGGGATTCGCGCCGGCGTTGCGGAACTGCAGCCACTGCAGGCCGGCCTTGATCTTGGCCGGGCTCAGGCCGGCCTTGAACATGTAGCCGTCACCGCCGCCGAGGGTGCCGGCGCCGTCCGGGATCGCGCCCAGGCCGAGGTTCTGGTACTTGCCGCCGTACTGGTTCACGATCGTCGGGATGTTGTCGGCCGACCCGACGTACATGCCGAGCTTGCCGGCGACCATCTGCTTGAGCAGGTCGGCATACTCGAGCTTCTGCTTGACGCCCATCGAGTTGTCCACGAAGCGCATGTCGTGCAGCTGCTGCAGGACCTGCTTGCCCTTGTCGTTGTCGAAGCTGGCCTTCCAGGTCGAGCCGTCCTGGGTCGCGACCTGGCCGCCGATCGAGTTGATCTCGGCGGTGAAGTGCCAGCCGCCGGTGTTGGACTTGCTGTAGTCGCCGTAGCCGGCGATGCCGTTGCCGAGCGCCGCGATCTTCTTGGCGTCGGCCCGCACCTCGGCCCACGTCGCCGGCGGCTTGTCCGGGTCGAGACCGGCCTGGGTGAACAGGTCGCGGTTGTAGACGAGCCCGAGCGAGTAGTTGGCGAAGGGGAGGCCGTAGACCTTGCCGGAGTCGTCCGAGAAGACCTTCATGAGGCTCGGCTTGATCGACGCGGCCGCCGGCACCACCTCGTTCAGGTACGGGCTGATGTCGGAGACCTGGTGCTTGGCGATGAGGCTGGCCGGGTCGGTGAGGTAGACGTAGAAGACGTCCTCGACCTGACCGCCGGCGAGGCGGGCCGCGAAGGTGGCGGGGTCCATGAACCCCTCCTTCGGGTTGAGCTTGATGTCCGGGTACTTCTTGGTGAAGGCGGCCACGTCGTCCATGTAGTTCTGCCGGTTCACCTTGTCGGTGGCCGGGGGGAGCCCGTTGACGGTGATCGTCACCGGGCCGGCCGCGTCAGCGGCGTCGTCGTCCTTGGAGCTGCCGCACGCGGTGAGCGCGGCGAGCAGCAGTCCTGCGGCGAGGGCGGCACCGCACGCGCGGCGGGTGCGGGAACGGACGGACATGGCATCTCTCTCCTTCGAGGGGCATCTCGACGGCCGCTCATGGGGGCGGATGTGGCTGGCTCGTGACGGGGACGTCACCGCCCGGTCGATCTCCGGTGAGAATAGGACCGGTGCTTGCAAGAAGTAAATGGCTTCTTGCAACAAACGGGTCACAACACGAAAGGTGACGCGATCCACCTCTTGCGTTCACCCGTTCAACTCTTGCAAAATTCGGACAACGGCTCTTACGGTGACCCAGGTCACCCTGGCCGGCCACCCCTCCGTCCGTCCGGACGGTGCCGGCCAGTGCCGGCCCTCGAGAAAGGCGGGTCGCCCATGTCCACCTCCGCACCGTCGCGAGGTCCCACGAGGCGCGCGCTCGCCGCCGGGTTGCTGGCCCTGGCCGTGGTCGGCGCCACGGTCACCGTGCTGGCCTCGACCCAGGGCACCGCGGTCGCGCTCGGCCCGGTCGGCACCGTGGCCGCACTGCCGGCCTCGGAGACCGCCGGCCGCGGGGCGACCGTGCCGTTCATCGAGCACGAGGCCGAGAACGTCACCACCAGCGGCACGATCATCGGTCCCAGCCGGGCCGAGGGCACGCTGGCCGGGGAGGCGTCCGGCCGCAAGGCCGTCACCCTCGGGTCGGGTCAGTTCGTCGAGTTCACCCTGACCGCCCCGGCCAACTCGATCGTGGCCCGGGTCAGCATTCCCGACTCCGCCGGCGGCACCGGCCTGGACGGCTCGCTCAACCTGTCCGTCAACGGCGGCGCCGCCACCACCCTGCCGGTCACCTCCCGGTACGGCTGGTACTACGGCAGCTACCCGTTCACCAACACCCCCGGCGCCGGCCGGCCGCACCACTTCTACGACGAGAGCCGCAAGCTGCTCGGGCAGACGTACCCGGCCGGGACCAAGGTCCGGCTGACGTACGGGGCGTCGAACATCCCGGCGTACACGGTGGACCTGGCCGACTTCGAGAACGTCGCGGCGGCCGGCGGCCAGCCTGCGAACTCGATCTCGATCACCGCCAACGGCGCCGACCCCACCGGCGCCGGTGACGCCGCCCCGGCGATCGACACGACCGTGGCCCAGGCCAAGGCGCAGGGCCGGACGGTGTGGATCCCGGCCGGCACGTTCACCGTGAACCGGCACATCATCCTGGACGGCGTCACGGTCCAGGGCGCCGGACCGTGGTATTCGGTGCTGCACGGCAACGGCGTCGGCCTCTACGGCCGCTACGTCACCGACGGCGGCCCGAGCCAGAACGTGCACGTCTCCGATCTCGCCGTCATCGGCGAGGTGCAGGAGCGCAACGACGGCGATCAGGTCAACGGCGTCGGCGGCGCGCTGAGCAACTCCTCGATCAGCAACCTGTGGATCCAGCACACCAAGGTCGGAGCCTGGATGGACGGGCCGTTCACCAACTTCACCTTCACCGGCAACCGGATCCTGGACCAGACCGCGGACGGGCTCAACCTGCACGACGGCATCACCAACTCCACCGTCAGCAACAACTTCGTCCGCAACTCCGGCGACGACGGGCTGGCGCTGTGGGCCGAGCACAACCAGGAGACCGGCGACTCCTTCACCCACAACACGGTGATCCTGCCGATCCTGGCCAACAACATCGCGATCTACGGCGGCAGCGGCATCACCGTCTCCGACAACGTGGTCGCCGACACCCAGACCCAGGGCGGCGGGCTGCACTTCGCCAACCGGTTCAGCGCGGTGCCGGTCGCGGGTGTCTTCACCGTCGCCCGCAACACCGCGGTCCGGACCGGCGTGCTCGACCCCAACTGGCAGTTCGGCGTCGGCGCGCTCTGGTTCGACGGCCGGGACGGGCCGATGACCAACACCATCAACGTCAGCGCGCTGCGGCTGATCGACAACTCCTACGAGGGCATCCAGTTCATCGACTCCAGCGTCACCGGGGTGCACTTCGACGGGGTCAGCATCGAGGGCGCGGGCACGTTCGCCCTGCAGTTGCAGGGGGTCGGCTCGGCCTCGTTCCGCAACGTGGTCGCGTCCGGGCTGGGCCAGGCCGGCACGTACAACTGCCAGGGGCCGAACGCGTTCGCGATCCAGGACCTGGGCGGCAACGCGGGCTGGTCGGATGTCTACTGTGGACCGTGGCCGGACCCGGTGTACGGCACCCCGACGGTGCCGCCGACCCCGCCGACGACGGGCCCGACCGCGCCGCCGCCGACCACCACGCCGCCGGCCCCGCCGGCGAACGGGAACCTGGCCCAGGGCAAGCCGATCACCGCGACCGGGTTCGTGGACGTGGACCGGCCGCAGAGCGCCAACGACGGCAGCACCACGACCTACTGGGAGAGCACCAACGGCGCCTTCCCACAGTCGATCACCGTCGACCTCGGCGCGGCCACGTCGGTCAACCGGGTCACGCTGCGGCTGCCGCCGAGCTGGGAGGCGCGGACCGAGACGCTGACGGTGACCGGCAGCACGAACGGGACCACGTTCACCGGGATCGTCGGCTCGACCGCGGTCCGGTTCGACCCGGCCACCGGGGACAACGCCACGCTGAACTTCGCCGCGGTCTCGACCCGGTACGTCCGGGTCACGGTCACCGCGAACACCGGCTGGCCGGCCGGTCAGCTGGCCGAGTTCGAGGTGTACGCGGGCGGGACGGCGACGACCCCGCCGGTGTCCACGCCGCCGGTGTCCACGCCGCCCCCGCCGCCGACCGGTGACCTGGCCCGCGGGCACCTGGCCACGTCCAGCTCGTTCGCGGACGTGTACCAGCCGGTGCGGCTGACCGACGGCGACGTCGACACCTACTGGGAGAGCGCCAACAACGCCTTCCCGCAATGGGCGCAGGTCGACCTGGGCTCGGCCCAGACCGTCGGCCGGGTGGTGCTGAAGCTGCCGCCGGCGGCGGCGTGGGCGGCCCGCAACCAGACGCTGTCAGTCGCCGGCAGCACGGACGGCGCCACGTTCTCGACGCTGGTGGCGTCGGCGAGCTACCGGTTCGACCCGGCGTCGGGCAACACGGTGACGATCACGGTCCCGGCCGGCTCCCGCCGGTACGTCCGGGTCAACGTCACCGGCAACACCGGCTGGCCGGCGGGCCAGCTGTCGTCCCTGGAGGTCTACGCCTCCTGACCGACCCCCGCCCCGGCCGGAGCCCCCGCCGGCCGGGGCGGGTTCTCGCTATCGGGCGCGCTTGAGTTCGGCGAACTGGGGGATCGCGGAGAGCAGGGTCATGGCTTCGTAGAGGTTGGCCGAGGCGGTGCCGGTGGGGGGTTCGGTGACGATGGGGCCGAAGTAGCCGGGGCCGTCGCCGAAGGCGATGACCGGGCTGCCGGCCTCGTCGCCGACCCGGCGCTGGCCGTCTTCGTGGCTGGCCTCGACGTCGGCGTCCAGGGACCCGTCGTCGTACGCGGCCATCAGGTCGGCCGGCAGGCCGGCGTCGGTCACCGCGGCCGCGACCATGTCCTTCGAGATCGACTCGCCGCCCTGCTCGTGCAGCCGGGTGCCGAGCGCGGTGTAGAGCGCGTCGACGCCCTCGTTGCCGTGCTCGCGGGCGGTCCGGGCCAGCACCCGGGAGGCCAGCGTGGACAGCCGCATTCCCTCGGCGTACTGCTCCGGCACGTCCTTGTCGGCGTTGAGCACGGCCAGGCTCATCAGCCGCCACTCGACCGGCTCGTCGCGCGAGGCCGCGGCGTCGCGCAACCACCGGCTGGTGCTCCAGGTGAACGGGCAGGACGGGTCGAACCAGAACGTCACGGTCATGCCTGCACCTTGCCCACAATCGGCCGACAGATCCCAGCCCGGGCCGGACATCGACAGGATGACCCCGTCGAGAGGGGGCAGCGTGGATCCCGACCGCTTCAGCGAGCTCTACCGCCGGCACCATCGGGCGGTCTGGGCGTACGCGGTCCGACGGCTGCCGGGCGGAGCCGACGCCGCCGATGTCGCGGCCGAGGTGTTCGCGGTCGCCTGGCGGCGCCGGGACGAGCTGCCGGCCGAGCCGGAGACGGTGCTCTGGCTCTACGGCACCGCCCGCCGGGTGGTCGCCAACGCCAACCGCGCCGCCGGCCGCCGGGACCGGCTGACCGGCCGGCTGGCCTCGCTGCGGGACAGCCGGGAGCCCGGCATCCTGCCCGAAGGGCATCCCGAGGTGCTGGCCGCGCTGGACCGGCTCGGACCCAACGAGCGGGAGGCGATCCGGCTCGCGGTCTGGGAGGACCTGGCCGTGCGGGACATCGCCCGGGTGCTGGGCTGCTCACCCAACGCGGTGTCGCTCCGGCTGGCCCGGGCCCGCAAGCGGCTCGGTGCGGAGCTGGCCCACCTGATGACCGTCCCGTACGAGGAGAGAAGGACCCGATGACCGACACCGAGCTCGACCAGTTGCTCCGGTCGGCCGATCCGGCCGCGCACCTGGCGGCGCCCGTGCCGCCACGGCTCCGGGAGGCCACGGTCGTCCCGAGCCGGTCCCATTGGCTGCCGGCGGTGGGGGCGGCCGCGGCGGTGGCCGCCGTGGTCGGGCTGGCGGTGGCGACCGCCGGTTCCGGCGGCGGCACCCAGGTCGCGGGCCCGGATGCGACCGGCACGGCGACGGCCGTGGCGCGGACCTCACCCGCGGACCGGACCCAGCAGGTGGCGATAGCCCTGAGGCGCAACTTGCCGCCGGACGTCGCCGTCATCGTCGGCGAGCTGACGCCGCCGTCGACCTCGCCCGGCAGGACGGCCCGCGCGTACGTCGGCACCGTCGAGCACGGCTCCCGGCGCGGGACGGTGACAGTGATGTCTCAGACCGGCCTTCCGTCCGCCGATCCCTGCCGGATCTCCGAGGAGCTCAGGATGGCTGGGAGCTGCCGATCGGTTCGCACGGCGACCGGCAAGACTGTCGCGCTCACCGATTCGGCCCCCGGCTACGGCTACCCGGGGGTGACCAACCAGTGGGCGCTGTACCAAGCCCCGGACGGCTCGGTCGTGCTGGTCGCGCAGGGCGTCGGTACCGAGCAGGGGGGCGAGCCCCGGCTCGAGCACCAGATCTGGTCGCCGGCGCGGCTGGCCGAGGTGGCGACCGACCCGGCGTTCAGGCGCTGACCGAATCGGGTAGGTGGTCGGCCGTGACCGACACCAGCCGTTACGCCGACAGCTTCCGCCTCCTCGACGCCGATGGGGACGGCAGGGTCTCCGCCGCCGAGCTGATCCAGATGATGCGCAACCTGGGCGAGAACGTGACCGAGGAGGCCGCCACGAGGGCCGTCAAGATCATGGACTCCGACGGCGACGGCCAGGTCTCCCTCGAGGAGTTCTCCATCTTCCAGTGGGCCCACGACGCCTGATCCAGCGTTTCGGCGCGGCTTCGGAGCCGGAGCCCGGTAACGTCGAACGGGTGTTCGAGCTGAACGAGGAACAGCGGGTCGCCGTCGAGTACGACGGTGGACCGTTGCTGGTGCTCGCGGGCGCCGGGACCGGCAAGACGACCACGCTGACCGCCCGGGTGTCCCGGCTGCTGGAGCGGGGCATGCCGGCGCACCGGGTGCTGCTGCTCACCTTCACCCGCCGGGCGGCGGCGGAGATGCTGAGCCGGGCCGCGGCCGACCGCCGGCAGAAGCCGTGGGGCGGCACGTTCCACTCGGTCGCACACCGGATCATCGCCGCCAACGCGACCGCGCTCGGCCTGCCCGGCGACTTCGCCGTGGTCGACCCGGCCGACGCCGCCGACCTGCTCGACCTGGTCCGGGAGGAGCAGGGGCTGGCCCGGGCCGCCCGCCGCACGCCCCGCAAGGGCCTGCTGCTCGACCTCTACTCGCGCTCGGTCAACACCGGCCGGCCGCTGTCGGAGACGGTCGCCGACACCGCCCCCTGGGCCGCCGACCTGGTCGAGCCGATCGCCGGCGTGATCAAGGCGTACGTGGCCCGCAAGCGGTCCCGGGCCCTGCTCGACTTCGACGACCTGCTGCTCTACTGGCGGGCCGCGGTCCGCGACGACCTGCTGTCCCGGCGGCTGGCCGGGCTGTTCGACGCGGTGCTGGTGGACGAATACCAGGACGTCAACCAGCTGCAGGTGGACATCGTCGCCGGGCTGTGCGCGGGCGACGCCGGGCTGACCGCGGTCGGCGACGACGCCCAGGCCGTGTACGGCTTCCGCGGGGCCAGCGCCCGGCACATCCTCGACCTGCCGGCCCAGTTCGCGGACACCACGGTGGTCCGGCTGGTCCGCAATTACCGCTCGACCCAGCCGATCCTCGACCTGGCCAACTCCGCCTGGGCCGGCGCCTCCGAGCGCTACGTCAAGGAGCTGGTCTCCGTCCGCGGCGGCGGTGCCCGCCCGGAGCTGGTGGACTGCGCCGACGAGGCCACCCAGTCCGACGAGGTCTGCGCCCGGGTGCTGGCGGCCCGGGAGCGCGGGATGCGGCTGCGGGACCAGGCCGTGCTGTTCCGGGCCGGCCGCGGCAGCGACCTGCTGGAGCTGGAGCTGACCCGGCGCCGGATCCCGTACGTGAAGTACGGCGGGCTACGGTATCTGGAGTCCGCGCACGTGAAGGACCTGCTCGCGCTCTACCGGCTGGCCGACAACGCCAAGGACGAGACCGCGTGGTTCCGGCTGCTGCAGCTGCTGGACAGGGTCGGGCCGGCGATCGCCCGGCGCGCGGTCGACGCGCTGGATCTGGACCGGGACGAGCCACTGTCGCGGTGGGACAGTGCCGTGCTGCCGGAGTGCGCCCGGACCGACGCGGAGCGACTGGTCGTGGCGCTGCGGGCGCTGACTCCGGAGCTTCCGGCGGGGGAGCGGGCCGACGGGCTGCGCCGGGCGCTGGCCCCGGTGGTGCAGGGGAAATACCCGGACGGCGCGGCCCGGCTGGCCGACCTGGAGCGGCTGTCGGCGGCGGCCGCGGAGCACGGCGACCTGCGCACGTTCGTGGTCGAGCTGGCGCTGGACCCGCCCCGCTCGACCGGCGTCGACGCCGTGCCGCCGAGCGTGGACGAGGACTGGCTGGTGCTGTCCACAGTGCACTCGGCCAAGGGTCTGGAGTGGGACGTGGTGCACCTGCTGCACGTCACCGAGGGCAGTTTCCCCTCGGACATGGGCGTGTCCACTGTGGAGGGTCTGGACGAGGAGCGGCGGCTGTTCCATGTCGCGCTGACCCGGGCCCGGGACACGCTCCACCTCTACGCGCCGCTGCGCTACCACCACCACCCGCGGGCCCGCGACGACCGGCACTCCTGGGCCCAGCGCAGCCGCTTCCTGGACGGGGCCGCGCTGGCCTGCTGCGACCGTACGGAAGCGCAGCCGGGGGTCGCGGCCGGACCCGCGCTCGGTCTCGGGTCGGCCACCGCCCCGGCCGCCCGGGTGGCAGCCGACCTCGACGCGCTCTGGGTCTAGGAGGACTCGAGCAACTCCTTCAGCCGGGCCAGGTCGGCGCGGACGACCGCGACGTCGACGTCGGCGTCGAAGTCGTCATCGGTGTATTCCGGGCGCCGGAAGGCGGTGAACAGGACCTCGCTGCCGGGACCGTTCGGGACGACCCGCAGTGGCACGTGCACCACGTCGCCCGGCGCGACCTCGACGTCCTGGTCGAGCACGCCGAACTCGTTCGGCGGGGCGAAGGCGATCGTCGCGGTCTCGCCGTCCGGTCCGGTCGACGTCCATCGGCCGTCCCCGGCCGGGGTGATCGACTCGAAGAACGCCCAGAGCGGAAGGGTGGCCGGGTCGGCCACGTAGTCGTACACGGTCTGGGGCGGGCGCTCGATCGTCACCGACACCGTCCGGGCCTCGCCGGTCCTGTCCGTCATAGCGGGATTCTTCCCCCGGCCGTCCTTCGCGTGAAACGGCCGATGCTTCCGGCAGGGCGTAGCGTCCCTCCGGACGGTCCAGCAGTGGGCCAGCGGAGCCGGTCCAGCACAGGGCCGGTCGACATCGGTCTTGGCGACGGGCCAGGAGAATTGGTCCATTCATGCGCGTCGCGATCGTGTCCACCTACCCTCCGCGCCCGTGCGGCATCGGGATCTTCTCGCGCGACCTGCGGGCGGCGCTGCGCCAGACCGACCCGTCCGTGCAGGTCGACGTCGTCCCGATCGTGCGGGACACCGGCCGGCCGGACGGGGCCGAGGTCGTCACCCTGGTCAACCAGGACGTCCGCAGCGACTACGTGGCCGTGGCCCGGGTGCTGGACGGCCGGGACACCGACGTCGTCCTGGTCGAGCACGAGTACGGCATCTTCGGCGGCGACGCCGGGTCGTTCGTGCTGTCGCTGGTCGAGCAGCTCACCCAGCCGCTGGTGGTGACGCTGCACACGGTGCTGTCCCAGCCGTCGGTCCGGCAGGCCGAGACGCTGCGGGCGCTGTGCCACCACGCCACCCTGGTCACCGTCTTCACCGAGACCGCCCGCCGGATGGTGGTGGAGGCCAACCTGGTGCCGCCGGAGCGGGTCCGGGTGGTGCCGCACGGCGCGCCCGTGGTGCTGCGCCCCGACAGCGCCCCCGAGGGCTGGGCCGAGCACCCGCACGCGCTCAAGCCGCTGAACGGCCGCACGGTGCTGTCCACGTTCGGGCTGATCTCGGCGGGCAAGGGCATCGAGGTCGCGATCAAGGCGCTGCCGGCGGTCGTCGCCGCCCACCCCGAGGTGCTCTACCTGGTCGCCGGGCAGACCCATCCCGAGGTGGTCAAGCACGAGGGCGAGCGTTACCGGCTGGACCTGGAGCGGCTGGTCCGCGATCTCGACCTGACCGAGCACGTCCAGTTCGTCGACCGGTTCCTGAGCACGGCCGAGCTGGCCGTGCTGCTGCGCCGGACCGACCTCTACCTCACCCCGTACGGGTCGCGGGAGCAGATCGTGTCCGGAGCGCTCACCTTCGCCGTGGTGGCCGGCTGCCCGGTGGTGTCCACGCCGTACTACTACGCCGAGGACCTGCTGTCCTCCGGCGCCGGCGTGCTGGTGCCCTTCGGCGACCCGGACGCGCTGGCCGGGGCGGTGCTGGGGCTGCTGGACGACCCGGCCGCGCTGGCCGCGGCCCGGGCCGAGGCCGACCGGGTCGGCGCCCGGCTGACCTGGCCCGCCGTCGGGGCCGAGCTGCTGGACGTGCTGGGCGAGGCGGTCGAGCTGGGCCCGGTCGGCAACGACGAGGAGGGGCTGCCGGCGGCGTCGTCACCCCGGATCCGGCCGGACCACCTGCTGACCATGGTCGATGACGTCGGCATCGTGCAGCACGCGGACGGCGTGGTGCCCAACCGGCTCAGCGGCTACTGCGTGGACGACGTGGCCCGGCTCGTGATCGTCGCCCTCGGCCTGCAGCGCGACCTGGGCGAGCCGGTCTACACCCGAATGCTCACGCTCGGCCTGGCCTTCCTCCGGCACGCCTGGGACCCGGCGCTGCGGGGGATGCGCAACTTCATGGCGTACGACCGGAGCTGGCTGGACGAGCCGCACGACGGCGACCACGTCGGACGGACGGTGTGGGCGCTGGGCGAGGTCGTCGCGGCCCATCCCGACGGCCCGCTCGGGGCGGCGGCGCGGCGGCTGCTGACCGACCTGGCGCCGGCCCTTGACGTCGAGCACAGCCAGCGCGGGCTGGCCCTGACCGTCCTCGGGCTGTCCCGGCCCGAGTCCGGCTCGCTGCCCGACCCGCTGCCGAAGCTGCTGCGCACCCTGGCCGACCGGCTGGCCAGCAGCTACGCCGACGACCGGACCGAGGACTGGCGCTGGTTCGAGCCCGAGCTGACCTACGACAACGCCCGGCTGCCGCAGGGCCTGATCGCGGCCGGGCACCGGCTTGGGGACGCGGCGATGCTGGCCGCCGGCCTGGAGGCGCTGGACTGGTACGGCCGCCAGTGCGCGATGGACACCCCGGTCGTCCGGCTGGTCGGCAACGGCTGGCGGCGCGAGGGCCTGGACCGGGGCGGGGACGAGCAGCCGCTGGACGCGGCCGCCCTGGTCGAGGCGTACGTCGAGGCGCTCGCCGCCACCGGTGCCCGGGTGCACGGCCGGCACGCGGTGCACGCGTTCGAGTGGTTCCTGGGCCGCAACCGGCTCGGGCTGCCGGTCTACGACTACGCCACCGGCGGCTGCCACGACGGCATCGGCGCCACCGCGCTCAACGACAACGAGGGCGCCGAGTCCACGCTGGCCTACCTGCAGGCGGTGCTGGCGCTGGACGCGGCCGGACTGCAGGCCTCGCTGCCGGCGCCGTGAGGGTCGCCCTGCTCGGACCGATCGCCTGGCGCACCCCGCCGGTCCACTATGGACCGTGGGAGCAGGTCACCGGGCTGCTGGCCGACGGGCTGGTGGCCCGGGGCGTCGACGTGACCTTGTTCGCCACCCGGGACTCGGTCACCCCGGCCACCGTGGACGGCGTCTGTCCACACGGGTACGCCGAGGATCCGTCCCTGGACGGCCGGGTCTGGGAGGCGCTGCACGTCGCCCATGCGTTCGGCCGGTCGGACGAGTTCGACCTGGTGCACAGCCATCTGGACTGGCTGCCGCTGGCCTTCGCCGGGCTGTGCCGGGCACCGCTGCTCACCACCGTGCACGGTTTCTCCGACCAGCGGATCCTGCCGGCCTACCAGGTCGCGGCGTCCGCGTACGTGTCCATTTCGGACAGCGACCGCACGCCCGAGCTGGACTACGTGGCCACCGTGCACCACGGCGTCGACCTCGCCGGCCTGCCGTACTCGGCCGGTGGGGGCGAGGACCTGGTCATCCTGGGCCGGATCCATCCGGACAAGGGCACCGCGGCGGCGATCGACATCGCCGCCCGGGCCGGGCGGCGGCTGGTCATCTGCGGCATCGTGCAGGACGAGGCCTACTTCGCCGAGCAGGTCCGGCCCCATGTCGACGGCGACCGGGTGACGTATCTCGGCCCGATCGGGCCGGCCCGGCGGGCCGAGGTGCTGGGCCGGGCGCTGGCGCTGCTGCACCCGATCTCGTTCGCGGAACCGTTCGGGCTGTCGGTGGTGGAGTCGATGGTGTGCGGGACGCCGGTGGTCGCGTACGCGCGCGGGTCGATGCCGGAGGTGATCGACGAGGGCGTCACCGGCTTCCTGGTCGACTCGCCGGCCGCCGCG
>JAABUS010006517.1_pt1 | contig 14120 bp, 1 predicted proteins | sample 5560161 | NCBI WGS metagenome assembly JAABUS01 (sample SAMN10711885, study PRJNA513376) | rock metagenome | isolation source: Antarctica rocks | place: Antarctica: Victoria Land, Trio Nunatak nord | collected 2016-01-04 | reverse complement strand
GGAAGGATTCGATAATATTATAATTATTATATATAAATTTTCCCGAAAGGTAACCGCGATTCTAGGAAAATTAATATAAAAAGTAGAATAATAAATATATATACTTTTACGTCGTTTATATTTAGTGGACTAGGGTATTCCGAAAACTATTCTTTTCAACCGCGACCGGAAGTTTATAAATACTTTATAAAAGACTTTATTCAATAAATTTAGGGTAAATTTAATATTTTCTACCGCCTATTATTTATAAACGGATAAATTAAGCGAGTGTATAAATCAAATTATTAAAATTATATTATAATTCTAGATTATTACTTTATAAAACTCTAAAGCCTAGGAAGAGGTACTACTTTTTATAATTATATAATATAATAATATATTCTCCTAGCCTATTAACTATACCTTAAATAAAATAGTTTTCGGTTTTACCGTTAATAATATATTAAACCTAGGAAGTTAGGAGAATAACGTTTTATTAAAAAAACTAATACGTATTTAAACTTCGGATATAATTACTTATATTTAAATATATAATAAAGAGTATTATAATCGTATTTATTATTCTTATTATTTTTATTAAAGGGACTAGGCCTTACTACGTTTATATAAAGATTATAATATTCCGGTAAATAAATTTACTAGTTATAAATATAGTTAATAAATAACTAGGTTATTTAAGGTTTTTAATTATATCGGTAAACTCGTATACCGCCTTAATATCTCGGAAAATTAAAAAATTCATAATATATTTTTAATAGTATAGTTAGAGTAATATTTATTATTAAATAAAAACCCTTTTAAGCGTCTACGACCTATTAACTTTAAAGTAATAAAAACCGAGCGAGACGATTTAAAGTTAGAATAAGAATTAAAATATATCCTTAATAAACGCGTTATTAAAAAGGGGAAGAGTTATATTACTAAATATCTTTTATCTTAAAAAGACTAGGGATTTATATAAGATTATTAAATAAATATTAAAAACGTTTTTACGGGCGAATTTATTAAAGAATATAAATAATAAATTAAATACTAAGCCAAATTCTTCTTCTAGGGTCGATAATTCTAAAAGTATAATTATATTTTCTTTTTATATTATCGCCCTTTACCTACTCTTACTAGGAAATAATTATTATATTAAATCTATTTATCGAGCTCTATTTAGAGTACGGGTATTACGATAATATTAAAGAGATATTATACCGAGAACTAGTAAAATTACTCTTTAATAATTTTAAATTATTCGTTTAATCGCACGTAGAGCTATATAGCCCGAATATCCTAATATAATATTATTTATATACTCCTTTATATAGATTTAGGTATATATTTCTCGTTATCGTTACTTCTTAACTAGGTAGTATATTTATATAGGAAAAAACTTCGGATAATATAAAAATTATATAATTATTTAATCGAATCGGGACTAGCTCCGCGTTAAAATAATTTTAATTCTAAAAATATCGTTAAATAACTTTTATTTAAATCTAGCCTAGATCTAGCTTAAATTTATATTAAAACTTTATTTTATTAATATATACTTAAGACCCTAATCCTTTAGTATTAATATTTTTATAATATTATATATATACACCCCTATTTTATTAATATTATAGTTTTTACCGTTAATTATTTATATTATTTTTATACCGCCCTATCGCTTTACTTTATTATCGCGATTTTAATATTAAATTTTACGGTTTTATATTAAACTTTAAAACTCTACGGGCCTACCTATAATCGGTCGATAATTTAGAATATATATTATTTATTTATTTACTTTTATATATAGATACTATTTACGTTATTATTTATATAAATATATTAATGAGAGTATTAACTTCTTTCTTTTAAATTAGGCGATTTATTACGGGGTAGACTTTAATAAAAGTATTATTATAAATATTTATTAAAACGGCGGGCTAAGCTCTACCGCTAGCTCTATCGAGATTAAAGTAATTTTAAGATTTTAATATATTAGGGCCAAATCCTCTATAAAATAATCAATATCTTTTATACTATATATTATTATATTGACCCCTTATTACTTATTTTTATTACCGAACGATTTCCTCCGTAGGAATAAACTACGCCTCGACGATAATAATAATATAAAAATAAAAGTACGTTTAACTTAATTCTTAACCTAGTCTATAAATTTACCGAAACTCTTTCGAGTTATAAAAAAGAGAGTTTTAAGAGTTTTTAAAAACGGTAAAAGTATAAATTAACTCTTTTTAAATTAAAAATTATTCTATTTATTAACGACTCGCCGCCTAGGGTTATTACCTAGTTTTTTAATAATAAATTTTAAGTATATTAAAGTCTTAAAAGGAGTTAAAGTTAAATTATAAATTTTTAAATAATTTAGAATTTATTTTAAACGAGGTTAAAATAACTTTATTTATTAAATAAATAAAAGAGTTATAAAAGTAGTTTTATCGGCGGTAGTTAATAAGGGGTTAATATAATAATATATAATATAAAAGATATTAATTATTTTATAAAGGATTTAGTTTTAATATATTAGAATCTTAAAATTACTTTAATCTCGATAGGGCTAGCGGTAGAACTTAACCCGCCGTCTTAATAAATATTTATAATAATACTCTTATTAAAGTCTACCCCGTAATAGATCGTTTAATTTAAAAGAAAGAAATTAACGCCCTCGTTAATATATTTATATAAATAATAACGTAAATAGCGTCTATATATAAAAGTAAATAAATAAATAATATATATTTTAAATTATCGACCGATTATAGGTAGGCCCGTAAAGCCTTAAAACTTAATATAAAACCGTAAAATTCAATATTAAAATCGCGATAACGAGGTAAGGCGATAAAGCGGTATAAAGATAATATAAATAACTAATAATAAAAACTATAATATTAATAAAATAAAGGCGTATATATATAATATTATAAAAATATTAATACTAAAAGATTAGGGCCTTAAATATATATTAATAAAATAAAATTTTAATATAAATCTAGGCTAGATCTAGGCCAGATCTAGGTAAAAATTATTTAATAATATTTTTAAAATTAAAATTATTTTAACGTAGAGCTAGTCCCGATTCGGTTAAATAATTATATAATTCTTATATTATCCGAAGTTTTTTCTTATATAAATATACTACCTAGTTAAGAAGTAATAATAACGAGAAATATATACCTAAATCTATATAAAGAAATATATAAATAATATTATATTAAGATATTCGGGTTATATAACTCTATATACGATTAAACGAATAATTTAAAATTATTAAAGAGTAGTTTTACCGGTTCTCGGTATAATATCTCTTTAATATTATTATAATACCCGTGCTCTAAATAGAGCTCGATAAATAAATTTAATATAATAATTATTTCCTAGTAAGAGTAGGTAAAGGGCGATAATATAAAAGAGAAATATAATTATACTTCTAAAATTATCGACCCTAGAAGAAGAATTTAGCTTAATATTTAATTTATTATTTATATTCTTTAATAAATTCGCCCGTAAAAACGTTTTTAATAATTATTTAACGGTTTTATATAAATCCCTAGCCTTTCTAGGATAAAAGGTATTCGATAATATAACCCTTCCCCTTTTTAATAACGCGTTTATCGAGGATATACTCTAGTTTTTATTCTAGCTTTAAGTCGTCTCGCTCGGTTTTTATTACTTTAAGATTAATAGGTCGTAGATATTTAAAAGGGTCTTTATCTAATAATAAGTACTACTCTAATTATATTATTAAAAATATATTATAAATCTTCTAATTTTCCGGGATATTAAAGCGGTATACGAGCCTACTAATATAATTAAAAACCTTAAATAATCTAATTATTTATTAACCGTATTTATAACTAGTAAGTTTATTTACCGGAATATTATAATCTTTATATAAACGTAATAAAGCCTAGTCCCTTTAACGGAAATAATAAAAATAATAAATACGATTATAATACTCCTTATTATATATTTAAATATAAATAATTATATCCGAAGTTTAAATACGTATTAACTCTCTTAGTAAAATATTATTCTCTTAATTTCCTAGGTTTAACGCGTTATTAATAGTAAAATCGAAAGTTATTTTATTTAGGGTATAGTTAATAGGCTAGGAGAATATATTATTATATTATATAATTATAAAAAATAGTACCTCTTTCTAGGTTTTAAAATTTTATAAAGTAATAATCTAAAATCGTAATATAATTCTAATAATTTAATTTATACGCTCGTTTAATTTATCCGTTTATAGATAATAAGTAATAGAAAATATTAAACTTACCCTAAATTTATTAAATAAAACTTTTTATAAAGTATTTATAAACTTCTAGTCGCGGTCGGAAAGAATAACTTTCGGAATACTTTAGTCTATTAAGTATAAACGACGTAAAAGTATATATATTTATTATTTTATTTTTTATATTAATTTTCCTAGAATCGCGGTTACCTTTCGGGAAAATTTATATATAATAATTATAATATTATCGAATCCTTTCTACGAAAGAGGTAAGGCTAGGATAAAATCAATAAAAATTATATAAAAAGAAAAGAGCGGTATAAGAATAAATTATAATACTCTATAAAGTTTATACTTAGGAGTATTAAATAATTAGTATTATAAATAATATCGTAAATACTCCCCTAACTTCTTATTTAATTTATATATATACTAGTACCTAGTTATTATTTTATAATATTTATATCTTCCTATATATAAACTAGAATATACGACGTTAAATATAATTTTAATATATAAAAAAGGTATATATAGGCGCTCCGGCGTATATATATAATTAATAACTAAATTATTAATACGTTATATTAAGCCGTTATCCCCCTTCGAAAAAAGAAGATCTACGGCGTCCTCGCCGGTTTCTATATTATAGTTAAATATATGATTTATTTTAGTTTAATAGTCGTTATTCTAGTACCCTTAAAGTAATTCTTATTTAAACTACACGTTTATTTTTATTAATATATAGATTTTATATATATATATTTAGAGTATATCTAGCTCGCCTTCTAAAAAGTCCTTAACTACGTTCTTTTATTATAGTTAGGATAAAGTATCTAATACTATATATTTAACGTTAAGTTTATAACGGATCTTTATATTTTAAAAATATTAAATATAATCTAAGGCCCGTACGATACGTAAATTAGTCTTTACTATAAATAAGGTAATTATATTTATTTATTTAACTATATTAAGCGCAGCTTTATAATTAATATAAACGACTATTTTAAGAGTTAATTCGACTATATATTTAACCTTAATAAATATTTATATTATTCCTACTAGTTTTATTTTAGTAGGTTAATAGTGTATTTCTATATTCTTAAAGAGTCGGTTAAGAAAAAGAATAAACTAAATTTATTTCTAATCGGGATAGAGGTTTTTTAACTCTTTTATAATATAATAAACTATAACCCCGTAACCGAATTCTTTATTAATATTAAGGTCGATAAATAGTTCCTTTTTATTATCGAAATAATATAGAAAGAAAGATTTGGAAAGAGTATTTTAAATAACTTTAAATAAACGGATCTCCTATAAGGAAGGTGACTTGAAACTAGTTTTTTTAATATATTCTTATTACTAAGCGCCTATAGGGGGTACTCTATTTAATAACGCGGTTTTTTTATCTTATAAAGACTTAACTAGAGTAGTATAATCTTTAATATAATCTCTTAATTAACTAGTTATTCCTAGGTATATCTTAAGTACTATTAATATTTAAGAGAAAGTTAGTTATTTAATAATTATAAATTTTTCTTTAGAAGTTAATAGCCCGAACGAGTTAACTTTCTAACTAAATAATATAATTAATAGATAATTAATAAACGCCTTTTTAGGGTTAACTAAAATATTAAACTTAACGAATAAAAAAAACATTATATATAGGTATTAAATATAATCCTCGAGGGTCTAAGAGAATACTATAACGTTATCGATATATACTCGGGCGAATACTTTATAGATATATAGGATCTAGTTTATTTATTATTATATATATATAAACGAGTTCTTAAATCTTATTATTATAATATTAAAAGTCTCTTAGCCGCGGTATAATACGATAGTGAACTTATATTTATCTTTAGGGTATATATACTATTAATAGAAGAAACTAGCCGCGTCGATAACGGTAATTTAATAATAATCTTTAACGGCGTTAATTATATTATTCTATAAAGATAAATAATAGACGTCTACTATAACTATAGTATTTAAACCTCGAATATTAATAATAGTACGACCTTTCTTAATACCGTTTAATTTTATAATTTAAACAACGAAGATTAAGAAGTTAAATAAAGTAATTTATATTATTTATTTAAACCGTCCCTAAATATATAATTTATTAAAGGTTTCGTTAATAATCTTCCGACTCTCGTTATTTATAGGATAAATATATATCGTTTTAGGTATTTTATTTTCCTAGTCGGCGCGCAATAATATATATATTTATTCGTTTTCTAGAATATTAATAAAGCCTCCTTCTACCTAAAGTATAAAGAATTAATTAATAATCTTTACTAGCTCCGGTTATTTATTATAAATAATAATATTATTTAGGAGGATATTATCCTTTACCGAAATAATTATCTTTATTAATAGAATAAAAGACCGGGAATTAATTAGGTTCTTTATATCTTTACTCTTTAAAAATTATTTAAGAAGTAATAAACTAGAGCTAGTAGTAATTATACTATTAAAAGCGTTTTTAATAAAAACTTCTTTATACTTTTAAAAAGGCTTTCGTATAACGAGCTCGCGAACGTCGTTATCGCTTATAATAATACTATAATAGTTATTAAATTAAACCTCGACTACTTGGCCTAGCTTTATATTCCTAGGGATTTTAATATACTTATCCGTCTTATTCTTTATAAATACTAATTTTATTTTATCGTTAACGATTCTAGTAAAGAGGTATAGGTTAATATCTACTAGTTTAAAGAAATAGTCTCGTACTAGTAGATTAAGCTTATAGACTTCGATAATTACTATAATTTATAAAGGGATAATTTTTATTTTCGTAGTATATACCGGCCGGTTTATATTTATACCTCTTAAATAAATGTCGATAGGGTACTTTATATCGTAGCTACCGATACGGGCGATTTACCGAGATACTAATATATTAATCTCTTTAGGGGCTATAATATCTATATTAATAAATATATTTACTTTAAAATTATCTATAATATAGACTTCCTTAAGGGCGGTTTCGGTTATTATTTTATTATCGCTCTTATCTTTCCCGGGGAAATATAAAGAGGTGACGATATATTTAGAAATAATATAGCGGTTAATATTAATACCGGTAATTTAGAGTAGAGTTATTATAGTACGGATTCTAGCTTTTAAAAGGAAGTATATTATAAATTTATAATCGGCGATAATTACTTTATAACTAGTATCTTTATAGTTTTTTTCTATTTTAATTCTAGGGTTTAAACCGACCCGAATATTAATATACTAGTACTTCCTAAACGTTTATCCTATTCCCGTATTTTTGGAAGAGTCGTAGTTTAATTTAATAATAAGTTTCTATTTTAGTAATTCGTTATTCATTTTAATTTAATAATAAGTTTCCGTATTCTCGTCTATTACTAAAAGTTATTCACTTTTCTAAATAGTATTTATAATTAAATATTTAGGGTAGGAGGTTTTAATAGGGTTCCTACCTAAACTTTAACCTTTAAAATATATATATAGTACGTTTTTAGAAGAGAATAACTCTTTATAAATATAATACTCGATTTATTTAGGCGAATCGATAATAGTTATCTAATAACTAGTTATTTCGTTTTATTTATTATAATAATCCTTTTACTATTAATCCTGGCTTTATTTATTAGCGTAATTAATATTAGGCGTGGATTATTTTTTTATTTATAACTCTATAATACTATTTTCTTAAAAACGGTTCTTTTATACCTCGGTTTTATAATAAATAATTATATACTTAGGGGGTATTTACTATTACCCGAAATAATTAAAATTATAACTACCGGTTATAGGCCCGCGGTTTTCTTGGCGCGGTTAATAATTAAGGGAATTTCTATTTCTAAGAGGGAAAGATACGTTTCTAGTACTACTATTAATAATTTATAATTAAATAAGTAACGGTTAAACTTAACGAGGCTATTATTATATTTAAGGAATACTTAATATATTCTAATAAACCGGATTAATGAATTAATAAAAAGTAATTTAAAGTAACTAGTTCTATTATAGGCGGAACTAGTTAAATTATTAATAATTCTACTAACCTTACCGTAAACCCTTTAGTTTAAGAGGCGGTAGAGGCCTAGTTATTTTATTACTTCGTATTATTCCTAACTAGGTTTCTTTCTTAATATTAAATAAATTAAGAAATTTATCTAGTAGGATACTAGGTTTAGGCGGATTAATAAAAGATTTAAAATTAAAACTAATATAATTATAAATTATAAATATTTATTAATATATACTAGAAATATCGGCGGTCTTAATTAAGTTAAGTATTTTATTTATATATTATTTAAACATTTTATTAGTATATATTTAAACGAATTTATATTTACTAAAATGAAATTTACGTATAACTTTTAACGTCTTTATTTTAAATTACTTAATAAAACGACCTATTTATTTAGGGCTAGCGAAGGTACGTATTAATATCTTAATATTTATATTTAGTTTATTCGAGAATTATTTAAGGGTTATTTTTTTAAAATATAAAAATAGAAGCCCTCTTCGCCGTATTATTTAATTATATCGTTAACGCGATCCTTAAAGTCGAAAACGTTTTTATATATAATATATCTTTTTAAAATAAATAAATTATTCTTTTTATTACTCTTAAAATCGAAGAATTTAATCTCTTCGAGTTTTAATTTATTCTAGGCGCTTACTTTAGTACTAGTACTATTTTAATTAATTAAATTATTTACTCCTAATAAATCTTAAAGTTCTATTAAGTCTTTCTTTATTTTAATTATTAACTTAATAATAAGAGCCTAAATTTCTAGCGATTTTATAAATTATATTATTTATTCGGAATTTATAGTAGATTATTTAGGTTTAAAAAGAGTTATAATTTCTTTATTTTTAAATTCGTTCTTTAAAGATTATTTCTTTTATAAATATTAACGTAGCTCTTTAATATCCCTTCGGAAAGTATTAATAAATAATATTACGAATATCTTATCTATAACTTAAAGTAACTATATAGTAGGTTATTTAAACTTAATATACTTTAAAAGGTCGTCGTTAAATTATTTCGTTTTTTAGCCCCTCTTTAATAAATACTAAAGAGGTACTTTAATAAAAGGATAAAAAAATTATATAACTATCTAGGTAATTATTTATTTAATATTAAAAGTAACTTTTACTTATTTTAGGATAAATTTACTTAATAGTAGAAATTCTTATAAATAGAAAATAAAATCAATTATAATAAAGTTTAATTAAACTTCTTCTAAAATAATAACTAAAGTAATAATTAATAATAAATACTAAAAGTAGTAATATTAGGCGAATAATAAAAGTAGTATTAAAAGACTAGTATTCTAGTATTCTTTTTTCTATAACGGAAGCGTAAGAGATATAATTAATAATATATTTACTAGACTAGATATTTACCTAATAAATAATTTACTAAAATAAATAGTTATATTAATAAAAAAGAAATAAATAAAGAGACGTTTTAAATATTTAGTTTAATATTTATTATAAATACCCTAAATAAAAAGGGTACTAAATAAGTTACTTTAATAATTTAATAAAGAGTTTAGAAATATTTATTTAAGGTAGTAGGGTACGGTGCGGAAATATTAAATAAATATAATATAAATAAAACTCGCTATCGATACGGAGTAAATTATTTTGAATATAGTAGTTAATAGGGAGTATATTAGCCGTTTTAGAGATTATTTTACTATTTATAATTAATATAATCGTTCTCACTAATATAGAAGAGGTATAGTTTTATATTAATATAATTATTACTATTATTTAATAAGAGATTAATATAATAATATATAGTATAAAAGATATTAATTATTCTATAGAGGATTTGGCCCTAATATATTAGAATCCTAAAGTTACTCTAGTCTCGATAGGGCTAGCGGTAGGGCTTAGCCCGCCGTTTTAATAAATATTTATAATAATACTCTTACTAAAATTTACCCCGTGATAGTAATAGTACTTTTTAATAATATAAACGAGTATCGTTTCTTAGGAGGGGGCTTTATCGGTAAAGCGGGAGACTATATAAGAAGAGTCGAGGTACTAAATACATATTTTATTAACTTTAAACGGAAAAATAACGAAAAGATAATGTCTAAAAAAAAAAAAAAAAAAAAAATTTTTTTTTAATAAAAAACCTAAAAATAGTAACTTCGGATTTAAGATTTTAAATCCGTGATTTTCTACTAGCGCCGGGTATCTCGCTAAGGCTATATAGAGCGCTATAACCACGCTAATTTAATTTAGATTTTAAATTACGTTGATTCACGAAAATTATATACGCGTGTAATACCCCCTAAGCTAGCGCGGTAGTCTAGACTATATAATTCACTTATAACTATATATATCTAACTATCTACCGGTACTACTTAGACTAGTTTATTCCTATTTATTTAAATTTATTTAAAATGAGTCGAGGTGTTAAATACGTATTTAGATACTTTAGACGAAAGTAGGTGTCAAATCGATCTCTAGGGCTGGCATATGAGCTAAACAGATCTGAGCGCCTTTTCCGCCTTTTTCGGTAGAATGCGGGCTCACCGCTTTGCCGATGTATATGGGGGCATATATGGGCCACATGGGAGCAGTAATAGGGTATATATGGGGGCATATATGGGCCATATGGGAGCAGTATTAGGGCATGCATGCGCGCATACATGGGCCATATATGGGGGCAGCAATGGGGCATGCATGCGCGCATATATGGCCATATATGGCAGCCCTATAGGGAGAGTAGGGAGGAAGGGAACAGTAGGTAATTCCTTCCTTTCCTTGGTAATCCCTGCCCCTTCCCTTCCGCTCCCTTCCCTGCTAGAAGGGAAGGGAGCGGGGGTCATTCCCTTCCCTTCCCTTCCCTATTCCGTAGCGTAGGTATATTTATAATAATAAGCGAGCCTTTTTTATTAATAAAATAAAAAGTATTATTATATTTTTTAGTTTATCTTTATAAACTAGTTAACCGGTAGACGATATTATAAATATTATAATAATAAATAAATTACTCGTTTATTTATTTAAAAATCGGTAGCGGCTCGCTCTCGAGATACTCTAGGTTATATTATTATATAAATATTTTATTAATAACGTTTATCTCCGCTCCTAAATCTTTATTTATTTTAATACGAATAATTTTTATATCGATATTAATTAGGTTCGTAATAACTTCGTTATTAATATTTATACTCGGTCGGTTATTTCTTTTTATTCCTTTAAGATAAAGATTTCCTTAAGAGTTTATTATTTTTTAACTCGGCGGTATAATCGCCGATATAATTAATAATCTTTATTTTCTTCTCTAGATATTTATTAAAGTAGTAGCCGAATTTATAATAATTAAAATATTTAATATCCTTAAGATTCTTATCGCTCGCGCGAGTCGTATACGTTTTATTTATATTTTTATAATTATTATTATTAAAACTTTATTCCTTTATATTAAATTTATTTTTGTTATCTCCGCTCTTTAACCTCTTTTTATATCTTTTCCGAGGTCTTAATTAATTATTTTAATTATTATTTTATATCTCAAAATCTCGATTAAGATTATATTCGTAATATACCGTAAATAATATAAATTCGGTTCGTTTAATAGGAATATTTTAGGCTCGGTTAACTTCTTTTAAAATATTAAATCTTTAATAAGTTATTAAATAGGTTATTTATTATTCTTTATTATAAAAAAGTAGTTCGGTTTTTAAAGTATTAAAATAAGTATCGAAATCTTATATTAATTAATTATTCCTCTAGCGAGTATATTAATATTTAAGATTTATATTTATAACTCGGTTTAAAGAGTCCTCGATTATATTAAATAAATAATCCGTAAAGAATTTTTATATTAATATATTAATTAAATAAAGTTCTTTATATTTATTTTTTAATTTCTTAATTTACCCTTTTAAATAGGGTATTATATATAAAATCTTCTTTTTATTTATTCGAAAGTTTACGGGTATTGAATAAAACGTAATCTCTACGTTATAAATTTATTTTTAATAATTTTACGGATTCTTCGTATAGAAATCCCGTAGTTTTAATAGCCGTAAATTATTTTAATTTATATTAAGATTAATTTAATTACGACCTACCGTCGTGTCGTTTTTATTTTTTATATTTAATTTTTAAAAATTATCTTCGATTTCTTTATCTCCTTCCTCTACGATAGTATATTATAAGTTTTCGATATTTTTTTAAATTATAATAATAAAGACCTCTTTCTCGAGCGCTTTCTATTTATATTTTAATTCTATAAATTATTAATTTATCGTAAAATTAATATTCTCCGATAAATCTTTTATATTTTCGTTTAGAGTATTAATCCCGTATATCTCGCCTTCGGGATAACTATTTCTAGAAAGATCTTTTATATTTTTAATAAATTATTATTTAAAAAAGTTAAAAAAGATTAAAATTATTAAGTTATAATATTTAAAGTATTTATAATAATATAAAAATAAATATAAAGCCTTAATAAGAAAATAATCTTTATATTTAAATAATAAAATTAATTTTTAAAGAGTTAGAGCGAGGGCTTTAAACCTCCTATTTCTAAAAAAGACTTTAAAATACTAGAAATTATAATATAATACTATAATATAAATAACGTAACTACGTCGTATACTCCTTATATAGGATCTATATATTATATTTAATAACTACTATAAAGTTAGTCTTAGTATAGTATAATAATAAATTACTAAAAACTAAATAATATTATAATAAGGAATTTATACTCTTTATTAAATATTAACGAGTTATAAAATCGGTTTATATTAATAAAAATCTTAATATAATTAAATCTTTAAGATATATATAATCTAAATCGAATAAAGAAAAGCGAGGAGTAGAAAACTACCTTTAAAATTAAATACGATTATTACGAATATAAAATAATACTCTTTGAATTTACTAACGTATTAATAACCTATTAAATATTAATTAATAATATTATACGAGTATACTTAAATATAATAATAATTATATATTTTAATAATATTTTTTAATCTACTTTAATTAATAAGAATGAATATATTTAATATATATAAAATATTATAATTTATTTATTATTAACTAGACTTCTTTTTAAATGAAAAAATTATAAATTTTATAAAGAATTAATCGAATTCCTTGAATTTATAATTAATACTAAAGGTATTTATATAAGCCCTAAGAAAATTAAAAGTATCGAAGAATAATTTATATTATATAATATTAAAATAATATAGAGTTTCTTAGAATTTACGAATTTTAATAAAAGGTTTATTAAAGATTATTCTAAGAATATTTTATTATTAATAAATATTATAAAGAAAGATACTATATTCTAATAAAAGAAAAATAGTAGTAATTTTTTAATATATTTAAAAAGGTTTATAAAAAGCCGCCGGTATTATATTTTTTTCAAAATAATAAATTAACTCGAATTAAAATCGATATTTTAGACCTCGCGATAGGAGTTTATATACTTTAATAAAATAATAAATTACTAGTAATAGTATTCGTATTAAAATAATAAAGAGTATATATTAGCAATTTTTCAAATTTTATTATATTTATAAATTAAAAAAATCTTCTTAATTTTACTATTATAAATTAATTAAATCGGAGATAAATTAAATAATTCGAATTATTAAAATAATATAAATTTAAAATCTTTGATACTTTAAGGAAAAATAACATTTACGCCGATATATTTAATAAACGAGAATATTATATAAAGGAAAAATATATAATAATATAATTAATCTTTATTTAATAAAAAAATAGATCGTTAATCCTAATATATTAATTAATAATAATATTATATATCTTTATTCTCGGGATTCTTAATAATATCGAAAGAGGATATAAAAATAATATTTTAATTTAAATATTA
>JAABUS010006516.1_pt1 | contig 14120 bp, 9 predicted proteins | sample 5560161 | NCBI WGS metagenome assembly JAABUS01 (sample SAMN10711885, study PRJNA513376) | rock metagenome | isolation source: Antarctica rocks | place: Antarctica: Victoria Land, Trio Nunatak nord | collected 2016-01-04 | reverse complement strand
AGAATTGACATATAAATAAGAATGCAAACACAGAATTCAATCATAAAGTAATTCTATTTACAATAGTTACAAAAAAAGTAAAGTTGATTGAAAATTCATTGAACGCGTCATACAATCTGCAAAAAGTTGACTGAAAAGACTTTGATGAGCATTTGCAAAAGACGAAAGACAAAATGATGATCAAGATGCAAAGAATCACAAGTTTAGAAGCAAAAGTCATTTATTTGACTGAATGCATCAAGAATACAGTGAAATTATTCGTATTTAAACAGTGAATATGCGCAAAATCAAAATTCTGATGAAATAATGAATTCATTGAAATGTGAAAGATGCTGTTGTCAAAAAAGCGAATCTGAAAAAGATGCAGAAATGATGATGCATGAGCAAAGATAGTGCAAATGTGAAATTCGTATCATGATGCAATAAAGTTGATCAAAAACCAATTCTGAACCAATTTTTTTAACAACGTTAAAGAGAAAGAAGTGTTTCAGACATACAAGTTCATTAAATCACGTCTAATCGAAAAGCTATCTTTAATACAAAAGTTGCAAAAAGAATTGAAGATTGAATTCAATGAAAAGTGCAAGACATTTCTGAAAGCAATGTACTCATCATCTTTGAAAATTCAAATCAATGAAGAATTACTATTGAATGAAAGTATACAGTGATCAAGAGTTATTGAAGAGAAAATCAAGCACGCTATTAACTTCTCAGCACTCAGAAAAGCATTCAAATCAGACAATTTAATCGAAAATGACTATCATTCAAAGATATGACGCGAAGGCACGAGAATTATTCTGAAAAAATCAAACAAGTTGAATTATTCAATTTTGAAGACATACAGAATTATTACACTGCTAAACTGTTTAGACAAAGTAGCAGAAAAAATAATAGCAGTGCAACTGTCTTACACAGCTGAAATTAATGATAAGCTGCTGAATTTTGATCAAATGAGAGGCAGAAAACAAAGATCAGCTATAAATGCAGTACTAAATTTAGTACATGATGCACAAATGACAAAAAATTGAGAAAACACGCTTATTTATCTACTTCTAGATGTCAAAGAAGTCTTTGATCATGTTGTGTTGAAACAGCTGATCAAAATATTGATTAAATTGAAAACATCAATCAATTTAATCAATTGAGTAAAATGTTTCTTACAAAATCAAATTATTAACTTAAAGATCAACAACAAGATTTATCTGTATAAGATGCTGACTATAAATCTTCTGCAAGTTATGCTTGTCAGAAGAGCTGAACAATCTCATCAACATCAACAGAGCAGTAACAACGCTTTACTTACACATTGAGTTCACACACAGTTGAAAAGCGAAGCAATAACGACACAGTCATCAATACATTGAAGCTTGCATATATACAGAATGACAGTAACGTCTTTACATACATGCTGCAGCTCATATACAACATACACACATATATTGCAAAGGCATGACTCAGCTTTTATGCATATACAGACAGACGTGATGCAGTAAATCGATTGATTTTTCGCATTTTCAGATCGATTTACACGTAGCGCAATCATACACAGAGCAGTAACAGCGCTTTATTCACATGTTGAACTCATATACAACATACACACATATACTGCGAAGACACGACTCAGCTTTTGCACATTTACATGTTCATGTGAAACAGTAAATCAATCGATTTTTCGCTTTATCAGATTGATGTACATGCATCGCAATCACATACACTGCGAAGACATGACACAGTCTTTGCTCATATACATAGAACGATAGCAACGTCTTTGCGCACACGCTGCAACTCATATACGTCATACACATATACATTGCAAAGACATGATTCAGCTTTTGCACATCTACACGTCTGTGTGATGCAGTAAATCGATCGATTTTTCGCTTTATCAGATTGATTTACATGCATCACAATCACATACACTGCAAAGATGTGACATAGTTTTTGCTTATATACACAGAACAACAGCAACGTCTTTGCGCACATGCTGCAACTAATATACGACATTCACACAGTTACTGCAAAGGCACGACTCAGCTTTTGCGCACATACACATCGATGTGATGCAGTAAATCAATTGATTTCGATTTTCTGATCGATTTACACGTATCGCAATCACATACACTGCGAAAACATGACATAGTCTTTGCTCATATACACAAAACGACAGCAACGTCTTTGCGCACACGCTGCAAATAACATACGACATTCACACAGTCATTATAAAGACACAACTCAGCTTTTGCACACATACACATCTGTGCAACGCAGTAAATCGATCAATTTCGATTTTCTGATCGATTTACATGCGTTGCAGACACATACACTGCAAAGACACAACACAGTCTTTGCTCATATATACAGAATGATAGCAACGTCTTTGTGCATGCGCTGCAACTAATATACGACATTCATACAGTCACTGCGAAAGCACGACTCAGCTTTTGCACACATACACATTTGTGCAACGCAGTAAATCGATCGATTTTTCGATTTTCTGATCGATTTACATGCGTCGCAAATACATAGATCAAAACTCATTTAGTTTGTTCAGCTGAGTGATCATACAGCGAACTTGAAAGCTCACGTCAAAGTGATCAGCTTTCATCTACATAAATCAAAGCTCATCTAGCTCGCTTAACTTGATGATCATATAGACAAGTTGAAAGCTCACATTGAAGTAATCAGCTTTCACAATCTTGAGTTGTTTATATGATCACTTAATTATATAAACAGCTCATGCACTCATATGCGCAAACTATCGATGTGATTGATCAATGAGAAGATATACTGCAGCGATTTTGACTAGATTACATGTAATTTAGCATACACACAGCGTCTAAATAATGTCATAGTCATAGACTGCATGCACTTAATGAAGAAATAAAAAAATAAATATTGACTTAGCATTTAACGACGAACGTCAGAAACCAAAGAAAATAAGCACAGAAATATCACAAGACTCATCTATCTTGCTCATTTTATTTCTAATTTATATTTGATACTTGTTTTCAAAAATTCACGCAAAGTTCAAAAATTTACAGTCACTCAGCTATATTGATGACGTGACGCTATATATTGAGGGAAGAAATATTGACAAGAATGTGAAAATGCTGAAAAACGCAGCAAAAATCGCTTTCACATGAGCTGAGAACAACGCAGTGCAATTTGATGACTCAAAATCTGAATTGATACACTTTGAAAGTTGCAAGATGACATTCAATCAAATGATTATTCTATTCAATAACATGATCATAAAATCAAAGACATGCGTACGATGATTAAAAGTCTGACTGAATCAAAAGCTCAACTTCAAAGTTTATGTGCAAACGAAAATCGTGACAGTCACAAGAACGCTACACTCGTTGTTTAAATTAATGAATAGCGAGTGAAAACTAAATGTTAAATCAGAAAAGCAGTTATATCTGACATGCATCACGTCTATTAGCGATTATGACGTCAAAATATGATGAAATAATCAAAAAAGCTACTTAGTCAAATTTCGCAAACTGCAAAATGCTGCATTACGAAAAATTCTGAATGCATTTTGAACATCATTAATAGATGCTATGCAAATAGAAGTCGAAATCTCGTTGATGAAGATGCAATTAAATCAAAAGTGCAAGAACTATGCAATTTGAATAGTTGAATTATTGAAAAAACATTTTATCAGAAAAAGAACATTTATTTCGTACTCATCTCAATACTCTATCGAATTGAATCTAGATCTGAACGCATCGAAATATCTGAACTGAAACAAGACGAAGACGAATTTATCTTGAAAAGTCAAGAAGTGCAAAGACAGACTCACGCAGATATATCAAATATTGAACAAAGTGCAAAAAACATTAAATTCAATAAAAGAAATCGAAATTTCTCACTTCAAGAAATCATGAGGTCAAGAAATCAAGCATTTAGCAAAAATTCAAACCGAATTTGCAAAAAGAGAAACTCGCGAAACGATCAATACACACTACAGAAAATTAGAAAGAATTATCAAAAAGGCGAAAAACATAGTGATGTATATCAACGCATCGCAAATTCGGAAAAAGATAGCAGAAATCGAAACAGAAACTGAAACAACAGTGATATTCACGCATGAATTCGTCAGATTCAGCAAGACAACAAGCATTTCTGACAAAATAATCACAACGAAAGCGAAACTGCAAGCTATTAGCGATGCAATCATAATATGCAGCGAAAAAGCACTCAAAAACAGCGAAATTTGAGTGTACATGAACAGTCAAATGACTTTGCAAAGACTAAATGCAAAGAGCAACATCAATGTGAAGTTATTTGATGACATACGACAAAACTTGATCAATTTACGTCAGAATCAGTGTCAAATTCACATACAGTGAATATCAAGTTGCAAGAGCATTATTGAAAACGAAAAAGCAGATCAATTGATCAAAAGCGCTGCTCAAGAATTATCAGTTATTGACAACATGAAAGCAATCATCATAAGCTTCGTCAAAAAGCAAATTTGCAAAGAGACGAAATTACAATGATTAAATGTCTGAAAAAGCAGCATCAAGAAGGGAAATCAGTATCAAATGTGAATTTAAGTCATAAATCACTAAAAAAGATGAGAAAAATCGATAAACTAACGTTTTCAATCTTTATTCGGCTGAAAATGAGACATGACTATTTCAAGAGCTATTTGCATCAATTATCAGAGAATAATTCGAACAAATGCTATGAAATATGCAATGCAAGATAAACGTCGAAGCATTTACTGCTGAACTGCAGACATTATAAAGCAGAGTAGATAAAGCTTAAGAAAAAAGCTCAGCTCAAAAACACAGACACTATATTGACACTGTTCATCATCAAGATTGAAAGAATTGCAACACTAGAGTATTTGAAAAATACTCGAATTGCAACGAGAAAATGACTATTAGAAACGAAAGATTAGAACGCGAAGAATGCAAAGAAACAAAGAAAAACGAAAGTACAATGACGAGAGTTGAGCGAGAGCGCTTGTATGCACAAACTATCGATGTGATTGATCAACAAGAAGATGAAAAGCAGCGACTTTGACTATATTACATGTAACTTAGCATACATACAGCGTCTAGACAGTGTCATAGTCATAAACTGCATACACTTAATGAAGAAAAAAAAAGAATATTGATATCATTTACAAAGTCAAGCACTTCGATTTTAATTTCTAAAGCTTCGCATTTTTCAATTAAGCTTGCGTTAAAGAATAGAAAGAGAATCGATGATATAAAAGATCTTTGCAATATATCAACATTTACTTCTTGCATCATGCTGATTTGTTCATTGAACATCAGCAATGACTTTCTGTTCTTCAGAAAGCTGCAAGTTCATTTAAATATGTAATTTAATGTTCTTCTCATTCTCAAAGTATGTAGAAGTCTAGTGTGCAAGACATGATTAAACATCTCAGCAATGTTTAAATTAAGCATAAAGATCACGTACTTGATTTCACAGTCTTATACTGCATGTACTTGATTTACTAGTAGATTCAGCGCTGAGATCATGAATTGCTTGCATCTCATTCTCATTTGAGCGTTCAAAAGCATGTGATAAGTCTCAGTAATATTACTTAATCTTTTAATCATGATTGATTTCAGTGTTTTACTCATGATGTCTAGCAGAGCAATAAGTTGATACATTTTCAAGTCAATGTAGTTGTTTTTTTATTTGCATAATACTATTGTCTGAGTTTTTTTGAACTGCTTCAAATGATATTTGTGAATTACATATGCATTGAATAAACTAATTAGTATTAAAGTCAGTTCTGTTAAACTCACTTGAAGCACTTTATTTGAAATTTCAAATGCGTCTGATGCTTTATTGACTTTTACTTGTTGAATCATTTGTCTCATCTCATCTTGCAATAAGATTGAATTAAATGACATTGTTAATAATATAAATGATTTCAAAATGTTGCTGATGTTTGCTTGAAACAATGATGAAAAGAATTTCTTTCATAGCATTTCTGTTTTTTCTTTGAATGAATTTGTTATGTGATTGAAATTGTTGCTTTTTAATGACGAAAACTGCAAAAGTTTCTTAAGTAACTGACTTTCGATTCTGACTCATTTTGCGAAGCATCAAATCAATTTTAATTTGTTGCTTAGCTTATGCATCTGTGATTTAAAATGTGAACATTTTGTTTCTTTAATGATCTTGTTTTTGTCATCATTGTATTTCAGATAGTCGTTTCATGTCTCTAAAGTACTTTGCGATTTTCATACAATTCATAATCATCATGATTTCATCATGACTTTCAAGCAGATTTGATTTCAAAAGTCTTGTGCTCAATTCAACAACTTTGTTCAAGAAGTAAATTTTTCAATGACGTCTTGTAACACATGAGTGATTTTAGCTACTTTGTCATCTATTGCTGTCTTGTTATTGAGAAAATGATCAATGAAAAGATGTATTTTTAGATAAGTGTTTAATGCTTCTGTGTTCATTTTCTTTCATAATCAATGAGTCGTGAGCTGCATGAAAAATGTGCGTAGACACAACTTCGTGACTATCAAAAAATGATCAAATTCTTGATGTAAATCAGTTCTCATCTCACATTTGTATATTATGAATTAAATTTTCTCGCTGTTAAATGCTAAATCTATTGTTATGAGCTGATTGTAAGTTTTTTTAGTAATTATGTTTAATTCAAGCAATAGCTTTAGTCTTGTGTGATCAGCAATAAAACTCATCTATATGCAATGCTGACTACGAATCTACTGTTTAGCTACAGTAAAGTCTAGAGATTATCAAAAGTTTGAATGATATTGAGATGCTGCGTGATGATGAAGCGTTGTGCATTGATCGCATGCAGAGTTTTTGCAATTGCACAAACTTTGATAATCTTAATGCATATGTTACAAGCAATCTGCATGCAGATGAGAAAGTTAAATAGAATGCAGAACTATGAGAAAAATCGTTTATGAAAATCATTTAATTCAGTATCTTGTTATCACAATGACAAGAACTGAGACAGAACATTCTTGTGTTTAATCTGTTAAGAATAATTAGTAGAAAAAACTTAAATCATGAACATTCTTTAAATTTATGTGCTAATTATGTATAAATCTTGTTAAGACTGCATATCTATTACTACAACATAAGTAACTCACAAGACTCATTAAGTTCAACATGAGTAAACTCAAGAATCTCATTAATATTATTTAACAAACATTCAAATATAAACATTTTATACATTAGTGATACATTAATGAGAAAACTTTGTTAGAAGAAGAGAAATACAAGCAAGTTAATAAAGAATGATCAAACTATGCTATCTGATTAAAAGTGTAGCATATGAACATTTCTGCAAAACATGATTGATCTGCATGAGAAAGATCTTTACAGATAACATAAAATAAATGAATTGCATGTTTTACAAGCAAAGTGAGCATCTGCAAGACATGATATACAATGATGATGATTGTTGATCTTAAGAATCTCATTTCTTTACTGAATTTTGACTCTTAAATGTTTTGATGATAGAATTAACTTTTAGTTAAAAACATCATTTATATAGCTTGAAAGAACAGTAGTGTATATTGATGTGATTAAAGAAGAAATTGACTGTAATATGCATGCATATTACAGACGAAATGTTTGCAATTCATGCTTAAGAAGTAAACTATCAAAATTTGAGCAGTGAGAGATCTTGTTCATCTTGAACTGTGAATCTGTTACAAGAAAACTCTTTGAGTAATTTCTTGAGTCTAAGAGAAAAATCAGCATAGAAGTTGTGCTTTATATATGTTGTATGCAACGTATACAACATATTTTCAATAGACTATTCTTGATACAAAACTTGCAAAAAGAATTTAAAATTGAATTCAATGAAAAGTGCAAGACATTTCTGAAAGCAATGTACTCATCATCTTTGAAAATTTAAATCAATAAAGAATTACTATTGAATGAAAGTATACAGTGATCAAGAGTTATCAAAGAAGAAATCAAGCACGCTATTAACTTCTCAGCATTCAGAAAAGCATTTGAATCAGATGAAATATTATTTGCAATCATACAGCAAGTGTACAAAAGCATATCAAAAATATTCAATTTAATATACTCAAATTTGATTAAAAATAACTATCATTCGAAGATATAACGCGAAAACATGATTTTTTTTATTTCTTTATTAAGTGCATGCAGTCTATAACTATGACACTATTTAAACGCTGTGTATATTCTAAATTACATGTAATTTAGTCATAATCACTGCTGTATATCTTCTCATTGAACAGTCACATTGATAGAGTGTGCATACAAGCGTGTTAACTGTTTATATGATCAAGTGATCATCTAGATAACTCAAAATTGTGAAAGCTGATTACTTTAATGTGAGCTTTCAACCTGTTTATATGATCATCAAGCTAAGTGAGCTAAATGAGCTTTGATTTATGTAAAGAAAAGCTGATCACTTCAACATAAACTTTCAAGTTTATTGTATGATCACTCAGTTAAATGAACTAGATAAGTTTTGATTTATGTATTTGCGACGCATGTGAATTGATCAGAAAATCGAAATTGATTGATTTACTGCGTTGCACAAATGTGTATGTGTGCAAAAGCTGAGTTGTGTCTTTACAATGACTGTGTAAATGTTGTATATTAGTTGCAGCGCATGCGCAAAGACGTTGCTGTTGTTCTGTGTATATGAGCAAAGATTGTATCATGTCTTTGCAATGTATGTATTTGCAACGCATGTAAATCGATCAGAAAATCGAAATTGATCAATTTACTGCGTTGCACAGATGTGTATGTGCGCAAAAGCTAAGTCGTGTCTTCACAGTAACTGTGTGAATGTTGTATATTAGTTGCAACGCATGCGCAAAGACGTTGCTGTCATTCTGTGTATATGAGCAAAGATTGTATCATGTCTTCGCAGTGTATATGATTGCGATGCATGTACATTGATCTGATAAAGTGAAAAATCGATCGATTTACTGCATCACATGAGTGTGTAGATGTGCAAAAGCTGAATCGTGTCTTCACAATGTGCATATGTGTGATGTATATGAGTTGCAGCATGTGCGCAAAGACGTTGCTGTTGTTCTGTGTATATGAGCAAAGATCATCAACGTTTTGACAAAGAGCTTAAGTAGCTTGTAAGCTAGTGAGCAACGACATTTGAATCTTAATGCGCTCGAGACGCATATGCTAGCTACTAGAACAAACACTTTTTATAATTCAGCAATTAGCTGATTTAACAACATAAATCAATCATCAGTCAGTCGTTAGCTGATTAAACAAAGTAGAACTTGTATCAAGCTATCATGCATTCATAATTCTGCGTGATGTTTATCTTAGTAAGCTTCAATTTTACTTCACTCATTTCTCTTGTCACAATTATTCAATTATCATACATCATGTCTGTCAGTGATCGCGCAGAACTCGTCTTTCTACAACGTTTACAGTCTTATTTATCATCAATTTCGATCACAGCAGTCGATTATGCTTACAATGATCTCATGTATGATTATTAGTCTGCTCAGTTTCGAAATAGATTAAAACAGATTGATTACACGTCTCTTTTTCTGCAATTGAAGATTTCAACTTTGATTGATCAGAATGCAAAAATCTTTGAGCAGAAGATTGATGAGACTGCGAAACAACTGATGATGAATATATACAATAATTCGATTCAAACATTCAATACTGAGAAGAAATGACATTTCATTGAAATCATCATCTATACGAAACTCGTCATCAAATCTATTCTTCGCTTGAAAAATTGAATCAAAGCTTTTATTCACTTGAAACATTCTTCTTCAATGACAGAAAAGACATTGATAGAAGAAAAGAGTGTTAATGTACATAAAAAAAGAACACTATCTTGAAAATTTACAGCTTTCTTCAACAAGTCGTGAACTTCTATTGACAGATGTTGTGTGTAATGCATCAAATGCATTGAAGAATGCATAAAGTAAGTAGAAATTTTATTCAATGAACGAGCAGACACTATGATTAATAGATTAATTAATTTTAGATTTTCTCATCATTTGAACTATGTAAGTTCTTGTATGTTGCTAGCTGCTACATAATCAATCTCATTATTTACAGATTTTTACAATGAAATCTTAGTCACTTGTTTATTCTCAATACTCTGTCATTATAATCATAATTAAACGCTATTGATTGAAATGTTTTGACCATTCATATATGCTTCATTCAACATGACTATATGCTTTTCACTCATTTTCTTTAATTTACTTTAATTTACTTCAATTTATCTCAATTTATCTCAATTTATCTCAACTTACATAATGTTGAACTTTCTTCATTATTGAGTGAATTTCGTCTTTTCTCATTTATCTAAGCTCGCAAGCTCATTCATCTTTCAAACTTTCTTTTTCAGAAAACTCTCTTCATATAAAATGTTGAATGTATTTCAGTCAATGTAATTATTCACGTAAAAAAACTTCTTGCTTTCAGTTGATATTAGATGTGCACTTTGTAGTATAGTACTCATATTGTAAAATTGTTAACACTCAAGATATCAAGACTTCTTGACAGTATTCTTTAATCACTGCTTGACTTCTATCATATCATGTAAAGCATTGAGTACTTTATTGTTTTTGAGCTTTAGCAATTTTATTAAAGCTCTCGAGTATTGCACAGATTTTTCATTGTCATCTTGATGAAGCGAATCATGAACAGTGATTATAATTTGCAACTGTTTCATCAGTCTATCATTCAAAGCTTCAACTATGTCAGAATTTTCTTAATCATTCTCAGCATACTCTTAAACATAGACATAATTACGTCTTCAATTCAACATTTGTTTCTGTCATGCAGAAGCACATCAAATTCACTTTGATGTAAGCTTCTCAGAGTTTATCAAGTCTTTATCTTTGCATCTTCAGCATTCAATTGATGTATGAACAGAAACGAAGTAATCATTTATTCAGAAGAAGTTAATTTCTTTTCAATTCATTTAATACTTGTTTGACTTTATTTCTGATTTCTTGCGTCAAGATTCTTTTATAAAAATTGATAATTTATTCAAGAAACTCTTAATATGTGTCATCTTCGCTATTTCAGAAGCAATGCATCAAAATCAGAAATTACTAAATCAGTTTCATCATTGATTTGAATTTATTTCTGACAAATCTCATTTAAACTGCGTTAAATCAAGACTTTTAGAAGACTTTGTAATCATGACTTTCATTCTTTCATCAATCTTTGATCTGAACATGATTAAATCATGAAGAATGATATTTTTCATTGTCAACATATTGACTTGTTAAGTATTGTGATAAAGTATCTGCATTTGAAAGTTCTTTCACTTGTTTATAAGATTATAATAATCTTTGATCAGAAATTTATGTGCAACCTTCATGTAAGATGTGTCAAAATCATCTGCATCTTCGTATCTTTGAATAAAATTCATATAATAAGAGATCACATAAAACTTGAAATAGTTAAAGTTCTCGTTATGTCAAAACTGCTTGAATACTTCTTTTAAGACGTTAATTCTGTATATTGCGTTGTTCATGTAATGCAGAGACTCATCATCGTGCGATCAATATTGAGTCATCATCACGAAGTTTATAAGAGCTTGAGCACAGTACAGCGCATCTGATGCTTTTCTAATTAATAGTGAAGTGACAATTGCAATAAGCTGATGCACTATTGTCTTTTGTTTGATGTTGATTCATTGCTTCATGAATAAAAAGTCATGAAAACATCTTAGCTTTGAATATGAAAGAACTACTTGAAATCTTTGATTCAATTGCACATCATGTGTTGTGTCTGCAATTATCTGTGAATCACGCTCTTTTTTAAGACTGATCGTTGATGTTATATTCTTGATGATCATCTCAAGTCATTGAATTAGATACATCACTGTGCTCTTCAATAACTGATGCAAAATATCAATCATCATAACGATGTGAATATTAACAAGTTCATGTTTTCAGACAAAGTTTTGCACTGAGTGTATTCACTTAACATCACGCTTGATATCTGCTTTAAAGTGTAAATTCTTTTCTTGACGTTTGATTTGAGTCAATGTACTTTCATATGTTCAAGCTTTTCAGATTATCTGCAGATTATCATGTTGATTTGATGAAACATGATATATAGTGCATTGCTCTTCATTTTTGATTCTCGTAATAATGATCTGCTTCTCATAGTTAATTATAAATTCGACGATGATAGAAAAATACTGTTGAGTATAATCATTTACACAACGAACGTGAAATTCTCTTCTAATTAATTTCTCAAGTGCTAAAGAACGAGAACGTTAGCAAGAAAAACTTTTCATTTGATTGAACAGTTTAAACTCACATTTTAATATTATCTTCAATGAGCAATGATATAACTTGCATTTCAGATCTTCATTTGCATATTTAGTTGAAGAAATAAACTTTAATAGTATAACATTAAATCTATTTTACTTTCATTAAGTTGCTTGATTCAGATTATCAACGATAATATATATAAATCATGCGAATTTATTCTTATGATGTTGAGTTAACATGATTTTATCTGTAGTTAACAGTACTGAAACTATAGTGTCATTTTCAAAGATCAATGCTTACATATCTCATCATCAGATATCAATGTGCATTTTCATGTACATTCAATTTTCACTGACGTTGTATACTTTAATTGATGCATATTTCAGATTACTTGCAAATGAATAATGTCTCAAGAGAAATTTCAAGATGTTTATCATGTTTCTGTACTGAATCTTGAATATATCTGTTTTGATCTCTGAATTCATTGATGAGATCTTCAAAGATGTTTTGAATCAACTATTATCAGATATTTCATAAGATATATTATGTAGAATGCTTCTAAATTGATCTGCATTCTTGAAGATACAATCAGCATGATGAGTCTTTTAAAATGAGATCTTGAAGTATTGATTAATATCTTTGCTACTGACTTTTGCATTCAGAAATTACTGTGCAAGAGAAAAATCTTTCTCATTTGAAAAAAAAAGTCATTCTGATTGAAGACTATCATCTAAAGATGATCATAAATCTTGCTTGAGTTTACTGTAGTTTGAAATGATTCTTATGAGTTTGATATATTGTTTTAGCAATTCATCAACGCTTCGTTTCTTTGTATCATTCATCTCATCATAATTGTCTACTTTGATGAATAAGAAAGTACATGATGAATTGATAAATCTTTTGAAATCAAGTGATATTCATGCAATTGAATTTCAAAAATGCTTCTGATTATCTGAAGCTTCTACATTTTCTTCTGTACTTTGCTTGAAGTCAAAAACATCAGTATCATTCATCATGATCATTTCATGTCATAAATCAGTCTGAGAGTATTTGCGTATGTCTGTATATTCATCAATTGTTGAGTTCTTTTTTCTTAAATATTTCTCGAAGAACTGCATGTCATTTTGCAGCGTCAAGCAGTGATTAAAGTGATATATCAGACTTCATGTGATTCTCAATATCATTTTACATGCACGACAGTTTCGCTTCATGCTTGAAGCTGATTTCGATGAAGTAGATTGTAGTGAGAAAGATAACAAAAAGTATTGATTGACACGTTTAATAAATTATATCACGCTGTCGCTATTTCTAATCAGTATTTCTGTTAATACAAGTACATTGAACTATGAAATGTCAGAATAGCATGCAATACAAAGAATAGAATGATCAGAAATTAATGAGATCTGATATAGTAATAGAAGCAATAACTCTTGTTTTACTTCTGATTAAACAATTTGTTCTTTTTTACTTGAAGCTTTCTGATAAAAGCAAATTTTTCTGAATTACAGTGAGTTTAAGATAAATTATTGTAAATTTGAAATGCTTTGCAAATCTTAATATTTACATCGAAATTTGTGAATTGAAAGCAAATTTTCCTAGATTATCATCGATTTAAGGTAAATTATCGTAAATTTGAAATGCTTTCACAAAATGCTCAATCAGCTAGTAGAAGTATTCTCGACCCGATGCACGTTTCGATCTCGTGCACACTCTAAACTCGATTAGCAACTCATACTTTTTTATTATTATTTAATCATCATTCATAGAATCAAATTGCAATTAATATAGAGAGTTGTCGATATCTATATGAAGCTTTCAAGCTATAAGAATCAATCATCAAATCGCTTAGAAGCTTTGAATTGTCTTTCAGCTCGCGTA
>JAABUS010006515.1_pt1 | contig 14123 bp, 10 predicted proteins | sample 5560161 | NCBI WGS metagenome assembly JAABUS01 (sample SAMN10711885, study PRJNA513376) | rock metagenome | isolation source: Antarctica rocks | place: Antarctica: Victoria Land, Trio Nunatak nord | collected 2016-01-04 | reverse complement strand
CCCCCCCACAAAACAAAAAAGCGCACAAAACCCTTACCGTCCCCGCTTCCTCGCATCGGGATCCTCTCCACTATGCTGTATCTTCGCCTGCAGCACATAGCTCCGCACGCCCAGCACCTGCAGCCCGTACGCATGATAGAGGTAGTCCTTGAGATCGAGCTTGTTGAGCCACAGCGGCGTGATGAAGGAGGCCCAGTGCGGGGGGGAGTGGGGCGTGCGGAGGAGGGCGAGTGTGAAATTTGGTCTAAGGGGTGGGGGGGGGTTAGCTGGGGGGGGAGGGGAGGGAGGAGAGAGGAGAGAGGAGGGAGGGAGGAGTGGGGAGGGAGGGAAGGGGGGAGGGAGGGAGAGGGGGAGGACGGACAGGAAGATTTGCTTTTGGCCGCGGGGTGGGCGGAAGGTGTTTGGTGGGAGGGGACCGAGTTTGAGGGCTGAAGGGGGCATGGTGGATGGGGAATGGAGGGTGGATCTGAGGGATTGTATGGTGAGGTAGGTACGGGGTTTTTGGTGTTTGCTCTGTTTGCGTGGGGGCTGCACCAGGGTCACGTGCCAAGACTCTGAGATTTCAGTACTTTAGGCTGACGTACTCAATCCATGCGGATTTTGGTTTGGGGAAGTCAGGGAGGGAGGATCGAGCCTTCAGTCATATGGTGGAAAGTGGTTTCCGAAATCTATGGTTCAAGCTTAGAGCAATAGCTATCAGTAAGTACAGGCTAGAATGGAAAATGCCTGTGATCATCACGATCTCCACCAGATGACAGCGCCTCTATGACTGATCCACAGGTTCTTGGTATCTCTGGTGCAGCCTAGACCATGACCAGATCATCATCGCTATCCCCCGTAGCCCCAATGGTATCATCGCTATCGTTCCCCTCATCGAAATCATCTGCATCGTCAATCGTATCCATGTCATTGTCCTCCTCATCGTCATCGAAGATTGAAGCGAAGTCATCGTCGTCTACTGCCATACTCTTGTTCTCCAATCCCGCCGGGTCCTGTTCGTCCGCCCACCACCGCTCGTTGAGTGCCGCTTGAGGAGCGGCAGCGTCTTCCACGTTACCCCGTACCGCCATCTTTCCCTTCGCTTTCTCAGACATTGGTGTACCTGGATCCAACCCAAAGCGGGCGAGGCGCTCGGCCGTTGATCCTACGCCAACAGAACTGGTTGAGCCGAAGTCATATTCCGAGTCTCCACTGGTAGAGGGCGTACGCCGTTCTTCACCGTCAACCGTACCATCATTCTCATTGAAGGAACGGACACTGCCGAAGCCGGAGGGTGTACCCTGCGAGAAAGCCTGTGTAATGGTAGAGGTGTTATGGCTATTGGTACCACGGATGAAGTCGAATTCGCTAGAGGCAACACTGCTACCAGAGCCAAGATGGACATTCGGACCCGGGTACGAGAAGCCTTCGGTGGCAATCGGCACGTTGTCATCGTAAACACCACCACTACCGTCATCACAGCCACCCGCCCAAAGAGGTAGGTACTTGAACTCAGTGTCTTCAAGCGACACGAGGAAGTCGCTTAAGCTAAGGGGGTGAGTCTCCATACGGATAGTGTTGTCCGTTGGTGCAAGCACTCGCTTTGCGACATAGCGAATGTAGGTAGTTGCTTCCTCGAAGAATCGGTGGAGACTAAAAGCGCCATGGAATCGATCGTAAGGTCGATGAAAAGCTCCCACACCCTCATCATAAGCGTGACGCCAACAATCTGCCCATTCGTCCCAGTGGTCTAATTGAAATGCTTCCTCATCGAAGATGCCCGTGTGGACGCCTGAGACTTCGAGGGATTCATACCACTCATAAGGATACTGTAGTGCTTCGTCAAGCCGGTCTTTGTCGCCCGACACCCAGGATTTCATGAACGCGGAGACAAGCTTGTGTTCCTCGCGGGTAAGGGGTCCCGGTCGGCCTTTGACTAAATTGGGCTGAGTTGCTGTGTTGCCCAAAGTCGTATGGTCACCAACTTGCTGTGTCGTAGATGGTAAAGGAAGGCCCATGGCTCTAGCGAAGAGTTCCCGGTGTACATAAACAATGGGATTTAGATTGCCGTTAGCAGACGTATTGTCAGCTGTGGACGATAGGATCAGTAGACCGCGGCTTTGTGAAGTTGATCCGGCTGCATTTTGACGTAGCGTTGTTCGTGTATTATTGCGCGGATGGCACAAACGCTGGTAAAGCGCAGCTTGAGCTTCTATGTCTGCGAGTCGTACGACTTCGAAGACACCATCTTGACGCAAGGACAGCTCAGTAGTGGTCACTTCGTCAAGCACGGTATCCTCGACATAAGTCCCTGGTATGTCCACGTTGGAAGGACCAACGAATAGAGATTGGATCGTAAGGTTACGCCAGAAAGAGCGAGTTAATACGCGCTCTCGGGGCAACAACTCGTTCCAAACCTCTAACCTGTTGTTCATGGGAAACAGGCCATTGGTCTTTGTGTAGTCGAGATCAGGCCTGGACACGTTTGGGATAAAATAGTTAATGCAAAGAGCACGATAAATTGCTCCCTTGACGTAAGACTTTAGAAGTTTCTTCAGAGAAGCGAAACATTGGCCTACATTTGGCAGCGTGTTTCTTGTAGCTTTCTGGATCTCAGAAATTCCATCCATCCACTCTAAGTTGACCATCTTCAAGAACTCATTTGCCACACGGTCGACCAAAGCCTTGCTGGCATATTCGATGCGGGTTTGGTAAGCCTCCGGCAGATCTTCTTTCCTTCGACCGTGTAAAGAAACAACTCCTTGTAACACCTCTGGACGAGGCATCTCAGGACGACTTCGGTACAGAAGGCCACTCACCTCTAGACGAGGCACCTCGGGACGACTCCGGTACAGAGAGCCAACGGCTTCCTCACCAACCAGAATTGCAAATGTATCACGGCATAGATTGTGACACTGCAACCCATCCGCAATCTTGAGGCTGACCTCTGGAAGGACTTCAAGGAAGTGATGATTTGGGTCAGCCCTTAACCACCGAATCACATAGTCCTCAAAGGGGCTTCTGACTTCGAAATACTTGGCTACCGCACAGGCAGTCCATAATTTGGGCGCGGAGTTCAGTTCTGGATCAATGCCAGCAATGGCAAGCAAAACACGCTCAATAGCCGAGCGATGCCGCAGAGCTGTGTACGGAAGTGTGGCAGACAATGATTCCTCGAGGTGAAGGAGCTGATGCTCCTTCTCATGTGGACTCACGTCGCTTCCCTGAATATCGGCTTTGATGGTCCGGGAAGTTGCTTCATTTGCTGCGCGTTGCTTGAGTGAATGCTCCTCCGGACCACCGATTAGGGATTTAGGCAATTGCCAGAGTTTCCCAGCGATGGTCCACTTTGTGACAGCCTCCGAACAGCAAAGCTCGCTTAACAGGTAAACTGCCTCATCGCCTTCGCTTGGAGGTGTCAGATCTAGGACATACTTGACCTGTGGTGGCAGCTTGCCAACCAAACCACGACGTCGTAGGACACGGTGCTGCGCCGTTGGACCCATTGCTTTTTCGAAGAATGGTGAATTGAGGGCCAACAAGCTGGCACTATGCATTACTTTAGGTGCCCGAGAGCGTTCGACATGGAGTTCATATGCATTATTGTCCTGCTCGGGCTGTTGTGCGGGCGCGTCGATGAAGATCCACGTATCTCCATTGGGAATGTTTAGGCGCGGGGCCTCCATTGCCATCTTGCTAGCTAGGTCCTTGATAATATCATCGAGGTTCGCGTTGGGTGGTTGCAACATTTCGTGGGCGACGAGTCTAGGAGCAGGCGATCTTGCTGCGGTATCTTCTAGAGTAGGGGATTGGGCCTCAGCGCGCGACGCTGACATAGCCTTGGAGTATCCGGGAAATTCCTCTATGAAAACACGGTAGTCAGCGTTGTGATAGATAAAGCGAGAAACGTCCCGAGGTTTTGCTTGAGACCAAAGGCTGCTATTACTGAGAATATTGTGATGGCTTATTTCGGCCGTGTGAATGCCCTAGAGACTTACTGTATTGATCTGCCACGGTCATTGCTGACTTCTGACGATTGTAAACCTCCCATTCCTCGATGGTCTTGGGTGACCATTCTGAGCTTGATTGATGGATGTGCGTGGCTAGTACCTGGGGTGTTTCGAGGGAAGCAGCAATCGCAATTGCGATGTCCACTTCTTCACCAGCGCTGAGATCTTCGCGCTTTGAAAGACTCTCGTTTGAACGCTGGGTATTTGTAGCCATGACTGTGGGAGATCACCCAGAGTAGCGTGAGCCAGAGAGATATTTAGGTTGTCATGCCAGATACCGTGAATGATATAGGCGCTTGGCAAGGTGTTGATGATGAATAGGCAACTAAGTCCGGTACAATTATATGTGACAGCGAGACGAAATCGCCAAGTGCTTGCTGGAGGTAATGCTGGAATGGAAGAAAAACATTGAGAAGACCTCAAATAATATTTGTGGCAGGTAGGGCAGATCAGTAGCCTAAGAGCGCTGAGTCGTTGCTGAGTCGTCAAAATGAGTCAATGCTGTTCAGGCCAACGACGCCAAAGTATATGCATGTGCCGTTCTTCTTCTGCGTCGATATATTACTATTAGACCAACGACAGGTCTGTCTAAGCGTTCAGAGTGATCCAGGCAAACAATTGCAGGACCTGACTCATCAGGCAAAGAGGTATTGCCAGTTGAGTAGGGGCCAGCTGAAGGAGGGGTGGAAATATTCCTGCCTGGAAGATGCGGCCCTATGCAAGACGCTTCCAGAGCTTCTTAGCCTGGAGGCTCTGCTGCAGCCCAATAGTCAGCCCCCAAAGTGTAAGGCTGCCTGCTGTGGTATGTCTCTTCTCTGTGATAATTCAATTGGTTGACCAGTGCTGCGGACCGCACGCACGGCGACGTGGCTTGGTCGTATTTTTCCTTCTGCTCAGCCATTGTCCAAAGATTTTCCATGATCAATTCTGTTACTTATCGATATTGTAAGGAGGTTCTCATGAGGCATGGACATTGTGGTATATCGTATAGGTAGCGACTTTTGAAGTTATATTATCCTTCCGATTTGTAATTTGGACGCGGAATCTTCAAGGCAGCCTTCAGGTTACTTTTTACAACACGTGACTCTACTAAGATCTCTACTCTACGGAGTAGCCAATGAGCTTTGCTACACAAGCTCTCGAACACTGTCTTCAGCCATGCTCTGAGGCCTAAAACTTCAAGAGATCATCGTACTCGGTAGGACACTTGTCATCAACATCTGAAATCAACACATTAATCTCCAACACTTCTCCACTCGCAAACAGAGTAGAAGTACTTGTAAAGTATGTGGCTGAAGCTGTTGAGGCTTAGTCGATCCACCCGATTCTAGCCGAGCGTGGGGAGATCCGGGGGCGACGTCGTTTCCATTCGTCCCATCGAATGTACGAAGCACGCGACATCGAATCTTTGGATGCCCCTTAGCATTGAAGTCTAGGGTGCGAACACCTGAAGTAGTCAGCAGCTATCGGAACCCACGCAATGGCGACTTTCGACCTCTTGAAGTACGTCCACTCTTCTTTTGCTTTCCGGGGATGGTCGCCGCAACCTGGGGTGATGGCAAGCAGTTGATGATTGATTCGACTTTGTGATCGGACTCCGCTTCGAGTGCTCTTTGCCTGTTGCCTGTCTTTCCTAAAGCGCTGCCCAGCTGCCTGCCCAGCTACTTCTACAGACTCTTCCCTCTAGATATTCTATGGTCATCGTGCATCTAACCCGCTAACGCTCCCTTCACAGGCGTCCCTCCATCCTGCCTCTACTCGCCATCTTCAGCATCGGCAGTCTCTACGTTGGACTGAAAGCAAGGACTTTAAGAGCGCAGAAGATAGGGGCTGCAAATGGACAAGCGAAGAATTACGACGTGCAGACACATCGAAGCGGTAAGATGAACCCGGAATATCTCCATCCTCTTGTAACATTGCTGATCAATGTGGGATTAGGCGGAGGGGTATAGCGATGGTGAAGAAGGTCGATTAGGGACGCTTGAATGGGGACAGGACTCCGATCGAGAATCCACAAAGGAGATGTCAAGGGGTTTGGGGGCGTCAATGGTGCCTTGTACATACAATGGGGTTATGATCACGGTCTTATGAATGGGCGATTGCGTTCGGTGGCTATCATGGAGGTGGAACGATTGCTGAAAGCTGATGAAGCGAGACCGCCGACTCGTGTATGCAGCGCTGAATAGCAAGGGTATCATACAGATTTCAAAGTAAGACCGCCATATACGCAATACCCACCAGCGAGGGCTGGAGCAGGAATATACCGCCAATTATGCAAGCAATGCAAGTCAATGTTGCAACGTAACCCATTAGATCGAACTCCCTCTCTGATTATCTCCAACATCATCGTGCTTACTCTCCTCTTTATCTCTTTTTCCAGGGCCTGCTGGCTTCGTCTTGTCTTCCTTGCGTGCAGGGTTTTTGATTCTGGTTCTTCCGAATTTGATATCTAGTTGCTCATCACCAGTGCTTCTGGCCTCGTCCTTTCTCCAGTCCTTGAACTCTTTCAGAATATCCTTGAAGCCTTCTTCCAGGGTGTTCATCCTTGCAAGCACCAACTTTCCCATCCGATTCTGATCATCGTTCTCCTTTGCAGCGACTTGTTTGGCCCTTATAGCACCGGTAGCAAAAGCCATCTGCGTCGCAAAACTCGACGGGATAGCCCCAACGAATCCACCTCCAACAGCTTTGTTGTCGCCAAGGTCAGAGCCCAAATCCATGGTCAGAGACGAGCGCCTTCCGCGGTCCTGATCTAGCATTAGCATACCAGCAAGATCAGGCGCTGACTGGAAGAGATTTCGGGGCGGCATGATAGGCCGGGCTCTGGCAACCTGTCGCTTAGGCGTGCGTCGACCCGCGGTTACTGGAGTTAAGGTACCACTGTTCTTCGCACTGTTGCGGGCTGTAATGGCTTTGCGACTTGGCGAAGGAGATGTATCCGCAGTCTCGCCGACGGGATCATAGAGGACCGTGTTGCTGGAAAAATTCCTCGAATGCGCTGCCCTTTTAGGTCCGCGGCTTGGCCTGTAAGCGTTGGGGCGAGGCACGCCAGTCTGATTAAGGGTTGGAATTTTTGCAGTATTAGAGGACTGTGAGGTGGACAGTGGAGGGAATTTTGGGTCGGCCTTGGGCGTTGCCTGGAAGTAGTCCTCGTGGTGTTCGTTTGCTGGTGCGAAAGCGATCGCCCGACTATCTGTGGTGGTAGTTGGCGGATCGGACATTACATTCTCGTCTTCATCATTGGTTATCAACTCGTCATCACCATCGGCGTCAGTCTGTTCTGGGAGATCGTCCATGCTCATTGACTGTAGACCACTGCTTTCCCTACCGAGTAATGTTCGAGACGGATACTTGGTCGTACCGAACTCCTCTGGATCGGACGCAACTGACAATGTTGCTGGCGTGAAGTCGCGACCCTGTCCCACTTGGCGTCGCCGGATCTCGAGCAATGATTGACGGTGTGCCAACCTCCGTGCCTCAAGCCTGTCTAGTACAGAGCGATCCTGCTCATCTGGAGGATTTGCTGTGGTTCCACTCGGACCCATCGTTGACATCCAATTCTTGACCACATTGCTAGTCTTACGACGCTCATGGTTCTTCTGCTTGCCTCGAAAGGTGTTCCCTTGAAAAGGTCGTCGGAACACTTCGTCGAGAGCGGCCACAGAAGGCTCGCGATGTCGATTTTGCCTCGGGCTGAAGAGACGTAAACCAGCGCTTGCATTATCGAACGCAGCACCCTTTACTGGAGGTCGACCACGCTGCTCAACAAGGTCTGTGGGTGCAAAGGCGGCGCTGCGCAGGAATATACACTCATATGTGTAGATCAGGAACAGTATCGGGAAATGCGTTACCTTGATGACTGTCCTGTTGAGTCGAACAAATTGGCGGAATGGCATAACAAAACGTAGCGGAGCCAGGACCCAAGCAATGACATTGGTCGGTGCGATATATGAGAAGAGGGCGTCTGATTTGACCAGTGATATTGTGTTGACCGCAAAAACGAATTGGTGCTCTTCGTTGGCGTTCTGCACGATTGCCATGAATGAATTCGTGAGGACTGTGATCAATATAGTGACAATGAGGAAATGACAAATGAACAGGAACAGGGTCAGGATGAGTTTGCCTCCTAAATTTTGGTCATCCCACACGCTCCAAGCAGCAGGAGTAAAACCCAGCAGAATTTGAAATAGGGCATAGGCCACACCGTTGGCATCGAAGTCATCACCTCCAAAAGATAATGTAAAGGCCACAAAGAAGCCACTGCAGCTGATCAGTATCAAGATGAATACTGCAACAAGGTCCACGGCCATCATTCGAAACGCGATTAGTAGCTGTGAGAAATAGCGGTAATGGTCCAGCACAGAGAACAGCCTTGGAAACAGTAGAACCGCGTTGGCGGCAAGGAGATCGTACGCCATATTAGCGACGTGATGCTTTCGAGCGTCGGGCATCAAGATGCCATACAGGCGCATGCCATAGTAGGCTATGAACAGCAGGAGGATCCCAAGATCAAATGCATTCCAGAAGCTTAGGATATAAAGACTAAACCCCTGTTCGTTGAAACCAACGATCTCATCAAGCATGAAACCAGCGCTCCAGAACCAGAACACCACCTCGAGAGAACTGATGGTAAGAGATCTCTTAACCAACACAGCCAAGTAAAGCCCTAGCAATACGGCGAATGAGCCAGTGGAGAGAAATTGGCGGTAGCGAGGAACTCTAAGCCGTGACAGCTTGAAGAGCGATGCGTCCCGTGGATCATAAAGTGTGACCGATCTGCGTATCTCAACAACTACAGGGTCGAGATGGTCCCTCTGCTTTGCTGGCTGTAGACGGTCGGGAGAAGCTTGTAAAGCAGGTGCTCTGCTTCCAATGGTCCCATAACCCCTGTTCTGATTCGGGATCACTTTTGCAGGGGGGCGGTGAAGATTGTCGGCAGAAGAATGGAAGACAATCGACCCAGCCCAGATAGCCTCGAGCTGCTGTACTACCACTGGATGTGCCAACAACCGTTTTGCCTGGGCTCGTATGGCTACCTCCAATGCAGAGACTCGTGCTGCTCGAGGTTGGGATGTCGATGTGTTCCAATTGTTACCAGGCATGACATTGCCGTTGCTGGGCGCTGCAAGACCTTGCAAGGGGAAGAAGTCGTACGACAGCGCATCGATCAATTCTCTTGTATTGAAGTCTTTGAGTAGCTTGATTGCGAGAAGCTCGCAGACCAATGCTCTGGTTTTGCTGGCACCGCTGTTGCCCGGGCTCAATTGGACCTCCTTGTGGAATTGCAAGCAATTCGCCATTAGCGCGTACAGCGTAGCACTTGAGAAGTGAGAAGTCCGAATCTCTTGCTGTATTGGTTTGACGAGGAATTGGGAGACTTGAGGTGATCGCAATTGGTCCCAGGAAAGAGTGGTCTCGCATCGTGGGACAACTAGCAAGCGTATCGTATGCGTGAGGTTATAGACGGGCAGGGAGTCTGTGACGGATTAGAACATCGCACCGGGCCTCTGGGCATATGTGGGGAGGCCGAAGATACCCAGATGAGCAGCGGAAAAGATTGGGAGCAATGGCGTTGTTTCAGCATCACCATCCTCGTCCATTTCTTCCTCTTCGTCCTCTACCTCATCGTCCTCTTCTGGCCCTTCCTCCTCTATCGTTAGCACCGGCGCAGGTGATGCTGCATAATTGAAGCTTCGACCAGGTCGACGCCGTTCTTCCAGAGGATCTCGTCGGGTAGCGACTGGGGACGCGGGCAGGCCAGTACGAGGAGATGAGTAGGGTGAGCGATTTCTACGGGAGCGTCCCTTGCTCCTTCTCCAAGAGGAAAACATGGCCGAGTTGGTAGGGCGTAAAATAGAAGACGCGAAGGACAGACGGCATACCCGTGGTGTCAATTTTCCCCCTAAATTCCAATATGGAAAATCGTAGATGGGGTTAAGGCAACGCGTCCCTTATCGACAAGCTGCACCCGGAGGTCTCCGACGACATGCATCCCAGGAGTTGCACGTGGGTAGTAGATGTACATCGCCATCACCTGACACAAGGGGTGGAGAGGAGCGACTTAACGTACTTTAGTTGCTAATGGCAAGCTTACTTTAAGGGAAGGTTGTACCCTGGCTCCGCTCTGGAACGCACCCTACCCCTGGGCCGTGTCCAATTAGCACACAAGCACGTTTTCACCACTCGTCTAAAACGGATAGTCTCACAACGACAAGCACGCCCTGCTCAATACTCGCTTAATGCTTTATATCCTTATCGCTTTGTCCGGCTGGCAGATCGGATCGCGCTCTCCGTGTACTCATGACGTTCATTGGGGAATATTGGTGACGGAGCGACATTCTTAGTCCAGGGCTAAGGAGAATGAGCTACTTTACCACTGCACCCACAACCTGCAAGTGGGGTCCTGACTGTCAGTGCGCGGACTGCGAGCTTCGGTAGCTCTGGCTCCACTGGCCAACATGGATTGAAATTGTACTTTTTATTGCCTGTGAAACCGTACAACATTGGGACGTCCTGAGAATATATCATGAGAGTCAACACCAAAGTCAAAGCTTCAACCACCAACAACGCGTCAGACGGTATAATCGAGGCAGTGTACTCGAGTATACTGCACTTTGCTCTGGAAGTTATCAATGTCCAGATCTTTGGACGGCGATTTGTACGATACGACATTTACCTTGATAGTCAGCTAATCTTGTTGCAAAAATCCATCAAAGCGAAGCGAGACGCACGAAGCGAAATGCACATGAGCTTTTGACTACAGGTGAGAGAAGGCCGTGATCCTCATATGCCATGATGGACCGTCGATTTCGCACTACAAGAGACTGCATCGCTGTGTCGCATTGAACTCTGCTAGGAAAATCAGCGAAAATTAAATGCACATTGCTCTGGGTTTCGTCAAGGCGGTACGTATCAAGCAAGCATCATCACGAGACGCCATGGGCCGCATTCATAGATTAGGTGTCGGTCAAGTCGCAACCTCATGAGGTGCTTCCTGACATCGCCAAAAAGTTTCGTAGCATTGAAGCCATGTTTCGTTGGCGAACACCAAAGCCAGATGTTCTGAAATATGTAATTGCTTCCAGTTCTGCAGCTTTCGCTAAACACGCTTCGGATGAAGGCGGAAGCAGTGTGCCTATCCCAGAGCTTGAGGTAGCCGGTGGAGACTTGCAAACGTCAAGTGACAGGTCACCCAACAATTTTCCTTGCTACTATATCCAAATTCAAATTACATCGCTAATAAACAGCCACCAGAGTCCGCTCATTGAAGCCAAGGGTTTGATTTCGCTGTTTATGGCCACTCACTCTAGCATGTCTTCATTCTCGTTACAGTCATTTAGAGAACACATGGAGAAGTTGCGACAGGCCCTGGACGGCGTTGAAGCTCAATTAAGAGATCACAAGCAATTTTTCGCCTACGAAGACCAATGTCGCCTTCGAGCCTTCATCAAGCAAACCACCAAAGACCTTGTTGCAATCATCGAATCACATCATGAACTCAGAGTCGAGGCCTATGGCTCAGTACAACACAGCCACGTCGTGAAAAATATTTTGCCAGTTCATCTGGGAAATCTCGGTATACCCTATAAATATTGGACCTCAATTGAGCAAGTCAAGGAGGCAAAGCAAAGCCCCTACATTCAGGTTGGCAACAAATTGAGGCAGCGATACAAGTTCGAGAAGAGAGAAAAGCCCTATGAAGAATCGCCGAGGCAGTTCGCGCATCTGCTGCGTTCAGACCGGTTCAAGGAAACGGATGTCTGCAATTACTGGGCACCCCTCTTTCCGATGTTGTATAAGAAGACCGTCGAGGAGCTTGAGGAGGAGTACATCTCGTCCCTGAGTTCTTGGAAAATCAGTTACCCTCCGGTGTAGATTGTGGCCAGATCCTGCCTGGTAACCGAGAGTCGATCGTATCTATCACCACCTGACGTCGAAGTCGGATTGAGGGGATCCGAAATAGATGTGTTTCGGGAGCTGTTGTTATTTTCTCCTGCCTTTGAACACAGCCAAGTGTTACCGATATCTACAAGCTCAACCAACATCGGACAAGGGCCTCAAACCAGAAAGTTGCAACGATCGGGTTTCCATTTACCCAGCCAGCAAGTGCCCGATCAGACCTTGTGGTCATGAACGAAAAGAACCATGTCTTCATTCTTTACACAAGGGCTGTACAACGCAAGCCCTGGCAGCAGTGGGTGCTAGTCTGCTTGGCAACCAGTCACAGAAACCCTTATCTTAGGATGCGACTTCTCTGGCTTGTCCGATTATGTCACTTAAATCTTTTGATGTTTTGCCGCTTTGCCAATCGGCTATCACGTCTTGTTCAGTCCACTGCCATTTTGTCAACACATTATTGCAGAGTGCAGTACACTAGCTTCTTGATTATCGCGCCCTGGGAAGTAGCACCCTGCCAGCGCTTGGGATAATCAGAGGATTCACACCGTTTGCGGATTGGCTTCGTCGTTCAAGCTGCTTGGTCACATTTTCATCTCGGTCCTCTAGCGCAACAACTGATCGTTTGTGATCTAATAAGCCTCGAGCGATGATTTCAGCGCGCACCTGTCACTAAATATCGACATTGTCTGCTCGAGAATATATTGCCGGAAAGGGCCTAGCTTTCATACATGACAAAACACTTAGCACATGTCATCTTGTTCAAACTTCATATCGGTGACAGAAGTGTTTCAGGATAGGCAATGGTATCCACACTCTACAGAGACGAACATTCCCTGGCTATCATCATCATGGCAACGCACACAAGCTCTAGCACCACCGCTCACCGTATTCCATTACAGAGATCCGAAGCTGCTGTTATAGTTACTTCGCTCGCCTTAGGATCGAGGCTTTTGAACTACAGCTGAGCCTTTCAGTGCAGGTCGACTTAGCATCTCACTAGCCATCTACATCTACGCTGGATCTACCGATTCCCAGATGTTATCGATCCGTGTCTCGCTTTCTGGCGTCGGAAGCCATGGACTGCCCTTTGTCAGCTATCCAACGTCTCCACTTGCGATGATCTTTCCCAACCAGTCATATTTCAAGTTCTGAACTTTCTCGTCATCGGCCTGAAGGCGTGGGCAGAAGCTACAACGGGAGTCTAACGTAATACTGCAGCGCGAAAATGATCCATAAAACCGATGTGAGCATGTCACCATATCAGTCGTTACTCTTCTTCAATGCCCTGAATCGAACATGCGCTACACTTGTACGAGGCCCACCATCTTCAATCTGTCCTTCAAACCAGGCCGCCCCCTTTTCCCTCCCCATCTAGTAGTACCTAAGCTTCATCAACCAAGGATCAACCATCGACTCCGTTATTGCCACGAAATTCCACCGGCTCTTCAAACCCATCATTACCGTCCCCAACTTTCAATCTCAGCACCCCACATCCCCTTTATCCCGCACACAAAAGGACCCCACTTCTCCTTCGCGCTCCTCCTACTAAACCGATCGTCCCCGCCCTATCTCAATCTAACCACCCCGGGCCTCACCTCGGAACCCCCTTCCCTTCCCTCCGCCCACCCCCCCCCATTAATCTCTCCCTCCAATTTCCTAAAGGGCTGCTGTGGCTTCACGAGCGGCGAATGCGAAGATGGCATTGTCTCCCGAGAACGTCAAGATGCTGGCTTGGGCCCCAGGGCTGGGGGAGGCCGTGTGTCGGTTGCTTCTAGGACATGAGTTGCGGGGTAGAGATGAGCCTGCGAATATTTTACATCGTGAACGAGACTGAAGGGTTAAGAACAGATGCCCAATGTAAATTGGCTAGTGAGATATACGATATAAGATCCTTAAAATGTCGATCGGTGTACACGAAACAAGATGCGTAGGGTGTCCCGGAGAGCAAGCAGCATAGCACCCAAGTCCAATCGTCAGAAACGTTTCATTGATGTATCGCTTGCCGCGAGGAAACAACCCACCTCCAATATTCCCTATGTTCAGGCTCCCAAACATACCCTCGTAATCCCTATGTTCAGGCTCCCAAACATACCCTCGTAATCCCAGACCAACCCCCGAACTTTTCCCTCACAGCCGTCACGGCCCATCCACACCAACCCCCATGGTTCATCAAAAACCCACTCAACCTCACCAAACACCACTCACATCCCCATCGCCCCCCAACCCCCCAGCTCA
>JAABUS010006514.1_pt1 | contig 14125 bp, 9 predicted proteins | sample 5560161 | NCBI WGS metagenome assembly JAABUS01 (sample SAMN10711885, study PRJNA513376) | rock metagenome | isolation source: Antarctica rocks | place: Antarctica: Victoria Land, Trio Nunatak nord | collected 2016-01-04 | reverse complement strand
CGTGACCGCCAACCTCGCAGGGGTGTTAATCGACGACGCGATACGAATTCCGGACCGTGACGCGATAGAACAGGTGTTCGACCTGGTGGTCCACGAGGGATTGACGGTTGGCGGATCGGCCGGCCTGAACGTCGCGGCGGCAATACAGGTGGCGCGGGATTTGGGGCCGGGCCACACGGTGGTGACGATCCTGTGCGACGGAGCCGCACGCTATCAGTCCAAGCTGTTCAATCCGGAGTTCCTGCGGTCCAAAGGCTTGCCGACGCCGCCCTGGATGAGCTGACGGCTATTTTGCGACTAAGCCATCGATCAGCCGCGTATAGCCGAGCAGGTGGTCCTCCATCCGCAGGTGCTGCGCGGCATAGGCTCGGGCGCCGAGCCGCAGGCTGGTGGCGAGACCGGTGTCCTCAAGCATCTCCTGGATGCGCACCGACAGGGCGGCCGGGTCGAGAAACGGCGTGAGCAGCCCCGTCTGGCCGTGCCGCACGAACTCCTGCACCGGTGCCGTGTCGCTGGCCACAATGGCGCAGCCGACGGCGAGCGCCTCACGCAGCGACCACGACGCCACGAACGGGTAGGTGAGATAGACGTGCGCGTTCGACCGCTGCAGCAGGCGGAGGTAGTCGGCATAGTCCATGCGGCCGCAGAAATGGATGCGGTCCAGGTCGAGCGACGGCCCGACCTCGCGCAGCATGTGCTCTCGCCAGGTGCTGTCCTTCAGCCGCGCGCCGTAGCTGACGCCGTCGCTGCCGACCAGCGCGACCTTCACGTCCGGCCGGGCCTGCAACAGCGACGGCAGCGCGCGCATCATGATGTGAAAGCCGCGATACGGCTCGAGATCGCGTGCAACGTAGGTGACGAGCTTCTCATTGTGCCGAACGGCGAGTTGATCATACTGGAAAACCTGGTCCATCGCGTCGGGAGCGGGGCGGCAGATGTCGAGGTTCACGCCTTCCGGCAAAATGGCGATCCGGTCGCGCGCCCAGCTGGGATAGGTCGAGCGCTGAAAATGGGTGGGCGTTATGCCTTGGCCAGGATTGTCGAGCGCCAGCATGTTGACGGCGTTCTTGGCCCGGACCCGGGGCAGAGCGTCCGGCGATGTCTGGAACTCAGGATCAAAGTTAACATCGAAGCCTTTGATGTTGTAGTAGAATTCGTAATATCCAAGATGCGGAACGTCGGGCCATACGTCTCCAAGGTTCAGCATTTCGCCCCAGCCTTGGTGGCCGATGATGATGTCGGGCTGGAATCCCAGCGCCTTCAGGCTCGCTGCCACCTGCCCAACGCTCTGCGCCCGCGACACGGCATGGTCGAACTCCTGGGCATCGCGGTGGGTGGACGGGTTCAGCTCGCTGGGTCCGCGATAGGTCGCCTTCCGCACCCCGGATATGAAGTTCGCGTTCTCCTGGGTGATGAAAATCAGCTCGTGCTGACCGGCGGCTGCCAGATGCCGCAGGATGTGCAGGAATTGGCCGGGAAAGTTCTGGTGGACGAACAGGAACCGCAAGGCAGAATGCAGGCGTCAGCGGCGACGGGTCGTGGCTGGGGTCCTCTTGGCAGCGGATTTCGGCGGTGTCGCCGGGGTGGGTGGCGTCGCGGCCGGCGCGGTTTTCCGGCCCGGCTTCGCAATGGCCTTCTTGGGAGCCGGCTCCTCCGCGAGCGGCGGTGCCTCCTGCGGGGTGCTCTTCCTGGACGGGGCGGCGGGCGCAACGCTGCGGGCCCGGCCGCGGACGGGTGGGGTCGCCGCGGACGAAGCGGGCGTGCCGGCAGTGACCGCATCGTCCTGCAGCGTGTCCCGCGGAGACAGCGTGACCTGGAACGCCTCGAGCGGCGAGAGGCTGGGCGCCTCGCAGACCTCCCCGTCCAATATCGGGCCGACCTCCGTCCCATCCACGAAAGAAGCCGAAATCGAGAGCGTATGCGTCTCGGCCGCCGCGCCACGCAGTCTTACCCGCAGGCCGAGTATCGGCAGCGACATGCCGCGGCTGCCGCAGAACTGTCCGCCTTCGGACCACGGCGACTGCCAGTTGCGGCCCAGCACAGCCTGATATTCGATGTCGGATGTAGCGATATCGGTACCGGGCATCAGGCCGAAACCCTCAACCCAACGCTTGCTGCCGCGATCTCCCATCCACTCCCCGAGCAGGCCGCCGACGTCCCCGCGCCCATAGATATGCGCTGCGACCTCGATATTCCGGCCCTGAACGGACGGTTTCGCCGTGCTGGCAAGTGCGGCAGCATCGGCGGATTGCGGCAAAGCGACAGCAGACTGCTCCGTAGCGGCTTCGGTCAAACGAATGACCTGAAGTTTTGGGGCGTCACGCTGGCCGTCTAAGTCCTGATACACCGTCACCAGCACCTGGGCTGGGCCGCCTGTCACGCGGACCAATGCCGCCCCGTCGTCGCCGCTCAGCCAGCCCCCAGCGTTGAAGCCGCTGATGCTGACGGTTCCGTTAAGCCCGGCCGGAGCCGGCGGCATCGAGAGACGCACGCCCGGCAGGCCGGTCGCCGCATCGGGCGACGGAGCGCCGGGGCTGTTGAATATGCAGAACAGCCCAGCGTCCAGGGTCATCAAATGCGCGGACACCTTCAGCTCGGTGATTGTCTTGGACGCAGCGGTGCTGGACATCGATCTCTCTCGTGCTCGTAGCCGGTCGGCAGATTGCGGAGTCGCGGGTCCTAGAGACATTGCGACGGCGCAAACGCCGGTGCAAGCCGTGCCGTTGCGGATCGGGGTTGGAACAGCGGCTGCAATGAGGAGTGCTGCAACGTCAACAGCGCGTCGTTCACCGACCGGGCCTGCAGGCCCAGCGGCAGCAGCCAGCCACGTCCGGTGCGGCGGATCCGTTCCGCCTGCGCGCCCAGGTCGAACGCTGCCACCGCCAGCCCGGCCTGCCAGGCGCGGCTCAGCGCGAAGCACCACGTCTCCGGCCACACCGAAGGCAGGAACGCCAGGTCGGCGTTCTGCGCCTGGATCAGTGCAACGGCGTCCGCCTCGGCATATTCGCCGGTGACGAACACCGGGCCGGCGTCCATCAGGCGCGTGTCGTCGGCGGTGTAGCCCACAACGACGAACTCGATCGCCAATGACCGCGCCCGGGCATCCCGTGCGCAGGCGAGCAGGACCTCATAGCCCTTTTCCACCCCGATCGCCCCAACGATGCAGACGCGCCGGACGACGCCGGACGGCATTGGCGCGAGGGGTATCGGGACAGCGTCGTTCTCCCAAGGCTGCACCACCGGCGCTGCCTTGGGAAAATGCCGCCGGATACGGGCCGCCACGTCCGCCGACGGTGCGACGACCTGGCGGGCCGACGCCATGTCGGCGGCCGAGCGTGCCAGCAACGCTGGCACGGTGATGTCCTCAAACAGGTTGCTGCCTAGATCGGCAATGCAGGCCTCGCAGCCTGCAACATCGGGTTCCCCGCAGTAGCGGCGGCCGGTGCTGACCAGTGCGATGCGTGGGCAGAACCAAGCGTAGTCATGCACAAACAGGTCAGTTGGCAGCCGCAGCATGCGCGCTAGGCCGAGGACCGCGTGGTCATGGCCCAGCAGATGATGCAGCTCCAGATGCCGGGGCCGGTCGGCGCGAAGCAGCCGGGCCAGCTCCGGCAGTTCGCCCGGCACGGCATAGATCAGGTTGGGATATGTGGCGCCCTCGGCCTCGACGCGGCAAGTGCCCTGCTTCGACGCACCCGGCCGCAGCACAATGGGGCGCAGACCGGCCGCTGCGAGCGCTGTGCCGCGCTGTTTTACCACGCGATCCACGCCACCGCCGCCGCTGTGGGTCACCAGGATTGCAGCGCCAGCACGAGACCGTCCTGCAGTCCAACGCAGCGCGTCGATGCGCCGCCGGGCCGATGCCAGCGGATCGGCGGCGACATGGACCGCGATCAGCGCGTCGTATCCGGGGTGCAAACGGTTCAACACGACCAGGTTGCGTTGCATCAAATGGGTGCGGCCCGGTCCGAACGACTGTCCGCCGACATGGGCCACGAACACGCCAGTTGCTGCCACGCTGCGCCAACCGAGGTGCCGGGCGCGCAGGCAGAGGTCGTTCTCCTCGCCATAGCCCTGGGCAAAGCAGTCCTCGCGGAACAACCCGGCCTGGTTCAGGCAGTCGCGCCGCAGGTACAGGCAGAATCCGACACCGGACGGGACATCGACGACCGCATCGGCGTTGGCCCGCTGTGCCAGCACATCTGTGCTGACGCTCGTCGCCAGATCAGGGATCGGATTGCCACCCTCCGGGTCCGGGTAGCTGACGATGGTAGCATCGTTCGACAGCGGCGTGACGGTGCCGATGTCGGATGCGGAATACGCGGCCGCACGCAACCGGTCGAGCCAGCCCGGCGGCACCAAGGTGTCGCTGTTGAGCAGCACGGCATCCCTGGGCGCGCAGGCTCGCAATCCGGCATTGGCCGTGGCGGGAAAACCGAGGTTTTCCGGTTGGCGGATCAGGCGAATGCGTTTTTGCCGCGCGAGCGCCTCAAGCGCAGCAACCAGATCAGCCTCAGGCGACGCGTCCTCGACAACCCAGACGCGGGTGGCGCGCGGGATTGAGGCCAGCACGGACTCCAGGCACGCCAAGGTTTGCGTCCTGCCGCGGTAGGCCGGGATCACCACATCCACTGGGCCTGGACGCGTGACCGGCCGGGGCACATGCGGCACAACGATGTCGGCCAGGATAGAGGCGTGCCGTGGCGCCGTCATTGGTCGCTGCACGGCCTGGGCAAGGGCGGCGGCAGTACGCCATTCCAGGGCCGGGTCGATCGGACTGCCGGGAAGATGCCGGCCATCCGGACCCCGGACCGATACTGCGGTGTCCTGCCCGAGCGCGATGGGCGGCATTGCGAAGCGGCGAGGCCGCGCCAGTGGCCGCTCGAGCTTCACGTCGTCGGCAGGCTCGGTCGCCGTGACGGTCTGACCCTGGATGGTGAGGACCGGATCGCGCGCTGGGTCGGCTGGGTGCCAGGCCCAGCCTGCGAGGCTGCCATTCTTTGTCTCGACGACGCCCTCGACAGCTATGATCGTGGCGACGCTGAGTGGGCTGCCCAGACAGGCCGTGCCGTTGCATGCAACGTCCAGGGTATGGGCAGCGCGCCACCCCGTCGGTAGCTGGCCCTTGCCGCCGGACCACACCGTTTGGATAGGCACGCCGTCCAGCTTGAGCTGAACGTTGCGTGGCGTGCCCATGTGCACCCAGCCGTCGCCATCCAGCCCGCACCACCCAGGGATTCCGGCCGTTGCCGCAACTGCTGTTGCCAGCGCCCGCAGCGTCGGGGTTGGCACGCTTGCCCGAAGCGCTGATGTGGTGGCCAGAATGGCGCGTCCGGTGTCGCCCAGCAGACGACTGCAGGCAGCAAGGCCGGCCCATGCTTCGGGCATCGCATACCGGTCGCCGATTGCTTGAAATAGATCGGCCGCTTGGGACAAGTCACCCGCCTGCATGAGTGCGCTGGCGAAGGCAAAAGTGACGATGCCGTCTTTCGGCAGCAAACGATGGGCGCGACGCAACCAACGCAGCGCCTCCGGCAGATTGCCTGCCGCAGCCGCGTCCCGGCTGTGACGCCAGGCCGACTGCGCCAGTTCCTGCCATTGCTGGTCACGCGTTTGCCTGCGGCGCGCCTCGGCGCGAACCTGTATGTCCGAGAGCAGGGCGTTGCTCACGAACGCTACCGACCGATCAAGGGCCGCCTAGTGGGCCGCGACGATCTGCCCTTGCGACTGCGGCACCAGGTCGTTTTGGATCGTTGGCGCAGACAGCGCAGCCAGATCCTTCGCTGCCTCAGCAACACCGGCTTTGTGGGCGTGTTCCAGCAGGACGCGCGCTTGGGCCAGGTCGGTCTGTCCCGCAAGCCCGCGAGCCAGGTAGCGGCCGAGCATCAGCAAGGCATACGGATGGCCCTTCTCTGCCGCTTTGATAAACCAACCCTGGGCGGCAACGCGGTCGATCGGTATGTCATGACCGCCGCCGAGCATGGCGCCCATGGCAAACTGCGCTCCGACATGGCTTTTGTCTGCTGCGGCCTGAAACAGCTTTTGTGCGGCCGCATGATCGCGGGGTCCGCCACGCCCATTGACCATCATCTCGGCCACTGCGACCTGGGCATCGGTCATGCCGACATCGGCAGCGCGCTGCATCCACATCCGGCCCTCGTGCAGGTCGGCGTCCACGCCCCGACCTTCTGCCAACATCCGCCCATACCAATACTGCGCGTTCACCACCCCGTCCGCCGCCCGGCGCAGCCACTGCGCCGCCTTGGCGTCGTCCCGGTCAACGCCGACGCCCTCGGCCAGGCAAACGCCAAAGTTGAATGCGGCAACGAGGTCGCCGGAGGTCGCCGCCGCCTCGAACCACTCGCGGGTACGCACCCGGTCCTCGGGGTTGCCACCGCCGGTCATGGCGATATTGGCCAGGTCGGCCTGAGAGGATTTGTCGCCTTTCTCGCCGGCGATGCGAAGCCAGCGCGCGGCTTCGTTGGAGTCGCGGGACACGCCTGCGCCGGTCAGATACAGCATGCCGAGCGCCCGTGCCGCCCCGCCGTGGCCTTGTTCAGCGGCACGATGGAACCAGGCGGCAGCCTCCGCATAGTTTGGCGGCAGGTCGCCACCCTTGGCATAGAGGTCGCCAACCAGGGCAGCCGCTTCGGGATCGCCCGCAAGTGCTGCCCGCCGCAGCCAGCTTTCGCCGTTTACGGGATCACGGTCAACGCCGCGTCCCTCCATGAGTGCGAGCCCCCAACGTGCCTGTCCCTGTCGGACACCGCGTTCCGCCGCCTGCCGATAAAGCTGGGCTGCTGCGGCCACACTTTGCTCGATGCCAGTGCCGGCTTCGGTCATCACGCCAAACAGATAAAGGCCCAGCGGCAAATTGGCTGCGGCTGCCTTTGCAATCTCGCCAGCGGCAACCCGACGCTCGTCCCCGCTGGTTGCCACCCGCAACAACGCCAACCCGTGGCCGAGCGATCCCTGCGCGCAGCCGGCCTGTGCCGACCGTCGATACCATTCGTCCGCCGCTGGCAGGTCGCGCATTGCCTCCGGCCCGGATGTCATGACGTAGCCTAAAAGGGCTTGCGCCTCAGCCGACCCGGCCTCCGCAGCCGGCTTTGCCCAGCGGACGGCTTGGGTGAAATCCGGCTCACCAGGCAACGCCTCCGCAAACAGGCCGGCGGCGGCAGTCTCGCCGTGACCAGCGCCGGCACCCGTCAAGTAGAGCGCGGCAAGAGCCGCCTGTGCCTCAAGCTTGCCGTTTTGGGCCGCGCGTTCCAGCCACTGCGCCGCCATTGTCCGACTGGGCGGCACACCATTGCCGTCCAGATAGGCGCGTCCAACGCGGTATTGCGCCTCCGTGTCGCCGCGCTGCGCGGCCTTGGCGACCACCGGAAAGCCCAAATGCCTCTCGCCACCATCCATCTGGCGATAGGCGAGTTGCAGCCTAGCATTGGGTGAGACGGCCGAGCGAACGCGTTGAAAGAAGCCGGGCATGATCAAAGTATTCCGACGAGCGTCACGGCTCGCGCATTCCGTCCATGGCGACGGGAAGGACACGGCTCAACAGGTAGCCGACGACCGTCCGCTCACCTACCTTGATGTCTGCCGTGATCGGCATGCCAGGCGCCACCCGGAAACCCGGCGGCGTCCCGTGCAGCTTGATATTGTCCAGCGTGATCCGGCTTCGATAGAAGGCCGGGGCGTTGCCGGATTGGCTCTGCTGCACGCCACGCTGCTTGTCATCTGGATTGCTCGTGAAGCTGTCGGCGCTGACGATGCGCACCGTACCCTCAGCCGCGCCATATTGCGTAAATGGGAAGGTATCGAACTTCACCATCACGGTATTCCCTGGATGCACGAAGCCGGCATCCATTCCAGAGATGTTTGCCTCGACCTCCAGCGGCGCATCGACAGGCACCAGCGTCAGGAACTGCTCGCCCGACTGCAGCACCGAGCCTGGCGAAACCTTGGCGATATTGAGCACGATCGAGTCCTGCTCTGCTCGGAGCTCGACCAATTGCCGGCGCAGATCCGCCTTGTTCAGGTTCTCCCGCGCGTCGTTCAGCTTACGGCCTTGGTCCGTCAGATCTTGGCTCACCTGACCGCGCCACTGCTGATTGTAGGCGTCACGCTCGGCCTGCATGGCCTGCAGATCGCGCGCCGCCTGTTCTACTTGGTTGGTCGCGTTGCTCAGCCCACGCTTGACCTCCAGTCGGCTATCGGTCGCAGCCAACCGGTTGATTTGGCTGCCAACCTGCAGGCGTTCCAGTTCGATACGCTTGCGCTCCAACTCCTCTGCGACCTTTAGGCGGTCAGAGTAGGCTTCCCTGTCGGACAGGGCACGCTGTATCTGGCTTTGCAGGCTGCTTATCTTCTGGGTGTAGTTCTCGTTCTTAAAGCCACGCTCAGCCTGGCGCTGGAGAAAAATTGCTCCTTGCAGCACGGCAAGTGGGCTCGCGTCTTTCGGAGTGTAGGTCGTGCCGGACGCCTCAGCTTGCAGCCGCTCGACCTCAGTCGATAGGCTGGCAACCTGAGACTCCAGCGCACTGGCATCGGCGGTGGCAAAAGTCGGGTCGAGCCGGGCGAGAATATCGCCCTTATGCACCACTTGGCCTTCTTTCACGTCGATCGAACGAACAATCGCTGTCTCAAGCGGCTGCACGACACTGGTCGCCGACTGGGCCACAACCTTACCCTGGGTGGTGACAACCTTGTCGATCGGGATCAGCGCCGCAGCCCCGATGCAGGCCGCCGCGAGTGAGCACACCACCCAGATCGTCCCGCGTGCCCCACCCAACACGGGTGCAACGGTCAGCGCAGCCGTCGGCGAGTGGAATTCGAGCAGCCCTGGCAGGGCGATAGCATCCCTTTTGCTCGAATTGCGAGCGACAAGTTGAGCCATTAAAGTCTCCGTCGAGCGGCTATGCAGACAGCCGGTGTTTCGTTCTCAAACGCTGCGAGCCAGGTGCCTCCATGGGCACGGGCGGCCAATATGCTATGCGAGCCGTTTAGTCGCCTTGAGCGAGAACGGGCACGAGCGGTGGCTGCCGCCCCATCGCTCCGTCAAGATGACGGTTCTGTTGCGACCACAGCATTTTATAGATCGCGCAGCGCTCCAGCAACACACGGTGCGGCGCCAGATCCACGACCGTGCCCTTATCCATCACCAGGATCAGGTTGCAGTCGATCAATGACGACAGGCGGTGCGAGACGATGACCATGGTGCGCCCCTTGCCAAGGCGAGTCAGGTTGGCATTGACCAACGCCTCACTCTCAGGATCAAGCGCACTGGTGGCTTCGTCCAGGATCATCAGCCGAGGATCGGCAATGACCGCACGGGCGATCGCCAGCCGTTGCCGCTGCCCACCGGACAGGTTGGCGGAACCCTCCTCGATCCAGGTGTCATAGCCCTGCGGCAGGCGTTCGATGAACTCCTCGGCACCGGCGAGCCGGGACGCTTTGATCACGTCCTCCAGCGTCAGCCCGGGGCGCCCCGCAGTAACGTTGTCCCGCACCGTGCCGCGGAACAGGAAGTTGTCTTGCAGCACCACGCCAAAGCTCCGGCGCAGATGGGTCAGGTTGATCTCCCGCAGTTCGACTCCGTCTATCTTAAGGAAACCGCTATACTCACGGTTGATGCCTTGAAGCAGGCGTGTGAGGGTGCTCTTGCCCGAGCCGCTTCGACCAACCACGCCCAGCATGGTTCCGGCCGGGATCTCGAAGCTCACCTTATCGAGCGCTGGCAGCTTTGCCCCAGGATAGGTAAAGGTCAGACCCTCAAAGCTGACGTCGCCACTGAACTTTGGACGCAGGCCACCCTGCATCGCCGCCGTCTCGTTGGCATTGTTCAGCACCGCCGCGACCTGACCAATCGAGGCGCGCACGTCTTCAAAGTCCTCGACCAAGCGCGCCAGCCCGACCAAGGGCTGGGTTACCCGGCTGCCCAGCATCATGAAGGCGACCAAGCCACCGACAGCTATGCCTGTCGTGTCCTGCATAGCGATGTAGGCGCCGATCATGATGACGCCGCGCTGAATAAACGACTCGATCGGGCTGATGATCGTCTGTGGCCAGTTCGCCAGACGCCCAGCTTGCAGCTTCAGCTTGCCAGCATGTGCGGTCCGCTCGTCCCATTCGGCCCGGCGCTGCGGCTCGAGCGCCAGCGACTTCACCGTCCGGATGCCATGCACTGTCTCAACCATCGTGCTGGCTTTCTCCGACTCGGCGATCGTAAGCTTGCCAATTACCTTTCGCAACGCGGGCAAGAAGGCCAAAATCACCAAAGCGATGATCACCGCACACACCAGCACGATCCATGCCAGCGTCGGCTCCATCCAGAACAAGAGCGGCAACAGGAACACGAGAGTGAACATATCGAGGAAGGTGCCCATGAGCTTTCCGGTCAGGAACTCACGGATCTTCCAAACCTGCATCAGCCGGTAGTTAATCTGTCCGGCAGGGTTTTTCTCGAAGTAGTCGAGCGGCAGCCCAAGCAGCCGGTTGAACACATGCAGATGGAGCCTCGCGTCAACCCGGGTGGAGACGACCTGCACCATTTCACGCCGCGCATAGCCCAGCAGCATCTCGTAGGCAGACGTAATAAGCAGGATGCTGCTAAGCAACACGAGCGTGGACAGGCTGTGGTGCGTGACTACCCGGTCCACGACGGTCATTACCAGCAAAGGTGGTATGATCGTCAGAGCGCTCAGAGTGATCGAGGCAATGCTGATGTCGCGGAGAGACCGCTTCTCCTTTGCGACCAGGCCCATAAGCCAGCCCAACGAGAAGCGCCGCTCGCCTTCAGCCTCGCCGCGAACGCGCCGGATAAGCAATACCTCGCCGCCCCATGCCTGGGACAGCCGCAACTCATCGACCGGCATGGCGGGATCGCTGGACGGTGCGGCGGGGTCGCGAATCCAAATAATATTACGGCTAAGGTCGCTGCCGACCAGCAATCCGGCGCCGCCGTCCTTCAGCAGCAGTACAATGGGTGGGACCGGGCGCTCATTGCCCTGCAGCTTGAAGAGTTGCTTCCACCGGACTCGCTCGGCTTTGGCCGAAAGTCCCTGATCCCGGGCCCAGGCGACCAATGATGCCGGCGATGGCGTCGTCTCATTGGCGGCGGGGCGAAAATCTTCGAGATGCAGGTCAAGCCCGTGGTGGCGCGCGACGGCGACAACGGCCGTCAGTCGATTCTGTGCGCCAGCGCCAGGCCGGTCACTGCCGATGGTCCCGGCGTTGATCAGCGACGAGGAGTCGCTGCTGGAAGCGGTCGAGGCGAGTTGATCCACAAAAAATTCCTTGTCTCACACGCGCCCGCACGCGCCGAACCGCCTGCCGGACCCGAGGTGTGTAGCACATACTCCGGCGATTTGGAAAAAAACCGCTCGCCAGTTAGAACTTTGTCCTGTCATAAAAAGTTTTTCGCGTCTTAAACTTTGTTAAAGTGCCACTGGCTCAGCGTGCGATTGCCAGCTAAAACGAAATTATGAGCATACGCCCGGCTGCATCAACGGATATTCCCGAAATCCAAGCGATCTATGCGCATCACGTATTGCACGGGGCTGGGACGTTTGAGGAAATACCTCCCTCGGTCGAGGAGATGCAGGGCCGCTATCATGTTATCGCTGATCAAGGTTGGTCATTTCTGGTTACGGCCGACGCAACCGGGGTGCTCGGCTATGCCTATTTTACCCAGATGCGTGACCGATCGGCCTATCGCTACACCGCCGAAAACAGCATCTACGTCCGCGAAGATGTGCGCGGCCAGGGTGTCGGCAAGGCTCTGGTGCAGCAGCTCCTGTCCGATGCGGCAGCAGCCGGTTTCAGGCAGATGATCGCGGTGATCGGCGACTCCGAGAACGTCGGCTCGATCGGCGTGCATGCCTCGTTGGGTTTTCAGCGTGCCGGGCTGCTGCGGGCATCAGGGTTCAAGTTCGGACGCTGGGTGGACACCGTCTATATGCAGCGCGCGCTTGGCCGCGGCGACACGGATATACCTGCCTAAAACCGGCCGGAACCAGTCCGGCTGCTGACGGCGCAAATTTCACGCAAGCCGGAACCGCGCGGCAGCCACCGGGTCTGACTGCAGCGCTGCCCTGACCGCAACTTCCGCCGCACTATCGCCTATTACCAGCACGCGGCGAAAGAACGCGACCTCCCCCCTGGCCCGCTGCATGAACAAGCGGCGCAGCGTCTCTGCGGCAGGAGTGCGCCCGACGCAACAGCGACAGCCGGCGTCGTGGCCGAACGCTCCACCAAGGCCGTCATTCAGCACAAAGTCGCCGTCCCGCATCTCCGAACGCGCACCGAAGACGACCGGAACGCGCGCGTCAAACATCAGTGTCATAGCATCGACATAAGGATGTCTTTATGTTATGTCCAATGAATGGATGCACTTCTCACGGCGCTGCGCGCCACGGCGGAGCCGACCCGGCTGCGGCTGCTCGCCCTTGCAGCACGCGGCGCGTTCTGCGTCATGGAATTCACCGAGATCCTCGGCCAAAGCCAGCCTCGCCTGTCCCGTCATCTTAAGCTGCTCTGCGATGCTGGGCTGCTGGCGCGGGTGCGGGAGGGGGCGAACGTCTGGTTCGGCCTGCCGCCGGATGCCGGACTGATCCGGGAGTTACTGGCCCGGTTGCCCGAGGATGATCCCGTGCTGTCTGCTGATCGTCGCGGCGCCGCCCGGGTACTGGCCGAACGGGCGCGCATCGCCTCGGAGAGTTTTCGCCGACAGGGTGCGGACTGGGACGAGATGCGGGCGTTGGGCCTGCCCGCGGCCGATGTTGAGAGGGCGATGCTTCGCTTGCTGCCGGGCGCCCAGCTTGGCCGGGTGCTGGACATCGGCACCGGGACTGGTCGGATGCTGGAGCTTTTGGCACCGCGGATATCCGCTGGGCTGGGCGTGGATGCGAGCCGGGCGATGCTGGCGCTGGCACGGGCGCGGCTGGCCAAGCCGGCGCTCGCGCATTGCGCGGTTCGCCAGGCGGACATGTACCGGCTGCCGCTGTCCGGCGGCTATGATGTTGTCGTGTTGCAGATGGTGCTGCACTACGCGGAGGACCCGGACGCCGTCCTGGCCGAGGCCGCCCGCGTGCTGGCGCCAGCCGGCAGGCTGATCGTGGTTGACCTGGCCGGACACGACCGTGCCGACGTGATGGAGCGCCTGGCGCATCGCTGGCCCGGCTTCACCGACGCCGCTATGCAGGCGGCATTCAGCCAACTAGGTCTGCTACCGGCCGCTCCTGTGTCGGTGCCGGGTCCACTTGAGGTGCGGCTCTGGTCGGCCGCGATGCCTGCGCACGTGAAGCTTAATGCCCCTGAACTCGTTTCTGAGGACGCCTGATGACTCGACCCCATTTGCTCGACGCGCTTCGCGACCAGGTGCTGCTGTGCGACGGCGGCATGGGCAGCCGCGTGCAGGCGCTGACGCTTGATATCGAGCGCGACTACTGGAACCAGGAGAACTGCACCGAGGTGCTGAACCTGTCCCGTCCGGACTTGGTGCGGGACATCCATCGCGGCTACTTCGAAGCCGGCGCCGACATGGTGGAGACCAACACGTTCGGTGGCTCGCCGATCACGCTGGCCGAGTTCGACATGGGCGAGCGGGCGCATGAGATCAACAAGGTGGCGGCGGAACTGGCGCGGGAGGCAGCGGACAGCTTCTCGGACGGGCGGCACCGCTGGGTGGTGGGCAGCATCGGGCCGGGTACCAAGCTGCCGTCGCTCGGCAACATCGCCTACGATCCGTTGGAGGCTGCGCTGGCGGCGCAGTCGCGCGGGCTGATTGCCGGCGGGGTGGATGCGATCCTGATCGAGACATGCCAGGACACGCTGCAGATCAAGGCGGCGGTGAACGGCGCCAAGATCGCCCGCGCCGAGGCCGGCGCCGACACGCCGATCTTTGTGCAGGTGACGGTCGAGACCACCGGCACCTTGCTGGTCGGCTCGGATATTGCCGCCGCAGCGACGGTGGTGCACGCGCTGGACGTGCCGCTGATTGGGCTGAACTGCGCCACGGGTCCGCAGGAGATGTCGGAGCACGTGCGCTGGCTGGCGGCGAACTGGCCCGGGCTGATCTCGGTGCAGCCGAACGCTGGATTGCCGGAGCTGGTCGACGGACGGACGC
>JAABUS010006513.1_pt1 | contig 14126 bp, 16 predicted proteins | sample 5560161 | NCBI WGS metagenome assembly JAABUS01 (sample SAMN10711885, study PRJNA513376) | rock metagenome | isolation source: Antarctica rocks | place: Antarctica: Victoria Land, Trio Nunatak nord | collected 2016-01-04 | reverse complement strand
ATTCGGCCCCGACTTCTGCTCTGATGCGTTCCTCCTCAGAGTCATAGAGCGATGCATTGTAAAAGGCTAACTGTCTGTACAGCTGGATTTCATTACCCTCTAACTGAACTTCTGTGTCCTCTGACTGGCCTTCCTTTTCTTCTAACTGGCCTTCCTTGTCCTCTGATTGGACTTCCTTATCTTCTGACTGCACGTCGGTCGAGTCCAGAATAGAAGAGTCGGGTACGGAGCATTCAGGAAGGACAAAAGAGGTTTTTGTTTGCCCATCGTTCGATCCAACTAATGTGTCCCCTGACAAGTGCCTCTGATGTCCGGCCTTGAACAATGTCTGGAGACGATCAGTGGAGAGGGTTCTAAGCTGGCATAGTCGAGGGTTCTTCTTCGGGAAGAGGAGGTCGTCGACTAATGATTTCACTGCAATCGGCAGGGTGTCTGGAAGGCTGGATTCTTCCTCGTCGCCCGAGTCGCCGGTTCCTACAGCCTGGCACGCGTTCTCAATTGACATTATTGAATGCAATCGCTCAGTTTGCTTCCGAAGAGCACCATGAATATCGCTTGGGGACTCTGGCAGCACTTGAGACTTTGACGGAATCTCCTTGGGCTCTTCCGCGTTTCTACTATCTGAGTTCGATCGGGAGGATGGAAAGCCTGTATTCTTACAGCTTGTAGATGTGGGCTATCGTGATAGGGTTAGAAGATGAATCCTTAATATACATTACAACCAGGATAATCCATACCTTCTTTCTACTAAACACATTCTTAATCTTCTTCCTAAGCGAGGAAGACTCGGCTTTGATACTCTGCTCAGGTGCATCCTATGTTGAGATCAGTATGTCATCTTTGAGATACAGGTCTGGATGACTAACTTCGCTAGTAAGTACCTTGCACGTGGTCCGCAAAGCCTTCCAAGGCTTCTTCAACTTGAAATCCATGCTTCCGGCTATTCGATGTCTGAGAGATAATATGCAACAGATAATGGAGTAGTAGATGTAATGGTTCAACCTGTAGATACTGTGACAGGTATGGTACAAGACAGCAATTGCCTTCGTCGCTTGATATGCTGTGAGAAGCGATACAAGGTAGTGACCGCAGTATCTTGAGTTTCAAATACAGGTTCAGTAGCTGTAACTATGATGAACTTGATCAACAAAGCTTAAAACTCTTGAGGTCGTATTTGATGATAGTATTCCAAGGTTTTCGAGGTTGTATGAGGAAGGAAGCTGAGAAGGAATCTGCAGAAATATTGAGAGTATAAGTACCATAAGGTGAACCATCCGGCTAACATAATTAAAGTTGTGTCGAGGTAAATATTGTGATAACAACGGAGGTGAATAGGGAGAAGAGAGCAAAAGTCGTTTTGTTGAATCCCATAACTATTGTCTTTCAACACTTTCCGAGCAGTCGTATCTTCAAGTTGTGTTGAAGTATTATTCTTCTCCAATCATAACCTCTTTAGCTTCATAACCAAGGAAGTAATGGCCTTGGTCTGTCAACACTTTGACCCTGTGTTGACGCTTTATTCATCTTGAAGAAAGTGCTCGTGACTCTGCTCCTGACGTCGTTGAAGCTGAAATTTGGATCCAGTAGTTTATAATGAGACCTGGGAAATTATTCGTATATATATAAGATGATATACTTGTGATGGACTCGGGAAAACTTTTGCATGTATAAGAGGGCAAAACTCGGACATTTTATAGTGACTCTTCCCCTCTAGCTTTAGTGATACTTTCTTGAATCATGATTCCGGTCTATAGATGACTTCATGAGGGAGGAAAGCTCGGTGGTTTGGGTAAACAGTTTAGGCCTTTGATTTTGCCCATAAGTGATGTAGATTGATCCACAGATTGGCCCGCGCCTTAGTGGTCAAAATACCAGTCGCGATCTGGAGAAGTTCGGAAAAATAAGCAATTTGGAAATTGTAACGTACGAAATCAACCGAGGTATTCTAGCATTCGAGACATTTCCCAGCGCAGACTCCTGAGGGAGAGACCTTAGATTCAGCGACCACTCCATCATTTACCCCATACTAACCGACGGGCACCCCTCAGAAGAAAGACTCAGCTGTGGCGTTGCAAGGCCCAGCCTCATCTCTAGATGGGTATTTTCGGGTCCAGGCGCTTGGAGTCATATAGAAGGAGTCTTCCTCCTCTTGACCCGGAGTTCCATCCTCATCCGCTTCGTCCTGCGGTGGCACAATAATGGATCGGAACTTCGCACGACCATGGCTGTTAAAGACCAACCCTAGAGCCCGCTCCTTCTCAGCAACGGTGCGGTGAGCCCGACTATTTGGAATCTCTGGCATTTTTCCAGCGGCCACCGGGGATAAATCTCCAGCCTCAGCGTCGGCAGGCGTTGCCTCATCAGCCGGGATGCCTCGCGAGCAGTCCGTGCTACTCTGTGCCATGATATCGTCTATGTCGACCAAGATATGCTCCGCTCCGGGGACATCAGCTTCATCTTCGTCGTCCTCAACAAAATCGAGGAGGCTGTTGTAACGGTCGACCAACGTATCCCGCTGATCATCGTCGTCCTGGATTCCGTAGATTTGAAGGGTGTTCTCAAGCTTTGAGATCCGGGCTAGGAGATGGCCCCCAAGGTCTTTGACAGTATGGGCCCATATAGTCCCTTGCTCAAGGCGTGCATTAAGCGAAACCACCTCTTCCCGAGATTCAGCCTCCACTTTTGCATGTGCTTCCTGCAGCTCTTCGCCTTCCTTGAGTACCTCCTTGGTGTCCTTATCCTCTTCGTTCCGTATCGGGGGATGGCACTCACGGAGATCAGAGAGTTCTGTCCGAAGGATTCGAACGTCCTCTTCGGCAGCTCTGGTGCGCTCCTTGTTTAGCCGCGACTCCTGTTCGCCAACATATGCGTATGCTGCGTCCTGCGTGCGGACGTTCGCCATTTTCTGTAGCTCATGACGGAGCTGAAAACTCGTAGAGCGTATCTCTGACACCTCGTTCTCAAGACGGGAAATCTCTCGTTCCTTGCCTTTCAAAGACCAGCGGACCCAGTGATCAAGTCTGGTGTTGATGAAGGTGTTTTTCTCCTGGTCTGAGATTTCAGCCTTCTGCTTGTAATGCGATAGCCATAGGTTTTTGTTGGCTAGCGCTTCCTCGTGCTCAACAGGCAAAATATCAACCTCCGCTTGTAGGCGCCCCAGCTCGCAAGCTTGAGCCCTCGTTCTTTCCTCAAGCGTACTGATGGTCCGGGCCTTCACGTCTTCGCCTTCACGAAATTCGCGTATGGCCGTTCGGAGCTGCGTAGCTTCCACTTCCGCGTCGCAAATCTCCATTTCCTTAGCTTCGGAAACCCCTCTCAAGTAATCATTATCAGAATGAACAAGGCGGTTGATCTCATCCATGGACCTCAAAGCTCTAGTGTTATCTTGAGGTCGCTTGAGCATATCGAAAACGGACTTGATTACACTCTTGAAGGCGTTATTTCTTGCCTCCAAATCCAAGCTGGCACGTGTCATCCTCTCCAGCTTGCTCTGAAGGGCCATGATCGCCCCACTGCTACAGGCTTTGTCGAGCTCGGTCTGTTTCTCCAAGTCCTGCACTCTTGATTGGAGACCTTCAATAATCTCGCTGCAACGAATATCCAGATCTTTGTACATCTTGTCTTTATATTCGAGAAGTCGATCCTTTTCCGTGTCGCTCGCAGGCTTATCTTCAAGTCGACCTGTAAGCTCATATACTTTCTCAGCGTAGAATTCTGCCTCCGCCTTGTCCTTGGCAAGTGCGGCTGCTAAACCAAAGTTCATATCATGTGCAACATGGAGAAGTTGGCCCTTTTCTTGGACTTGAGCCTCCAGTGCAATGACTCGTTCCAAACTTGCATTTTCACTCTTAACCTTTACGCCAGGTGCATCAGTACGTTTTTGTTGCAGGAGGTGCATTTCGCATTGCTCGAAGCGATGTTGAAGGCCTCGATGGTCGGCAAGAACCTGCTGCAGTGCCTTATCGTTGTGCTGTAGTTGCTCAGCCTGACGATTCCGTCGCTCGCGAAGTTCTGCGTTCTTCTCTTTGAACTGCTTATTTGCGCGTAAGGCGGAGGTAAGCTTGTGCTTGCCACGCCGGACCTGCTCGGTTGTTTGATCTCGCAGCTCCTGTATCTCCGCAGCATGATCTTCTCTCAAGTCGGCCATTTCATTCTCGTGAGATTTTTGTCTTGATTCCAAGACCGTCTCCCATTGTACATCCGGCGATATGGTATTGATGCCAATAAGCGCTCCGTCCTCTTCGATTTCTTCTCTAACCTTATTCTTGCTTTCGTCTACGGGCTGCCCTCGAGTAGACAAAAGCTGGTCACATTGCAGAGTCTTAAGCTGTGGCGGTGGGGTGCGACCTTGAGAGTTATTAGTGTTAGCAATCGTAGTACCGGAGAGCACCCTCGCGTGGCCAGGTCTTATGTGTGGAACTTGATTGACGGTCTCCCACCGGCGTACAGAAAGGACAGGTCGGCCATAAAGCGTTAAGTCCTCTGCGAAGCGTCTGGCAGGACTCGAGAAGTTCGCTTGTCTCCACGGGGAGGCAAAGCTGCAAACTTTCGATTGGCTCTGATTTTTCGCATTTTCATTGTCTTGTCCAGCGATATCTTCAACGAGGTCCTAAGTTCCGATCAGCCAGCGAACACAAAAATTTCATTAACTTAGTGATGATTTCCCGGTTGAAGATTGGTAGTACTTACAATGAAGTCTTTGACCGATGCATACGACCGCCCCTTACTAGACGATATAATCTGATCTGTGTATTTGGCTAGCTTCCCCAGTTTTGATGTCGCGTCTTCAGCTACGGGAACCAAATGTTCTTCCCTACTCGAAGGTCCCTCTGGGAGTTTGTGCTCAGAAGGCTTTCCGCCATCTTGAGCTCTGCAGGTAAGTTGTCCTCCTTTGTTGTGAGACTCATCATCAGCTGTGTGCAACATAACTGGCATACCTGAATTGACGGAGTCGGTCGTCCACGAAGTCTCCATATCAGAGAGCCAACCAATACATATTTTATCAGACCGTGCATCCGAGTCGCTTGCGTTCGATGACACTCCCGAAAAGAGTACACCTCCCTTGCGCCGGAGAATGACAGTATCGAGACTCGAGTCGTCGCCGGCCGGGTCAAACTTCGGAGGATGGTCACAAAGACCCTATTTGGCGTTAGTAGACCGAACTGATGACGAGATTGGAGATGTGTAGGAGGGCAACCTTCTACTTACACTTTGTGTAGCGGGAGGTAGGGCAGTATCCGACTTGGAGATGTCTACCGCGTCAATACCCGTTTCTAGCGGTAAAGAAACGTGGCTTGAACCCAAGATTACTGGTACTACTGAAATGCTTCCGTGGTTGCAAGAAGAAGTTGATAAGACGCCCACACCCGGGGAGTCTTTGATAAAGCCTCGGTCCTTTGGCTGGTGAACACCCTATGCGCAAGATCTTAGTGATTTTGACGTACTGCTGTGATTCACAGACATCCTTACCCGCTTTCCCTTGCCAAAGAACTTCTTCAACCGTAATACGCTTAAGAAGGGTTTCTGAGCTGCTGGAACGGTGGTTGCAGAAGTATCCTATATTTGTCAGTTGGACAATTGACCATGCCGAACTTAAATACTTACATGCTCTTTTATCTTGCCTTTTCGATTTCGTGACATCCTCCACGGTAGCTTCATGTTGAGCACCAAAGTCGTGGCTGGAAAGCTAAATACGGACCGACAAACTCGATATTATCGACAGGACGGGAAGTAAAATAGTCCAAAGCTGAATGTGAGAAAAAGCTGATAATGTGTGCCAGCACCCAAAGACAAGTGTTGGTGGTTGGTAGAATATGCAGCGTGAAGTAGCAATACTGTAAACCTATGATGGCTTTGATGATCAGAAAATTCCAGTTACCATCTCCAGTGCTGATCTTGTGGTTAATGAGTCAAGGTTTTGGTATTGTAGAAAGAAAGAAGAAGAAAGGATGGAGTGGCCATGATAACGAATTAAATAGCTAACCATGAATCGTTTGTGCTGACGGCCAGATGTGAACAGAGAGACCATGGTGTTGCCAGCCGATGCATGCTGAAGTCTCTCAACACTATAATCTCCAGTACGGATTTGAAAGATGAGTTGTACCTGGAGGTTCTTAATGCTACTGAGAAGTGGTACGTCTCGGAGATCTTGCTCGAGCCTTTTCATAACATTTGAACTCGAATATGGCTCAGTATAAGGTACATGACGAGTAATGATGTATAATACAAAGACTGAACGTATACACCTATATATATCATAAAACAAACAAAAACAATGAGGAAGACTTTGAGTCTTAAAGATGTAGAGCAAACATGGATCATATCCCAGTTCACAAGGAACACCATTAGTTGCAACATTACACTGATTGATCACGGTCATTGCAGCTTGGTGATTGCTTATCTCCATCTTCACAGCTCTAAACCTCGTGCACTAGGCACACTTTCTTAACGAGAGATGAACAACACAGATTTTGTCCGTGGTTTAGTTGCCGTCACAGAATTTTTGGTATAATACTTCTGAGATCTGCACTCAATATATCTGAGATCGTGGCAGAGGGCTGGGGTAACATGGATGAAACATTATTCACAATCTAGACAGCAGGCCGGCTGTCTTACTCTTTGGGAGCACCTCTTCCTGGAGCTTGTGCTTGATGCAGTTCATCATCAGCTTTCGTTGTCGTACATCTTCGTGGTAAATGATGTGTTATGTTGAACATCGATTTTCCTTTGGAATCGACTTAGGATGAAATGACTGCAATGGGATGGTGGACGACGCTTGTCACAGTTGTTGTTCGCTGCTAACCCGCATTTAGTTAGGTTCAATTCAGAGGCAGCACAGAACTCATTGTCTTTTTCCTTGTGAGAATACCAAGCTCAAGGTGATAAAAGGGTCTATTGTAAAGCCTGGCTTCTTCAACTAATCTACAGCGTGCGAAAGAGATATTCGGAAGTTCTAGCTTTAACCTAGCACCGCCCCTTGCCAATAACCGCACCATATTACAAGTACAATCCTTCCGGCTCGCCCTCGCTCTGGTTTGTATCCTTGGTTTGTAACCTGCAGGTCTGTATTTGTAAGATTTGAACGGCTGCGAATTCTTGTAACCTGCAGGTCTGTATTTGTAAGATTTGAACGGCTGCGAATTCTTGTAACCTGCAGGTCTGTATTTGTAAGATTTATATGTAGTGCCTATGACGTAGTTCGTTACGACTTCTCGGTAAAAGAGTATAATTAGGTTCGTTGACTGCCCGAGCAAGTCTGTTACCAATGAAAAGCAACGCAGTTTTCAGATATTGCTGACTCAGAACTTATTGATTATTGCGATCGTATAATAGGTTAATTACTAATTAATTTGACTAACTAAATAATAGCTATTTACACAATTTAATATATGCGCTGGGAAAGTCAATGAAAAAGTCAACGGGAAAGTTAATGAGAAAGTTAATGAGTAAACTAATGAGGTAGAAAGTCATGAAGAAAGTCATGAAAGAAATCATGAAGACTGTTCAATAAAGAGTCATGTAGAATGTTCAATAGAAAGTCACGTAGAATGTATGATAGAGCTCATATTTGATGCTCGATAGAAATCAAATTTGATTCTTGATTGCAAAGCAATTCGAAGCTTGGTAGAAAGTCATGTAGAAAGTCATGTAGAAATCATGAAGATTGTTTGATAAAGTCATATTTGATGCTCGATAGAGAACAAATTTGATTCTTGAATGATGAGTAGAATGATGAGTAGAATGATGAGTAAAGTGATGAGTAAAGTAACGAGTAAAATGATCAGTAGAATGATCAGTAGAATGATCAGTTGAAAGATTGATAGATAGATCAGTAGATAAATCAGTAGAAAGCTTGATCAAAAGATCAGTAGAAAGATCAGTAGAAAGATCAGTAGAAAGATTAGTAGATAACTCAGTAGAAAGCTCAGTAGAAAGCTCAGTCAATAGCTCAGTCAATAACTCAGTAGAAAGCTCAGTTAATAGCTCAGTCAATAGCTCAGTAGAAAGCTCAGTAGAAAGCTCAGTTTGATAAAGAGTTTGATAAAGCATTTGATAAAGAGTTTGATAAAGAATTTGATAGAAAGTTTAATAAAGCGTTTGATTGAAAGTCTGATAGAAAATTTGATAAAGTGTTTGATAGAAAGTTTAATAAAGTATTTGATAGAAAGTTTGATAAAGCGTTTGATAAAGAGTTTGATAGAGTGTTTAATAAAGAGTTTGATAGAACATTTGATAGAAAATTTGAGTGAGTGAATAAATAGCAAATAGATGAGCGAGTAAATGATGAGCATGTAGAGTAATGAGTAGAGTGATGAGTAGAATCAGTAGAAAGATCAGTAGAAAGATCAGTAAAAAGCTCAGTAGAAAGCTCAGTAGAAAGTTCAGCAGAAAGATCAGTAGAAAGTTTGATATTGAGTCATGAAGAGTGCATTTTATTGAGTCAGTTAGCATTATTTCGTACGAAATAAAAAGTAGAAACTGTTCTATGAAGAAAGAAAGAAGTGAGAAGAAGTAAATACTCTGAATCTTCTGAATTTTCTAGCGTTGATCTTTGATTGAAAGCGAAGATTACTAATTACAGAGATAACAGTACTGTTCTTAAGTCATGTAGAAAGCATTGTTTGAAGCATTATTTAACATGTTTTATGCATTCAATCAACACGTTTAATAAAGCATTTGATAGAATGTTTGATAAAATGTTTGATAAAAAGTTTGATATAGCATTTGATAAAGAGTTTGATAAAGAGTTTGATAAAGCGTTTGATAGAAAATTTGACAAAGAATTCAATAAAGTGTTTGATAGAGAATTTGATAAAGCGTTTAATAGAAAATTTGATAGAGTGTTTGATAGAAAGATTGATAAAGCGAGTAGATGAGTGAGTAGATGAGCGAGTAAATGAGCGAGTAAATGAGCGAGTAAATGAGCGAGTAAATGAGCGAGTAGATGAGCGAGTAAATGAACGAGTAGATGAGCGAGTAAATGAGCGAGTAAATGAGCAAGTAAATGAGTGAGTAAATGAATGAGTAAATGAGCGAGTAGATAAGCGAGTAGATGAGTGAGTAAATGAACGAGTAAATGAGCGAGTAGATGAGTGAGTAAATGAGCGAGTAAATGAGTGAGTAAATAAATGAGTAGATAAACAAGTAAATGAGCGAGTAAATGAGCGAGTAAATGAGTGAGTAAATGAGTGAGTAGATGAGCGAGAAAATGAACGAGTAAATGAGCGAGTAAATGAGCAAGTAAATGAGCGAGTAGTGAGTAAATGAGCGAGTAGTGAGTAAATGAGCGAGTAGATGAGCGAGTAAATGAGTGAGTAAATGAGTGAGTAAATGAGTGAACTTCATTGAAAATTGATCTTTAACTGTAATAAATTTAGCTTTCATGATCTTTAACTGTAACAGATTTAACTTCATGATAGCTTTCGTGATTTTGAAAAAAGAGTCAATCATTTTACAAAGAATCAAAATAAGATTTTTGCAAAAGAGATCAAAATCAGTCAGTAGAAGCAACTACGTTGCTAACTAAATTCATTGACTGCTTGAGTAAGTCTGTTATCAATGAAAAGCAACGCAGTTTTCAGCTATTGCTGACTCAGAACTTATTGATTATTGTGATCGTATAATAGATTAATTACTAATTAATTTGACTAACTAAATAATAGCTATTTACACAATTTAATATATGCGCTGAGAAAGTCAATGAGAAAGTCAACGAGAAAGTTAATGAGAAAGTTAATGAGTAAACTAATGAGGTAGAAAGTCATAAAGAAAGTCATGAAAGAAATCATGAAGACTGTTCAATAAAGAGTCATGTAGAATGTTTAATAAAGAGTCATGTAGAATATTCAATAGAAAGTCACGTAGAATGTTTAATAAAGAATCATGTAAAATGTTTAATAAAAAGTCATGTAAAATGTACAATAAAGTTTATATTTAATGCTTGATAGAAATCAAATTTGATTCTTGATTGCAAAGTAATTCAAAGCTTAATAGAAAGTCATGTAGAGAGTCATGTAAAGAGTCATGTAGAAAGTCATGTAGAAAGTCATGTAGAAATCATGAAGACTGTTCGATAGAATCATATTTAATGCTCAATAGAAAACAAATTTGATTCTTGAATGATGAGTAGAATGATCAGTAGAATGATCAGTAAAATGATCAGTTGAAAGATCGATAGAAAGATCAGTAGATAAATCAGTAGAAAGCTCAATCAAAAGATCAGTAGAAAGATCAGTAGAAAGATCAGTAGAAAGATCAGTAGAAAGATCAGTAAATAGCTCAGTAAAAAGCTCAGTAGAAAGTTCAGTCAATAACTCAGTCAATAACTCAGTAAAAAGCTCTGTAGAAAGCTCAGTTTAATAGAGAGTTTGATAGAGTGTTTGATAAAGAGTTCAATAGAAAATTTGGTAAAAAGTTTAATAAAGCGTTTGATTAAGAGTCTGATAAAGCATTTGATAGAGCATCTGATAGAAAATTTGATAGAGCGTTTGATAGAAAATTTGATAAAGCGTTTAATAAAGAGTTTGATAAAACGTTTGATAAAGCGTTTGATAAAGCGTTTAATAGAACGTTTGATAAAGTGTTTGATAAAGCGTTTAATAAAGAGTTTGATAAAGCATTTGATAGAAAGTTTGATAGAACGTTTGATAGAAAATTTGAGTAAGCGACTAGATAACAAGTAAATAAGTGAGTGAATGATGAGCATGTAAAATGATGAGTAAAGTGATGAGTAAAGTGACGAGTAGAATGATGAGTAGAATGACGAGTAGAATAACAAGTAAAGTGATGAGTAGAATGATCAGTAGAATGATCAGTTGAAAGATCGATTGAAAGATCAATAGAAAGATCAGTAGAAAGAACAGTAGAAAGATCAGTAGATAGCTCAGTAGAAAGCTCAGTAGAAAGCTCAGTTAATAACTTAGTTAATAACTTAAGTAAAAAACTCAGTTTGATAGAGAATTTGATAAAGCATTTGATAGAGATTTTAATAGAAAATTTGATAGAAAGTTCAATAAAGCGTTTGATAGAAAATTTGATAAAACGTTTGATAAAGAGTTTGATAGAGTGTTTAATAAAATGTTTGATAGAGAGTTTGATAAAGTGTTTGATAGAGAGTTTGATAAAGCGTTTAATAGAAAATATGAGTGAGTGAGTAGATAGCAAGTAAATGAGCGAGTAAATGATGAGCATGTAGAATGATGAGTAGAATGATGAGTAAAGTAATGAGCATGTAAAATGATGAGCATGTAGAGTGACGAGTAAAATGATGAGTAGAATGACGAGTAGAATGATGAGTAGAATGACGAGTAAAATGATGAGTAGAATGACGAGTAGAATGATGAGTAAAGTGATCAGTAAAATGATTAGTTGAAAGATTGATTGAAAGATCAGTAGAAAGCTTGATCAAAAGATCAGTAGAAAGATCAGTAGAAAAATCAGTAGAAAGCTCAGTAGAAAGTTCAGCAGAAAGATCAGTAGAAAGTTTGATATCAAGTCATGAAGAATGCATTCTATTGAGTCAATTAACATTATTTCGTACGAAATAAAAAGTAGAAACTGTTCTATGAAGAAAGAAAGAAGTGAAAAGATCAAAAGAAGTAAATACTTTGAATTTTCTGAATTTTCTAGCGTTGATCTTCGACTGAGAGCGAAGATTATTAATCACGAGAGTAACAGTACTGTTCTCAAGTCATGTAGAAAGCATTGTTTGAAGCATTGTTTAACTCATGTTATGCATTCATAATTTGAAGCATGTAGAGCGTTTGATAAAGCATTTGATAGAAAATTTGATAGAAAGTTCGATAGAAAATTTGAGTGAGTGAGTAAATGAGCGAGTAAATGAGCGAGTAAATGAGCGAGTAAATGAGTCAGTAGATGAGCGAGTAGATGAATGAGTAAATGAGCGAGTAAATGAGTAAGTAGATGAGCGAGTAAATGAGCGAGTAAATGAGCGAGTAAATGAGTGAGTAAATGAGCGAGTAAATGAGCGAGTAAATGAATGAGTAAATGAGCAAGTAGATGAGCGAGTAAATGAGTGAGTAAATGAGCGAGTAAATGAGCGAGTAAATGAGCGAGTAAATGAATGAGTATGTGAGCGAGTAAATGAACGAGTAGATGAGCAAGTAAATGAGTGAGTAAATGAGTGAGTAAATGAGCGAGTAAATGAACGAGTAAATGTGAATGAGTAAATGAGCGAGTAAATGAGTTGAACTTCATTGAAAATTGATCTCTAACTGTAATAAATTTAGCTTTCGTGATCTTTAACTGTAATGAGCAAGTCTGTTATCAATGAAAAGCAACGCAGTTTTCAGCTATTGCTGACTCAGAACTTATTGATTATTGCAATCATATAATAAATTAATTACTAATTAATTTGACTAATTAAATAAAAGTTATTTACACAATTTAATATATGCGCTGAGAAAGTCAATGAGAAAGTCAACGAGAAAGTTAATGAGAAAGTTAATAAATAAACTAATAAGGTAGAAAGTCATGAAGAAAGTCATGAAAGAAATCATGAAGACTGTTTGATAAAGAGTCATGTAGAATGTTCAATAGAGAGTCATGTAAAATGTTCAATAGAAAGTCATGTAGAATGTTCAATAAAAAGTCATGTAGAATGTTCAATAGAAAGTCATGTAGAATGTATGATAAAACTCATATTTGATGCTCGATAAAGATCAAATTTGATTCTTGATTGCAAAGCAATTCGAAACTTGATAGAAAGTTATGTAGAAAGTCATGTAAAAAGTCATGTAGAAAGTCATGTAGAAAGTCATGTAGAAATCATGAAGACTGTTTGATAAAGTCATATTTGATGCTCGATAGAAAACAAATTTGATTCTTGAATGATGAGTAGAATGATGAGTAGAATGATGAGTAGAATGATGAGTAGAATGATCAGTAAAATGATCAGTAAAATGATCAGTCGAAAGATTGATAGAAAGATCAGTAGATAAATCAGTAGAAAGCTCAATTGAAAGATCAGTAGAAAGATCAGTAGAAAGATCAGTAGAAAGATCAGTAGAAAGATCAGTAGAAAGATCAGTAGATAGCTCAGTAAAAAGCTCAGTAGAAAGCTCAGTCAATAGCTCAGTCGATAGCTCAGTAGAAAGCTCAGTAGAAAGCTCAGTTTGATAGAGAGTTTGATAAAGAATTTGATAGAAAGTTTGATAAAACGTTTAATTGAGAGTCTGATAGAGAATTTGATAGAGTGTTTGATAGAGAATTTGATAGAGCGTTTGATAAAGAGTTTGATAAAGCATTTGATAGAGCGTTTGATAGAAAATTTAATAGAGCGTTTGATAGACAGTTTGATAAAGCGTTTGATAGAGAGTTTGATAAAGCGTTTGATAAAAAGTTTGATAAAGCGTTTGATAGGAAATTTGAGTGAGCGAGTAGATAGCGAGTAAATGAGCGAGTAAATGATGAGCATGTAGAGTGACGAGTAGAATGATGAGTAAAGTGACGAGTAGAATGACGAGTAAAATGACGAGTAGAGTGATGAGTAAAGTGATCAGTAGAATGATCGATCAAAAGGTCGATCAAAAGATCAGTAGAAAGATCAGTAAAAAGCTCGATCGAAAGATCAGTAGAAAGGTCAGTAGAAAGATCAGTAGAAAGATCAGTAGAAAGATCAGTAAAAAGCTCAGTAGAAAGCTCAGCAGAAAGATCAGTAGAAAGTTTGATATCGAGTCATGAAGAGTGCATTCTATTGAGTCAGTTAGCATTATTTCGTACGAAATAGAAAGTAGAAACTGTTCTACGAAGAAAGAAAGAAGTGAGAAGAAGTAAATACTCTGAATCTTCTGAATTTTCTAGCGTCGATCTTCGGCTGAAAGCGAAGATTACTAATCACAGAGGTAACAGTACTGTTCTCAAGCCATGTAGAAAGCATTGTTTAAAGCACTGTTTGACGTGTTTTATGCGTTCGATCGACGCATTTGATAAAGCGTTTGATAGGAAGTTTGGTAGAGCGTTTGGTAGAGAGTTTGATAGAGAGTTTGGTAGAGAGTTTGGTAGGGCGTTTGGTAGGGAATTTGGCAGGGAATTCGATAGGGCGTTTGGTAGGGAATTTGGTAGGGCGTTTGGTAGGGAATTTGGTAGGGCGTTTGGTAGAGAGATTG
>JAABUS010006512.1_pt1 | contig 14129 bp, 15 predicted proteins | sample 5560161 | NCBI WGS metagenome assembly JAABUS01 (sample SAMN10711885, study PRJNA513376) | rock metagenome | isolation source: Antarctica rocks | place: Antarctica: Victoria Land, Trio Nunatak nord | collected 2016-01-04 | reverse complement strand
ACGGAGCGGCTCTTGCTGCTGGTGCTGTGGCTGCAGGCGGCCACCGGCAACCCGACGCTGGTCGGGCAGTGGCAGGACTGCGTGGTGCTGGCGCACGAACTGCTGGCGGGGCGGCCACTTACGGAGTTGCCGGCCATGGTGGCAATCGCCAAGCGTAGCATCTTCGCGGCACGCGTCGGGGCGCAGTGACTCGGATTGCCACCGGGGATTTGGGGCCGCCGTCGCTCCGAAGGGCTCATCGCTGCCCAGCATCCCCACGAAGCTGGCAACCTGACGGCAGGGGGGTGTGAACGGTTACCCCGGACGGGTCCTTCGAGCGAAAGGCCGTAGTCCCGCCGGCTGCTTCGCAGACGGATCGCCAAGAGGCGATTACCGCCAACTGCTCGTGGATCTCGGCTGTGCTCGTCATGTCCGGCTGCATGGAAAGGCAGGTCTTCACGTGCGTGATCAGGTGCGCTGCGTCGTCATCGCAGGTTTCGGTGACGTGGACCTTGTATCCCGTCCAGCTGAGCTGCCGCTTCATGCTGAAATGCCCCTGGGGATCGTAAGATGACTGCATCCGCTCAGCCACTGGCGGCAGCTCCGCAGCGCTGCGCCACCGAAGCGGCCCATCGCCTTGCGTATAATGCACCCGCCACACGTCGCGCAGCGTCTGCACCATGGGCAGCTCGCGGGCAACCGCTGGCACATCTGGCCCATTCAGGGCATCAAGCAGAACGAAGCCGTCCGCCCCGATCTCTAGGGCAAGCGCCTGACGTTTCTCTTGGCCTTTGGGCGGAGCAGTCCAAGGTTCCATCGGCGAAGCCGGTGGAATGACTGCGGAGGGAAGCGGTATTCCTCGATGCGCCGTCCATACCGCTCGAACCAGGCTGGCTGCGCGACCCCGCGCAGCCAGTCCGGCGCAGCCGCGGCCAGGTCGTCCAGCGCAGCGCGGAGCGTTTCGGCCACCAGCTCAAGCAGGTGCAGGTCGTGCATGGCCGCCAGCACGTGCGGGCGCGCACGGCGTCGGCGGCCTGCCGGTCGCTCAACTGCTCCAGGAACTGGAACACCGTGACCAGCGCCAGCCGCCACGGCGCGAAGGCTGGCCGCGTGGGCGGGGGTCGCCCCGGGCAACTACGAGAGTGCGGGCAAACAGAAAGGAGCCGGGACGCGCAGGGGCAACGTGTTCCTCAAGTCCGCGCTGTTCGCCGCGGCTTCTGCCGCCGTTCGGACCAAGGGCAGCTACTACCGCGACAAGTATAACCGCCTGCGTGCCCGTCGTGGCCCGGTGCGGGCGATCATGGCCATTGCGCATAAGCTGCTCATCGCCGCATTCCATATGCTGAGCACGGGCGAGGCCTTCCGCGATCTTGGCGAGAGCTACCTCGACCAGGTCGCACGCAAGCGCTCCACGACCAAGCTGGTTCAGCGCCTGAACAACCTGGGATACGATGTCATGCTCGTCCCGAAAGCGGCGTAGCCCTTCAGCCTGCCCGTGCGGTCTATTTCCGTAGCAGATCAACCGCGCGCGGGGCGCGCACCATCATCGCGAGGAAATGGGGTGCCCACCCGTATTGCCGGCTGGCGGGTGACGGTTCATCTCCGCCTTCGGTGGCCGTATAGAGGCCGACGGATACTGGATGTTTCGACTCCGTGTAGCAGATTGGTCCGCGCTGTTCCCAGGCACCATCCTTTGTCGCCGCCATCCTTGGCGAGCACGATCAGCAGTATCTGACTTTGCCTGCAGCGCAGCGGCCGCCACCCCGTCCACTCATGACAGGTGCTGGCTATGGATGTTTTTCTCGAACGCTGCGCCGGCCTGGATGTCCACCAGGCCAGCGTCGTCTGCTGCGTCCTGATCGGAGCACCAGGGCGCAAGCCGCAGAAGCTGCTGCGCAGCTTCGGCACGACCACGCGTGATCTGGAGACCTTGCGGGCGTGGCTCGCCGAGCACGGCGTCACCCACGTCGGCATGGAGAGCACCGGCGTCTACTGGAAGCCGGTGTATGCCGTGCTGGAGGGGCACGTCGACCTGACCGTCGGCAACGCCCACCACATCAAGAACGTGCCCGGCCGCAAGACCGACGTGAAGGATGCCGAGTGGATCGCGCAACTGGTCCGGCACGGCCTGGTCGCCAAGAGCTTCGTGCCGCCGCCCGCGATCCGCGACCTGCGCGAGATGGTGCGCCACCGCCGCACGCTGATCGAGACGCGGACGGCGGTGCGCAACCGGGTGCTGAAGCTGCTGGAGGGGGCCAACATCAAGCTTTCCGGCGTGGCCAGCGACGTGTTCGGCGTCTCTGGCATCGCCATGCTGGAGGCGCTCGCTGCGGGCACGAACAACGCCTCCGAGATGGCCGGCCTGGCGCGTGGGCGGATGCGGCGCAAGCACGCGGCACTCGAAGCGGCGCTGGAGGGGCGCATGCGCGAGCACCAGTGCTTTCTGCTCGGCATGCACCTGCGCAACCTGAAGGCGATCGATCAGGATCTGGACGCGCTCGACGCCCGCATCGGGACCCAGCTCGAGCCGTATCAGGCGCAGCACCGGCTGCTGATGCAGATCCCCGGCGTGGACTGGGTGACGGCGGCCTCGATCATCGCCGAGATTGGCACCGACATGGACGTGTTCGCCAGCGCGCGGCGCCTGGCGGCTTGGGCAGGGGTCGCCCCGGGCAACTACGAGAGCGCAGGCAAGCCGAAGGGCGCCGGGACGCGCCGGGGCAACGTGTTCCTCAAGTCGGCGCTGTTCGCCGCAGCTTCGGCCGCGGTGCGGACCAAGGGCAGCTACTACCGTGACAAGTACAACCGCCTGCGTGCCCGCCGCGGCCCGGTGCGGGCGATCATGGCCATCGCGCACAAGCTGCTCATCGCCGCATTCCACATGCTGAGCACGGGCGAGGCCTTCCGCGACCTCGGCGAGAGCTACCTCGACCAGGTCGCCCGCAAGCGCTCCACGACCAAGCTGGTCCAGCGCCTGAGCAACCTCGGATACGACGTCATGCTCGTCCCGAAGGCGGCATAGCCCGCCAAACCGCCCGTCCAGGGGCTATTTCCTCAGCAGTATCAACATCTCGTCCATGAACCACTTGTCGCCCGGCTTGGGCCGGTGCCGCTTCAGCGTGTTGGCGAACAGCCGTCCGAAGCGCAAGCCCCACTCACGGATGCTCTCTTAGCTGACCACCACGCCGCGAGCGGCCATGATCAACTCGACGTCGCGTAGGCTCAAGCTGAAGCAGTGATACAGCCAGACGGCGTGCTCAATGACCTCGGCCGGAAAGCGGAAACCGCGATAGGGGTTGAAGGACGTTGTCATGCCGGACAGGCTGCCATGGCCCGACCAGGCTCAGCAACCTGACAACGCCCCTGATCATGCTCGACTAGGAACTGGAGGCACTCGTCGCCAGCCACCCTAGCGGTGCCGTCGTGCGCAGTCTACCGGGCATGGGGGCGATCCCAGCGAAATCGCGTAGCGATTTGCGCGAGGCAGCCGAGTTCACCGCCGCTGCCGGTGACGTCACCCGCTTCCGCTCGCCCGCAGCACTCGCCGCAACCGCCGGCCTCGCCCCCGTGCTGCGCCAATCGGGGCGATCGCACACGCTCAGGTGCGCCCGCCGTGGTGACCGCAACCTCAAGCGCATTCTCTTCCAAAGCGCGTTTGCGCCTGTGCTGTCCACCCGGAAACCCGGGCCTACTACGATCGCAAGCGGCGCGAAGGCAAACATCACGCCCAGGCCATCATCGCTCGCGCGCGCCGCAGGACGCCCGTGCTCTGGACTATGCTCACCCACAACGCAGCCTATGATCCCGCCCATCGCACCGCTTAACAACGGCATTACTCAGCGGTTCCTAGCCATCAGGGGCGGGCCGCAAGATAGGCCACCGCCATATCGGCAATCTGCGTCTCATACACTGCGACCCGACCAGGTTCGAACAGGTCGCACCTGAACACGGTGCCGAGCGTGTAGCGATTCGAACAGTAGAAATAGCCCAAGCCCGACAACGCGATGTAGAACGCCACGGGATCGACGCCGCTCCTGAAAATTCCTGTGGCCTCGCCCTCGGCAAGCAGGCGGGTGATCTCGTTGATCAAAGGGTTATAAAGGGCGGGAATGATCGTCGATCCCGCAATATGGTGGGCCCGATGTAGGTTCTCCTCGTTCATCATGGCCACGATCTCCGGTGCCTCGCGAAAGCTGCGGAACGTGTCGATCGCCAGGCGCCGGATACCCGCCTCGGGCGTGAGTCCGGCCAGCGCGGTTTCGTTCTGCCGCTGCCGCAGCTGCTGATAGATCTGCTCCATTGCCGCGGTATACAGCGCCTGCTTGGACTGGAAGTAATGGAAAACCAGTCCCTTCGTCACCTTGGCCCGGCGGGCAATCGCCTCAAGCTTCGCGCCGGCGTAGCCGCGGGTGGAGAACTCCCATTCGGCAGCGGCCAGGATGCGCGCCCTAGTCCGGACAGGGTCACGGCCAGGCAACCTGCCCGGGGTCGTTGCGCCCGGGATTGTTGCCTTGCGGGACATGAGCTTCCGGACCGATGGTTGACGGGTGCCAGGCATCTAGGCGAGACTGCAATTAACTGGTCGGATGGTCAATATATGGCTTCGGAATGAGGCAAGGAGCGGCGCGGATCGGCGTGGATGTTGGGGGCACGTTCACCGACGTCGTTTTGGTGCTCCCGGACCGCCGCGTGTTGCTCAACAAGACCACGACGACGCCGTCCGACCCCGGACAGGGTGTTGCGACCGGTATCGCGCAGGTGCTTGCCGATAGCGGGCTTGATCCATCCGACGTGGCCGAGATCGTGCATGGCACCACCGTCGCCTCCAACACCATCCTGCAGAAGTCCGGCGCCCGCACCGGCCTGCTGACCACGATGGGCTTCCGCGACGTGCTGGAAATTGGGCGCATCCGCACGCCGGGCATGTTCGACCTCGCCTGGTCCAAGCCCGAGCCGCTGGTGCCGCGGCGCTGGCGCCTCGAGGTGACCGGCCGCATCGCCGCGGATGGCAGCGAGGTTACGCCGCTCGATGAGGCCGCGGTGCGCATCGCAGCCGAAACCTTCGTCGCTGAAGGGGTAGAGGCAGTCGCGATCTGCTTTATCAACAGCTATGTTGAGCCTCGGCATGAGCTGCGGGCCCACGCTATCTTGCGGGAGGTCGCGCCGACGCTGATGCTGACCGCGTCGTGCGAGGTGCTTCCCGAGATCAAGGAATACGAACGCACGAGCACCGCCGTCGTGAACGCCTACCTCCTGCCAGCCATGCGGTCCTATCTGTCCCGCTTGACCGGGCGGCTGGCCACCCTGGGGCTGCATGCCCCTGTGCAGGTGATGGCCAGCAGCGGCGGGATGATCGGCCTGGCCACGGCGCTGACATTACCAGTGTTCGCGGTGGGTTCCGGCCCAGCCGGCGGGGTGGCCGGCGCAGCGCGGCTGTCCGGCTCTTCCCACCCAGTCGGTACCGACCGGCTTGCTGCCGATCTCATCGTGTTCGACATGGGCGGCACCACCGCAAAAGCCGCACTGATCGAGGGCGGCAAGCCCGCACTCGTCACCGAATACGAGTTCCGGGACGGCATCAGCTCGCCGTCCCGCTTCACCAAGGGCGCCGGATACATGCTGAAGGTCCCAGCCATCGACATTGCCGAGGTGGGTTCAGGCGGAGGCAGCATCGCGCGGGTCGACGCGGGGGGATTGCTCCAGGTCGGGCCAATCAGCGCCGGCGGCAACCCCGGACCGGCCTGCTACGGGCTCGGCAACGACCGACCCACCGTCACCGACGCCAACGTGGTGCTCGGCTTGCTGAACCCGGCGGAGCTCGCCGGCGGCAGCCTGCGGGTCGATCCGACGCTCGCGGCCCGAGCGATCGAGCGGCACGTGGCGGGACCGCTCGGCATCGGGCTGATGGCGGCAGCGCACGGCATTCGCGCCGTGGCCAATGCAGGGATGGCGCGGGCGGTCCGTGCCGTCACGGTGGAGCGCGGGCGGGATCCGCGCAGCATGGCGCTGCTGGCGTTCGGCGGCGGCGGCCCGCTACACGCCGTTGACCTCGCGAGGGCGCTGGGCATCACGCAGGTGATTATCAGCCCGATGTCGGGCGTGTTCTCGGCCGCCGGCATGCTGGCGGCCGATGTGGAGCACAGTGCAGTCCGCGCGGTCCTGGCCCCGCTCGACGCGGTGCCGGACGACCTTGTGCAGACCGGACTCGATGCATTGCGTACTTTGGGGCTGCGCGAGCTGGCCGGGGAGGGTTATATGGCCGATGCCGTGCTGCTGCGCTTCGCGGCCGATGTGCGCTACCTCGGCCAGTCGTCGGAACTCACGGTTCCGCTTTTCGGCTCCCGTTTTGACGTCGCAGCCCGGCGGGCACTGGCCGAGGCGTTCCACGCCACCTACGCCGAGACATTCGGCTATCGTTCGGACGACCGCCTCGAACTGGTGAACTTGCGGCTCACCGCGGTCGGCACGGCACCGGGCCGGCTCGCGTTCGAAACGCTGCATCTGAGCAGCGCGGCGATGCAGGGGAGCAGCGGCCACCGGAGCGTGAGCTTCACGTTGGGCCAGCCGCCTGTGCGGGCGGAGCTGCTGCCCCGTTCCAGCATCGGGCTTGCAGCGGTCGCGGGACCCGCGATTATCGAAAGTTATGACACCACCATCGCCGTCCCCCCCGGTGCCATCGCCCGTGCCGGCGCCACCGGCACGATCCTGATCGAGGTGCCCGCCAATGCCTGACGACCTGCGCACCGCCTCTGTCCCTGCACTCGACCCGATCGGCTTCGCGGTGATGAAGAATGCAATGGATAGCATCGTGGACGAGATCGCCCACACCGTGCTCCGCACCGCCCGGTCGGAAATCGTGAAGGACGTGATGGACTACTCCGCCGCCATCTGCGATGCGCAGGGCGAGATGGTGGCGCAGGCCAAGACGATCGCGCAGCACTTGGGCGCGATCCCGGAGGCCATGGCGTCCGTCCAGGCACGATGGGCCGGGCGGTTGCGACCGGGCGACGGGGTGATCATGAACGACCCCTATGCCGGCGGCATGCACCTGCCGGATATCTTTATGTTCCATCCAGTGTTCGCTGGAGACGACATCCTCGCCTGGGTCGTGGTGATCTGCCACCACACCGACGTCGGCGGGCGCGTGCCGGGGTCCAACGCCGCCGACAGCACAGAGATTTTCCAGGAGGGTCTGCGGCTGCCGCCGCTGCTGCTGTATCGCGACGGCGCGATGGACGAAACGCTGGCGGCGGTCATTGCACTCAACGTCCGCGTGCCGGACCGGGTCCTGGGCGACCTCCGGGCGCAGTACGCGGCCTGCCTGGTGGGCACACGCGAGCTTGGCCGCCTTGCCCAGCGTTATGGCGCCGCCGCATTGCGCGGCCATATGGACGCGCTGCTCGACTATGCCGAACGCATGACACGCGCCGAGATCGCCACCTGGCCGCGCGGCACGTTCCGCTTTACCGACCACATTGACAGCGATGGGCTGAGCGACGCGCCCGTCCCGCTCAGCGTCGCGATCACGGTGGGTGACGACGGGCTCGACGTGGACTGGACGGGATCGTCGCCCCAGGTGCGGGCGGCCATCAATGCGACGCTCTCATTCACCAAAAGCAACACGTTTCTCTCGGTACGCTGTGCGCTTCGCGGCGACATCCCCAACAATGCCGGGGTGTTTCGCTGCATCAGGGTGACGGCTCCCGAGGCCAGCGTGCTGAATCCGCGCTGCCCGGCGCCAGTGGCAGCCCGTGCGCTGACGGGCTACCGCGTCATGGACACCATGTTCGGGGCGTTGGCGCAGATCGTGCCGGACATTATTCCGGCCGCCGGGGAGGGTGGCAACACCGTTGTTGTGCTGGGCGGGACGCGCGCGGATGGCAGCCCGTTCATCGTCGTCGACATGATCAGCGGCTGCTGGGGCGGCCGGCCGGACCAGGACGGCGTGGACGCCATTACCAACCCCTCACAGAACCTATCGAACACGCCGGTCGAGGTGCTGGAACGACAGCATCCCGTGCGGATCGAACAGTACACGCTGCTGCCTGATAGCTGCGGCCCGGGCCGATACCGCGGCGGCCTTGGCATCGCGCGCAGCTACCGGTTGTTGGCCCAGGAGGCCGTGCTGCAGATCCGCGCGGACCGTATCGCTTTCCGCCCCTACGGCCTAGCGGGGGGCGGCGCCGGAATGCCGGGCGGCAACTGGATCGGCGAAGGCGAGAGCCGCCGGATCTTGCCGGGCAAGGTGACGATGACGGCCGGGCACGGCGACCTCGTGATGCATCACCAGGCCGGCGGCGGCGGGCACGGCGAGCCGTTGGCGCGCGCCCCCGGCGCGGTCTGGCGGGACATTTGGAACGGCAAGATCAGCGTCGGCTATGCGCAACGCCACCACGGCGTGGTGCTGGGAAGTGACGGTCCGGACATCGAGGCAACGGCTCGGTTGCGCGCCAGCATGGAGGTCAGGCCATGAGCGGGGCTTTTACGCGCCGGATGGCGTTGGCGGGTTTCGGTGCCGCCGCGACTGGGAGAGCCGGGGAGGTGCGGGCTCAGGCAGCCGATCCTCTATCGGTGCGGCTTGACTTCTCGCCGTGGGGGATCCACGCGGCCATGCACCTCGCGACAGCCAAAGGCTGGTTCCGCGACGCGAGGCTGGCGATGGAGATCCAGGACGGCCGCGGGTCGGGCAACACATTGCAGCTGGTGAACGCCGGGCAAGTCGATGTGGGCCAGCTACAGGTTGGCTTAATCGGCCAGGCGCGCAGCAACGGGGCGTCGGTGCGTAGCTTCGCCGGATGGGGCCGGCGGACGGATTTGGCCGTGATGGTGGACCGCGACGCTCCGATGCGGACGGTCGCCGACTTCCGTGGACGCTCCATCGTGGTGTTCGCCGCGAGCCCTTGGGCGCCGTTCATCGACAGCTGGCTGCGTGCGGGAGGGCTCGACCGCAGCACGGTTGACCTTCTGGTCGTCGATCCCGCCGCCTTGTGGGGCACCTACAGCGCGCGCCGGGCCGATGGCCTGATGTCCACTCCGCCCTCTGCGCTACCGGTCATCGACAAAACCCGGCCGTCCCGGGCGATCCTGGCCGAGGATGCCGGGGTGTCCTATCCCAGCTACGGCCTGGTCGCGACCGAGGCCACGCTGCGGACCAAAACGGATGCGCTGCGGCGCCTCGTCGCGGTGCAGCAGCAGGCCTGGGCCCACATTCGCGCCGGCGGGACCGAGGACGCAGTGGCCGCCATCATCCAAGCCCGCCCGGACGCCAAGCTCGATCCGGTGGTGTTGCGCGAACAGGTCCGGCTTTCGTTGGAGTTCTTCGATACCCCGGCGACCGCTGGCAAGCCGCTGGGCTGGCAGGCGCAGGCCGACTGGGACGCGGGGCTGCGCTCACTTCAGGACGCCGGGGCGATCAAGCCGGGCTGGAGCGCCACGGAGTTCTTCACGAACGACCTCATCGCTTGAGCTTTCGCGCCGGCACGATGATCAGCGCCCGGGCGGCCGGCAAAACCTATCTGTCCGCCCGCGGTCCTGTGGCAGCGCTGCATGGCATCGATCTCGACGTGGCGGATGGGGAGTTCGTTTCCCTGCTCGGTCCCAGCGGCTGCGGCAAGAGCACGCTGCTGCGCTGCATCGCCGGGCTGGAGCAGCTAAGCAAGGGAGAAATCCGGGTCCGTGGCCGAGTAGTGGACGGCCCGCCTGATGGGATCGGCATGGTGTTCCAGCGTGACGCCCTGCTGGACTGGCGGACCGTGCTCGGCAACGTGCTGATGGCGGCCGAGCTGCGCGGCGAGCGTGCAGCGCGCCATTGGGAACGCGCACACGGCCTGCTCGACCGCTTCGGCCTGGATGGTTTTGCCGATCGCTATCCGTGGGAGCTATCCGGCGGCATGCGGCAGCGCGTATCGATCTGCCGTGCGCTATTGACCGAACCCGCCTTGCTGTTGATGGACGAACCCTTCTGGGCGCTGGACGCCATGACGCGCGACGACCTGAACGTTGAGCTGACCCGGCTATGGCAGGCGTCGCGCCGCACTGTGGTGTTCGTGACGCACTCTATCGCGGAGGCGGTGTTCCTGTCCGACCGTGTTGCCGTCCTGTCCCGAAGTCCCGGCCGGATCGAGGAGGTCCTGGATATCGAACTGCCGCGCCCCCGTCCGCTCGCGGTGCGGGAGACCCCCGCGTTCTCGGCCCACGTCGCCCATCTGCGCGAGGTGTTCACGCGCCTCGGCTTGATGGCCGCCTGATGGCGCGCCGGTGGCTGGAGGGGCCGGGCGCGACCGGGGCGGTGCTGGTCGGGCTCGTGCTGGCCTGGGAGCTGGGCGTTCGATGGAGCGGGGTCGCAATCATTCTGCTGCCGGCCCCGTCCGCCATCGCGCGGGAGCTTGCCGCCGCCCCGCTCTTCTTCTTGCGCGAAGGATGGTTCACCCTGCTGTCCACCGTGGCCGGCTTCGCTCTGGCCGTCGTGCTAGGGGTCGGGCTCGCCGTTGCAATCGTCTGTTCCCAGATCCTGGAGCGGGTGATCTGGACCGTGCTGGTGGTGCTCAACAGTTTGCCAAAGGTGGCGCTTGCGCCGTTGTTCGTGATCTGGATGGGGCTCGGCATCGCGCCGAAGATCGCGGTTGCGGTGCTGTTGGCACTGTTCTCGATTGTGGTGGACACCGTGCTGGGGCTGCGGACCGTCGATCCGGACGTGCTGGCGCTGTCGCGCATCAGCCGGGCCGGGTGGCTGCGGGAGATGGCACTAATCCGGCTGCCCGGCGCATTGCCGGCGCTGTTCGCGGGGATGAAAGTCGCGATCAGCTTTGCTCTGGTGGGCGCCATCGTCGGCGAGTTCGTCGGCGGATCGTCCGGCCTAGGCACCGTCATCCTGGTCGCGCAGGGGCAATTCGACACAACGCGGGTGTTCGCGGCGCTGGTGCTGCTGGGTGCGATGGGCACCGCGCTGTTCCAGCTGATCGAGCAGGCGGAAAGGTGGCTGATCCCGTGGCACGTGTCCCAGCGGGCGGGCCGGTAGCGATGAGGGAACAAGCGATGAATGGGCTCAAGCTGGACAAACATGCAATGAACGTCATCGCGGCCCTGTCGGGCCTCGTAATCCCCACGGAGTATCATAAGGGTGTGTTGCGCCAGTGGCGGCTAAACCACGCGCTGGCCGCGCCGCTGCTGGCGTTTGAGCTGCCGGACGGCATCCCGCCCGCGCCGGTATTTGAGCCATGATGGGTTCCGCTGTGGCCATTGCAGCCGCGGTCCGCGCCGGGACGCCCTCGGCCCGCGAGGTGGCGCAGGCGGCGCTCGACCGCATCGTGGCCCATGACCCTGCGGTCCACGCCTTCACTGCCGTGCTGCACGGTCGGGCCATGGCCGATGCGACCCGGGTCGATGCATTGATTAAGGCGGGCCAAGACCCGGGGCCGCTCGCCGGAGTGCCGTTCGCGGTAAAGAACCTGTTCGACGTGGCCGGGCTCACAACCTTGGCCGGGTCGCGTATCCTGGCGGACAATCCCCCCGCGGCGACCGATGCGTTCGCCGTCCGGCGCCTGTGCGACGCTGGCGCGGTGCTGGTGGGCGCGCTCAACATGGAGGAGTTCGCCTATGGCTTCATGACCGACAACGCCCATCACGGCCGCACCACCAATCCTCATGACTCCGCGCGCACCGCCGGCGGGTCGTCGGGCGGGTCTGGGGCGGCAGTGGCAGCTGGGCTGGTGCCGCTGGCGCTCGGGTCGGACACCAACGGCAGCATCCGCGTTCCCTCGGCGTTCTGCGGCGTGTATGGCTTCAAGCCGACCTATGGACGCCTGTCGCGCAGCGGCATCGTGCCCTTCGTACCGAGCTTCGACCATGTGGGGCCGCTGGCCGGGACCGTTGGCGACATCGCCGCCGCCTATGACGCGATGCAGGGCCATGACCCGGCTGATCCCGTCGCGTGCAAGCGCGATCCGGAGTTTGCGACGTCGCTGCTATCCCGGGGGCTGGAGGGACTGCGGACGGCCATCGCCGCCGGGTATTTCGAGAACGGCATGACCGAACCATCCGCCCGGGCGCTGGCCGCAGCCGCAGCAGCGATCGGCGTCACGCGTCGCGTCACCATCCCGGCGCCGGACGAGGCCCGGGCGGCGGCCTATGTTATCACAAGCGTCGAAGGCACCAGCCTGCAGCTTGCAAACCTCCGCATCAGGCCGCAGGACTTCGATCCCGCGACACGTGACCGCTTTCTGGCCGGCGCTTTACTTCCGGCGGAGTGGTATGTCCGCGCCCAGCGCTTCCGCGCCTGGTTCCGCGAGGCGATGCGGGCCGTGTTCCGGGACGTAGACCTGATCTTGGCGCCTGCCGTCCCGTTCGAGGCGCCGCGCTTTACCGACCATACGCTGCACGTGGCGGGCGAGGAGGTGCCGGTCCGCGCCACCATCGGCCGCTTCACCCAGCCGCTCAGCCTACTCGGGTTGCCGATCCTCGTGGTGCCGGTGCGCTTGCCGGGCTGCCTCCCCGTCGGCATTCAGGTAATCGGCGCGCCCTTCAACGAGGCCGCGGTGCTGCGGGTGGGCCAGGCGCTGGAGGCCGGCGGCATCGATGGCTGATCGGCCGTGCCCATTGCCAGAAAAACTTTCAGGCTATGCGCGATCGTGTCCCTCTCCAGGCCGCGGGTGATGAACACCAGGAAGGCCGGCCCGCCGTCGTCAGCTGGTAGGTGAGTGGGCGGGTGCATTACGTGTTGGACGCCATGGATCACCAACGGGCGTGAGGAGGAGCTGGTCCGTAACACGCCCTTCACCCGAAGGATGCGGTCGCCATGCGCATGCAGCAGGGCCGAAAGCCAAAGGGTGAAACACGGCCAGTCGATGGGGGCTGGCAGGGCCAGGGTGAACGATCCGACGCCGGCGCTGTGCGGCGCATCGTCTGCTTTGAACAGCGACGCGGGCGGGCGCCGCGCAGTGCCGTCCAACAGGGCCGCAGGATCAAATGCCGGATCCCCACTGTCTAGAATCGGCACGTCGGGCGCGATGTCGCGCAACGTCCGGATAAGGGTCGGCAGGAGTGTTGCGGCGCGCAGGTCAGTTTTGGTGACCACAATCATGTCGGCGACCGCCACCTGCCGCCGTGCCTCTGGGTGCTGCAGCAGGTTTGTGGGGCCGGCTACGGCGTCCACGACCGCCACGACCTGCCGCAGCAGCAGGTGCGAACGAAGCCAGGGATCCCGGACCAGCGTCGCGATGATGGGCGTCGGGTCAGCCATGCCCGAAGTCTCAATCACGGCGCGCTGGAAGCCACCTTCTCGGCGGAAGCGCCGGACCAGCGTCTGCATCGCCTGTGCGATATCGGCCCGGCGGGTGCAGCACAAGCAGCCGCCGTCCAGCAGCTCTATACGCTCCGTCGCATGTACCAACAGCCGGTGGTCCACCCCGGTCTCTCCGAACTCGTTGACCACAATGCCGGTGCCGAGGCCAGCAGGCGATCGCAGGAAGCGACGCAGCAGCGTGGTCTTGCCGCTACCCAGGAACCCGGTCAGGACGAAGACGGGAGCCGGTTCAGCCATCGCCCAGCCGTGCCAGCAACGTCGGGTCGAGTGGATCCAGGCGCTGCCCCGGTGCCATGGCGTCCGCGGCTGCCCAGATATCGCCCAGAGTCGGCGCCAACCGCTGACGGCCATGGTGGTCCAGCACAGCAACCGCCTCGCCGTCCCAATCCTCGCAGCACAGGCCCATCGGCTCCAGCAGCCGGTTCAGCAGTCCAAGCCGCCGCCTCCGTTCGGTCCGGTAGTGCTGGATGTCTGCGAACGGGAAGCGCTCGTTCCGCTCCCGCCCGAAATCGCTCCAGTGCTCCCCGGCGCCGAAAATCGCGCATACCTCACACATCCCTAGCCCACCTCCATAGGATCCATACCGAGCACGAGGCCCATGGACGGCGTCATGCTGCGAGTCAGCGTCTCACTGACCCGCTTGCGCCAGCGTGGTGCATGGATCGGCATTGGAGCTCTGGAAGGCTATTGAACGATTTGAGCTGTTTAGCATTACCGTCAGTCAGAGAGCCTGTTGCGAGATTGCCGGCGTAGGGGTGATGAACGGGTGGGAAAAGTGCAGAATCAGGCGCGAGGCCGCCTTATGCGGCTCTCTGCATCCTTTTCGCAGCCCGTTCCCTGGCCTTTTCCA
>JAABUS010006511.1_pt1 | contig 14130 bp, 13 predicted proteins | sample 5560161 | NCBI WGS metagenome assembly JAABUS01 (sample SAMN10711885, study PRJNA513376) | rock metagenome | isolation source: Antarctica rocks | place: Antarctica: Victoria Land, Trio Nunatak nord | collected 2016-01-04 | reverse complement strand
GCTTCGGCGACGTGGCCGATCGCGTCCTCCAGCATCAGGCCGGTGCGGTCGTCCCCGGGAGCCAGACCCGGGAGGGTGAGCGTCGTGACGCCGTAGCCCGCCGCGGCCACCCGCGTGGCGACCGGGATCCAGGACCAGCCGCCGAGCCAGGCACCGGGGACGAACAAGACATGGAGAGCATTGGCCATGATCGCCATGCTCGCACGACCGGTCCCACGCCTCAGCATCGTGGCCGTGGACGCAACGCCCGCCGGTCGTCAGCCACCGTCGTCGATCACGACGGCGTGGCCCGGTCGGGATGGGGCAGCCCGAGTATTGTGACGTGTCCGTACAGAGAGGTTCCTGGGTGCCCGTGAAGCCGTCCCAACGGCGTACGCAAGCGCAACGTCGGGCGGTGGCCGAGGCGTCGCTGCTCGCGGCGGCCGTCGAGGTCATCGTGGAAGGCGGTGTCCGGGGACTGACGCTGGCGCGAGTCGGCGAGCGGGCCGGGTACAGCCGCGGGAGCGTCAGCCATCACTTCGGGTCGAAACGTGGCCTGATGGAGACCCTAAGCAGAGAGTCGCAGGCCGGATTCGTAACCCACCTCGATGGGATGGCTCCCGGGTTGGAGCGGTTCCTCGCGCACATCGACGGCTACGTCTCGGCCCTGGGTGATGATGCCCCGGGATGGCAAGCGTTCGTGCGCCTTTGGGTGGAGGCCGCGTCCGACGCCGAGCTTGCTCCGATCATGCGTGAACGAGACGCAAGTTTCCGGACGGATCTGCGCAATGACGTCGCGACGGGGTTGGCCGAGGGCGTGGTACATCGTGATGTGGACCCGGCAGCCGTGGCCGTAGCGGCCGTGGGCCAGTTGCGCGGCATCGGCCTCCAGCGGCTGCTCGACCCCGCCGCTGTCGACCTTGCCACGGTGCGCCGGGCTCTTCGGCTGCAGTGGACCCGAAGTCTGCGATCCCGCGAGTGAACGATGATACATGTTGACGGATCAGCATGTATCTTGGGGCGATGACAACACCTGGATCGGTCCTGGAGATGTGCCGTGATCAACCGTTGACGCGCACGCGGGTGATCACCGACGAGCTGACGGCACCTCATGCAGGCGAGGTCCTGCTGGCCGTGGAGCGGTTCGGCCTGAGCTCGAACAACATCTCCTATGCCCTCCTCGGTGACATGCTCGGACATTGGAAGCCGTTTCCGGCGGCCGAGGGATGGGGCCGCGTCCCGGCCTGGGGAGTGGGTCGTGTCCTCGCCGCAGACCCCAGTGTCGCTCGGGAAGGGGCGCGGTTCGCCGGGTACATGCCGATGGCGACTCACGTTCTCATGCAAGCGGAGTCGACCGACGCGGGCTTGCGGGACACGTCGCTGGAGCGGGCTGGAATGCTTCCGCTCTACCGGGAACTTCGCGCGGTCGACGATGATCCGATCTGGCGTGAGGAGGCTATCGACCTCGAGCTGGCGATGATGCCGGTCGAGCCGCTAGCCGCTCTGCTCGACGAGGACCTGCGCCGCGTGGCGGTCACGCATGTCGTGATCTCGAGTGCCAGCAGCAAGACGGCGATGGGTCTCGGCCATCTTCTCCGCGAGCGAAGCGTCCGCGTCACGGGCTTGAGCAGTCCGCGTGGTGCGTCGGCCGTAGCCGGAGCCGAGTCATCCGACACCGTGCTCACCTACGACGACATCGACTCTCTCGGTCGAACCGGCATCATCGCCTACGTCGACATCGCGGGTGACCCCGAGGTAACCCGCTCGGTTCACGAGCACCTCGGCTCGTCGCTGACACACAGCATCGGGGTCGGCGGCAGCCACCTTGTCGCCATCGACGATCCGTTCCGTCCCGACCCAACGCGGCCCGGACCGCCGGTAAAGCGCTACAGCGTCGGCCAACGGCAGGTCGAACTGAGCGAAGAGTTAGGCCAAGAGGTCCTCGACGGACTGCGACGGCGCGCGCGCCGGACCCTCGTCGGTTGGGGCGCCACCCGCTTCGGCGTCGAAATTGTCGCAGGACTCGAGGCCACACGAGAGCTCTGGCAACAGGTCGCCCAAGGTGAGCGGGACCCTCGGATGGTCGTATCCGTAATTCCGTGATGCGCCAAGCAGTTGGCGTTCGCTCGCTCCCCGGGTCCCCCACGGCGCCGACGACGTCACGGTCCGGCACCGCACGGACACTCCTCGATTGGTGATGGACCCGTTCCACGTCGTTGCACTGGCCGTAGCGGCGAGCTGTGTCCGCCGCCGACGTCGATGAGCGCGCATCCACCACTGGCGTTACTCCCGTCCAGAACCCCGCGCCGGGCCGTTCCCCATGACCGGTGCGCGGTGCCGCGATTCGCTGATGATGTCTCTGCGAACGATCGGGTAGCGGCGAGGTCAAGCCCGACCTGTCGACCGTCACTCAGACCTCAGTGCCGCCGTCCGCTGCCGGCGCCGGGTTGTTGCGGTTGCTGTCTGGTGGCCCTGCCGGGGTCTTTAGAGTCCCCGACTTGGTGTGGAACGTTTACGGACGCCTGTAGCGGGTCACGGACAATCCGCCACGATGTCTCGCTCGTCAGCTGGTGAGGTAGCGAGAGGCGAGGTGGGGGCTCTGGGCGTGGAAGGCGGTGAGGTCGGCACTGAAGACTGTGTCGAGGACGGCGGGGTCCTCGAGGCCGGGGGCGATGACGACCTCGCCCTGTTCGATGCCGGCCAGGGCGGCGGTGACGACGTCGGAGGTGGCCATGCGGGGGATCGCTGAGAGGTCCATCCCCTGTACCTCGTGGAACTCGGTGGCCACGATGCCGGGGCAGACGACGTGCGCGGTGATGCCGGTGCCGGCGAGCTCGGTGTTCAGGGTCTGGGTCATGGCCACGGTTCCGGCCAGGGTGCCGGTGTAGACGGCGCGTTGCCCCGGTGGTGGGGCCGCGGGGGCCGGCCCGGAGAAGGCGATCATCCCAGCCACGTTGATGATCGTGCCGGCGCGGCGGGCGGTCATGCCGGCCAGGGCGGCGCGGGTGAGCATGGTAGGTGCGAGGACCTTGACGTTGACCAGCTCGCGGGCCTGCTGCGCTGACAAGTCCACCATTGGCTTGTAGTGGGCGACACCGGCATTGTTGACCAGCATCGTCAGTGGTCGGTCGGTGCACACCTCGGCGACGGTGTCGATGCCGGCCGGGGTGGACAGATCAGCCGCTAGCACCTGCACCGACACCCCGTCCAGGGCTGCGGCGAGCGCAACGAGTCGGTCCTCGCGTCGTCCGACGACAACGAGGTCGTAACCGTGGGCTCCCAGGTGCTCGGCGAACGCCTGCCCGATACCCGACGAGGCCCCGGTCACCAGGGCGAGCGGGGCCATCACGCAGCGCCGGCGGGGGTAGCGGTGTCGGTCATGTCAGCTCCGTTCGGTGGGGTGTCCGGGTGAGAGTCGTGCAGGGGTCAGGTGGTTGTTGAGACGGGTGCGCCGGCGAGGACTCGCCACGTCGCCTCAAAACCCACCGTGCGGTAGACATCGGCCGCGGCCGGGTCGCGGATCATTGCGTCGATCGTCGCGTCGGCGATCACGCTAGTCAGGGCCAGGACGAAACTTCGTGGTGCGTCGCGCGTCGGCCCACCGGCACGGCAGCGTTCGAGGACCTGCGCGATACCGGTCGTGGCGTTGCGGACGGTTTTGTGGCTGTCCGCGGTGATGTCCTCGGACACGTCGAGCTGGGCCAGCGTCCGACGCTTCGCCGGATAGGTCGTGGCCCACCCGAGCCACCGGTCCCACAGGTGCCGCAGCTGGTCCCGACTCTCGGCTCGGGGAGACATCCCGTCGACCGCGGTGGTCACCATCTCAGTCTTCAAGCCAACGTAGAGCGCATTCACCAGCGTCGCCTTGGTCTCGAAGTACACGAACACCGTGCCGTTGGAGACACCGGCCTGCTTCGCGATCGTCGCCGTTGCCGCGCCCAGGCCCTGGGCCGCGATCACCCGTGTCGCCGCATCGAGGATCGCGGCCCTGCGTTCATCACTCCGGGGCCGAGGCACTGACCAACCCTAAAGAAGAGTGTGTGGTCAGTCAACTTCATCGGCTGACGGCGGACCGCCGCCCGCTACCCCTGGGCTGGAACCCATACTTCGCTGCGAAAACCCCACCAGACAACGGACTCGTCGAAGGCGAAGATGATGGTCGGGGACCCTGTCGGCGCACGCCAGAGGTGTCACGGTCGCCGGTTGAGCAGGTCGGCGAGAACACCCAGGTCGGGTAGGTCCAGGTGCGGGCGAAGGCTTTCGGTCAGGCCGGTGAACGATTCGGAGTGGCCGATTCCCGTGTGCACAGCCACGGCACACGCGCCACCCTTGTGTGCCATCGGCACTTCAAGCTCTGGGTCGTCACCCACGACAGCCACCTCTGATGGCCGCACCGTGGACTAGTAGCACTCTCGACGCGCGGGCAGCGGGCATGAGGACCCACGTTAGCGATGTCGCGTTCAAATCCGGTCGGCCGTCATGGTGGTGTAACGCGGGAGACGTGTGGTGGACACACGGGGTTCCTACCGTAAGGGCATGGATCCGCTGGTGGACACAACGTTGGACACGCTCCTTTCGGACGTGTCGGCGGCGTGGACCCCGACTGATGAGTGGGCGCTGACCAGTGCTGACCTGGCCGGTGGGCGGGGTGATCGTCGCGCGCTGGTGTGCGCGCGGCTACGACGGATGGTGCTCACGGGGGTCTTCCCCACCCGGTTGCGGCTGAGGGAGGAGGCTCTCGCTGACATTCTCGGAGTCTCCAGAACACCGGTGCGGGAGGCGTTGGTGCGCCTGCACGTCGACCGGCTCGTGGCCCGCGGACCAGACGGTGGGTATTACGTCGCGGAGGTTGACCTCGATAGCCTGCGCAACCTCTACGAGCTGCGGATCACCCTGGAGCTGCGGGGGCTGAGCCGGTCGCTGGAGGGCTTCGCCGAACTCGACGCCGCCGTGCTGGAACCGCTGAGAGACCGGTGGCGCGGCCTGCGCGCTGACCTGCCCGCCCCTGACGCCATGTTCGTTGAGGTCGACGAGTCGTTCCACGTGGCCCTGAGCCGCGCCACCGGCAATCACGTCCTGGCCCAGACCTTGGAGACGGTCAACGACCGCATCCGACCGGTACGCATGCACGACTTCCTCACCGAGGACCGTATCGAGGCCACCGTGTCCGAGCACCTGGGAATCGTCGCAGCAGTCCTGGACCGTGACGTGCCCCGCGCCCTCGACCGGATGCGCAGCCACGTGGGTGAGTCGATGAGCGTCGTCGAGGGTCGCGCCGTCGCCGCTATCACCACGATGGCGCTGCACCGGCGCACCCGGCGATGACAACGACCCCGCCGGTTAACCCCCCACTGCAGAGAGGCCGACGATGACGACCCTTGACAACGAGCATCGCCTCCCGCCGCACCGCCCCGAGGGTGGGCAGATCGTGTACGGCACTGTGGGTGCTGACCCGTACCCGTGGCCCTACAACGGGTCGTTCGACGCTGCCAGCACCGCCGTCCTCGCCATCGACTGGCAGGTCGACTTCTGCGGGTCGGGTGGCTACGTCGATGCCATGGGTTATGACCTCGAGCTGACCCGAGCCGGGTTGATTCCCACCGCTGGGGTGCTCCAGGCGGCCCGCGCCGCGGGCATGACGGTCATCCACACTCGAGAGGGCCATCGTCGCGATCTCGCCGACCTGCCGGCCAACAAACGCTGGCGGTCGCAGCGGATCGGCGCCGGGATCGGGGATCCCGGGCCGTGTGGACGCATCTTGACCCGGGGCGAACCCGGGTGGCAGATCGTCGCCGAGGTGGCCCCGCTGCCCGGCGAACCGATCATCGACAAGCCTGGCAAGGGCGCGTTCTACGCCACCGACCTCGACATGGTGCTGCGTACCCGAGGCATCACCCATTTGGTGCTGACGGGGATCACCACCGACGTCTGCGTACACACCACGATGCGCGAGGCGAACGACCGCGGGTACGAGTGCCTGCTGCTGTCGGACTGCACCGGCGCCACTGACCTGGCCAACCACCACGCGGCGCTGCGGATGGTGACCATGCAGGGCGGCGTGTTCGGTGCGGTCAGCGACTCGGATCGGCTGCTCGCCGCACTCGACGCACCCTTGGTGGTGCGGTGATTTCCGAGCGGCCGGTGGTGGTCGAGGTGTCGGGATCGGAGCGAGTGGGGTCCTTGCAGGGTGGCGTGCTGCGTGCGGCCTACCTGTCGGGCTCCTTGGGCCCGGTCGACGTGGTCGACGTGGTGTTCGAGCGGATCGCTGCCCGGGGCGAGGACGGGGTGTGGATCCACCTTCTCGATCGTGCTCGGGTGCGGTCAGCCGCCGCGGCTCTGGCCGACCGGTGGGAGGGGGTCGAGCTGCCGCCGTTGTTCGGGGTGCCGTTCGCGGTGAAGGACAACATCGCGGTGGCGGGTGTGCCGACCACGGCGGGGTGTCCGGCCCGCACCGGTGTCGCCGAGGAGAACGCGCCACTGGTGGAACTGCTCGTGGCGGCCGGTGCGCTGCTGATCGGTACCACCAACCTGGATCAGTTCGCCACTGGGCTGACCGGGACGCGGTCTCCGTTCGGGATCCCGGTGTGCCCGGTCGATCCCACCCGGGTCGCGGGCGGGTCGAGCTCGGGCTCCGCGGTTGCTGTCGCCACAGGACTGGTCAGCTTCGCGGTCGGCACCGACACCGCCGGGTCCGGGCGGGTCCCGGCCTCGTTCACCGCCACGGTGGGGGTCAAGCCGAGCCGGGGCCGGGTCAGCACCCGCGGTCTGGTTCCGGCCTGCCGCTCGCTGGACTGCCCCAGCGTGTTCGCGCTGAATGTCAGCGACGCCGCCGAGGTGCTCGCTGTCCTTGACCACCACGACCCAGCCGACCCCTACTCGCGTCGGCTGCCCAGCGTGTCGCCCCGGGTGACGCGGGCCGCGCCTGCCGGGGTGCGGGTGGGCGTTCCACCGCGCAGCCAACTGGAGTTCGAGGACGACGACGCCGCCCGCGCCTGGCAGTCTTGTCTGGACCAGCTCGATGCTATGGGTGCCGAGCGCGCGGAGATCGACCTCGATCCGTTCCTCGCCGCTGGGCAGCTGTTGTACTCCGGACCGTGGCTCGCCGAGCGCTGGGCGGCATTCGGGGACTTCCTGATCGATCACCCCGACGAGGTGAACCCGGTGGTGGCCGAGGTGGTGCGAGGCGGGTGCGAGGTCACCGGGGCGGCGGTGTTCCGCGGCCAGCACGAACTCGCCGAGCTGCGGCGGCGCAGCGAGATGACGTGGGGCCAGGTCGAGGTGATGCTGCTGCCCACCACCCCCGAGCACCCCACCATCGACGCCGTGGCACACGACCCCATCGGGGTCAACGAGCGGCTCGGCCGGTGGACGACCTTCGCGAACCTGCTCGACCTGGCCGCTGTCGTGGTACCCGCCACCAGGACCCGCACCGGACTACCTGTCGGCGCGCAGCTCCTCGGACCCGCCGGCTCCGAGGCGACGCTCCTGAGCCTCGCTGCGGCCTGGGAGAGCTTCCACGACATGGAGGCGGGCGCCACCGGTCACCCCGTCCTGGCCGCCGCCCCAGCCCCCCAGACCGTCGCGTACCCGGCCGAGGACGGGCGGACCCTGCTCACCGTCGTCGGAGCCCACCTGTCCGGTCAGCCCCTCAACCCGGTGCTTGTCGAGCTCGGCGCCCGGCTGCACGACACCACTCCCACCGCCGCGACCTACCGACTCGTGTCCCTGCCCGGGGGGCCGCCGGCACGTCCCGGTCTCGTCCGCGTCCGCACCGGGGGGAGCCCGGTCGAGGCAGAGACCTGGTCGGTACCGACTGCTGGCCTGGGAACGCTGCTCACCACCGTGCCCCCACCGCTGGGCATCGGGCACGTCGACCTCGCCGACGGCACCACCACCCTCGGTTTCGTGTGCGAGGCAGCCGGCGCCGCGGACGCCCTCGACATCACCGACCACGGCGGCTGGCGGGCCTACCTCGCCGTCTCCACCAGATCGGCCTGTGCTGCTGTCACCTCGTCGTAACGACAACAGGAGTTCACCGAAACATGAGTCCGAGATCGTATCCGGCTATGGATACAACACTGTCCCCGAGCGTGGCCGCGGCCACGCAGGATCACACCTCGTCATGGCGCACTGGGCTTCTCGGGTTGCAGCACGTCATTGTGATGTACACCGGCTGCGTCGCCGTGCCCCTCGTGTTCGGATCCGCCGTCGGGTTGGACACCCGCGCGATCGGTCTGCTGGTCAACGCTGACCTCGTCGTGGCCGGCATCATCACCCTCGTCCAGGGCCTCGGGATATCCACGATCCTCGGGGTCCGCCTGCCCGTCATCGCCGGCGCGTCGTTCACCGCTGTCGCCCCGATGATCCTCATCGGCTCGCAGTACGGTCTGCCCGCGGTATGGGGCTCGATGCTGGTCGCGGGAGCATTCGGGGTCCTGGCTGCCGTCCCGTTTTCGCGGCTGTCCCGGTTCTTCCCGCCCTCGGTGCGGGGATCCGCCGTGACCATCATCGGGCTGTCGCTGATCGGCAACGCCGCGAAGATGGTCACCGGCAAAGCCGACCAGGCCAGCGGTTCCAACCTGGCGCTGGCAGGTGGTGTCATCGTCGGGATCGTTCTCCTGATGCGGTTCGGACGCGGCTTCCTGTCCCAAGCAGCAGTCCTCATCGCGCTGGTGGTCGGGACGCTGGTCACTGTGATCACCGGGAGCGCGGACTTCTCCGCGGTCGGCGGGTCCGGCTGGTTCGGCCTGCCGCACCCCTTCACATTCGGTGCCCCGACGTTTCCGTTGGCCGCGGTCATCTCGATGTGCATCGTGATGCTGGTGATCTTCACCGAGTCGACGTCGTACATGATGTCCGTCGGAGAGATGGTGGGGCGCCCGGTCAGCCGCTCCGACGTCGCGAGGGGCCTGGCCGCAGACGGGGCATCCGGAATCCTCGGAGGCGCGTTGACCGCGTTCCCCGACACCATCTTCGCCCAGAACGTGAGTCTGGTGCGCATGACCGGGGTCCGCAGCAGGGCGGTCGTCGGCGTCGCCGGGGTGGTACTCATAGCGATGGGCCTGATCCCCAAGCTCGGCGAGGTGATTGCCAGTGTGTCCCCGACGGTGATCGGGGCAGTCAGCCTGGTCATGTTCGCCCTCGTCGCCGGCGTGGGCATCAGCATCCTGGCAACTGCACGGCTGCAGGAGAACTCGAACCTGCTCGTCGTCTCGCTGGCACTCGGACTGGGAATGGTCCCGGTCGTGCTCCCCAAGCTTTACCAGGGATTTCCCACCGAGGTACAGATTATTGCCGGCGGCGCCATCACCAGTACCGTCATCGTGGCTTTCGTGCTCAACCTGCTCTTCCACCACCTCCCCGGGTCACGACCGCCCGACGGTGACCGGGTGCCTCCCGAACCGCGTGCGACGCCCTCGACCCAGACCGAGAAGCAGTCGTGAGCGGCGTTTCGCTCACCGTGGCCCCCACCTCGAGCCCCGACGACACCGCGGCACTGAGCACCCTGACCGCGCAGGGAGCGAGCGCGGCCGACGTCCTCGCGGTCATCGGCAAGACCGAGGGCAACGGGTGCGTCAACGACTTCAGCCGAACCTTGGCTGCCGCAGCGTGGGACCCGCTGCTGCCGGACAGCTCGGTCACCATCTTCTCCGGCGGCACCGAAGGGGTGCTCAGCCCCCACACCAACCTCCTGGTCCGCGACCCCACCGACCACCCCGGTCACGACCGCGGCCTGGTCGCCGCCGTGGGCCGAACCCGCGCGGTCGCCTCCCGCGAGCTGGGGCGACCCACCCAGCTGACCCTGGTCGCCGAGGTGGTGCGCACCCTCGTGTCCAACCTCGGTGTCACCTCAGACGACGTCCACCTTGTGTTGGTCAAATGCCCTCTGCTGGGCCCGGCCGGCAACGGTCCCGACGCGCCACACGAGGACGGGTACGAGTCGATGGCCCGCTCCCGGGCCGCCAGCTCCCTCGGCATCGCTGTCGCTCTCGACGAGTGCACCGAGGCCGACGCAATCAATGCCCTCAACGGCCAAGACACGGTGTGGTCCTCCCGCGCCTCGGCCAGCTCCGGGGCCGAGCTCAACGACTGTCACGTCGTTGTCCTCGCCACCAGCACCGCGGCCCGCAACCCGCTCCGGGCGGTACACGGAGTCATGCGCGACGCGATCGACCTGCCGGCAGTCACCGCCCTCCTCGACCAGGTACACGCCCAAGGCGGAACGCTCGTGCAGATATTCGCCAAAGCTGAAGCCGACCCCACAGGAACGGTGCGCGGACACCGCCACACCATGCTCACCGACTCCGACCTCAACCCGACTCGCCACGCCCGCGCGGCGGTCGGAGGGTTGCTCGCCGCCGCCCGCGGCAACGGCGCGGTCTACGTCTCCGGCGGCGCCGAACACCAAGGACCCCCCGGCGGGGGAAGCATCACCCTCGTCTTCACAGTGGCGGCAACGGCAACCAACAACGCACAGAGCTGAACCGCCTCTCACGCCGCCGAGGGCAGCGCAGCAGATGCACTCAAATCGGACTTTGTTGATCTTCAGATAGCCGCCCGTCACCGAGCTTTTTCTCGGGTGGGGCTCACGGCGACTCGAACAGGTGTCAACTCGCTGACCTGCAGCGTTCCCAGTTGTTCCGCGAATTCAGGCGGTCGTCGCAACGACGGGTAATCCGGGGTCCAACAGTAGGCGCTGCATCGCGTGCGCGGGGTGATGCCGCCCAGAGTCTTGCGTGGCCGGTCGTCGAGCTCGGTGGCCACCTCGCGGAGTCGTCGGGGTGAGTGCACCGACAGATCGATGCCCATGGGTGCCTCAGTTTGTCAAGCGGCTGGGCGGGACGTCGTCGAGTCGCGCCTGGCGGGCCCGGGAAGTGACTTGTCCGAAGAGCTGGTAGTTGGGGTTGAGCCAGCCGCGCTGGATTCAGAGTCGCCCCCGGGTGTCCTCCCGGGTTCGCCGCCATGTGCCGTTCGTCGGTGATCATGGTGCACCAGATGTGGTCGGCGAGGCGGCGTTTCAGACACCGTCGTGCTTCCCGGGCCGTTTTGCCCTCGGCGATCTTGGCGTTGTAGTAGGTGTGTCGGCGGCTGCCTGGTCCACGATCCACCCACCTGCCTTCCCAATGGGCCCGACCAATATGGACGATTGGTCGCTCGGCGGTGGCCGAACGTAACGCGCAGTTGTTGCGATCTGTATCGGTGGGGTGCCGACGGATGTCGAACCCCTCGCAGCCGGCACCAGAGACCGGAGCGGTGCGGGCACTCGGGGGCAACCGTCAAGATCCAGCGGCAGATCAGACTGAAGCGAACTCGACCCGGGCATCCGCCGACCCCGGGAACCCGGGCGAGGCCGGGCGGACATGTGTTGGCAACACGGGCTCGTTAGGCTTCGTGTACCCGCGAGGATCGGAGTCCGGTGTGCGCCTGTCACCCCACGAGCAGGAGCGTCTGATGCTGTCCTACGCGGCCGAGCTGGCCCGGCGACGCCGGGGCCGGGGGCTGACGTTGAACTACCCGGAGGCGGTGGCGCTGATCACCGACCACGTGTTGGAGGGTGCCCGCGACGGTGCGGCGGTAGCTGAGCTGATGAGCTCGGGGCGGGAGGTGCTGGCGCGGGCAGACGTGATGGAAGGGGTGCCCGAGATGGTCTCCGAGGTGCAGGTGGAGGCCACCTTCCCCGACGGCACCAAGCTGGTCACCGTGCACCGGCCCATCTCGTGATCCCGGGCGAAGTAGTCGCGGCCCCGGGCAGCATCGAGCTCAACGCCGGTCGGGCCGTGGTCGAGCTGGAGGTCCTGAACACCGGGGACCGGCCGGTGCAGGTGGGCAGCCATGTGCACCTACCGCAGGCGAACTCGGCGTTGCGCTTCAACCGCGCCGCCGCGCGCGGGTTGCGCCTGAACATCCCCGCGGGCACCGCGGTGCGCTTCGAGCCCGGCCTGGCGCAGACCGTGGCCCTGGTCGCTCTCAAGGGTGCCCGCGAGGTGCACGGCCTGTCCCGCACCCCACCCGGAAGGCTGGACTGAGACGATGGCCGAGCTGAGCCGCGCCCGCTACGCCGAGCTCTACGGGCCCACCACCGGTGACCTGATCCGCCTCGCCGACACCGACCTGTTCATCGAAGTCACCGACGACCTGTGCGGGGGACCAGGACGCGCCGGTGACGAGGCGGTCTTCGGGGGCGGCAAGGTGCTGCGGGAGTCGATGGGCCAAGGGCGGGCCACCCGCGCGGACGGTGCGCCGGACACGGTGATCACCGGCGCCGTCGTGCTGGACCACTGGGGGGTGGTCAAGGCCGACGTCGGCATCCGTGACGGGCGGATCGTGGCCCTGGGCAAGGCCGGCAACCCCGACACCATGGACGGCGTGCACCCGGACCTGGTGGTGGGACCCGGCACCGAGGTGATCGCCGGCAACGGTCGCATCCTCACCGCAGGCGCCATCGACTGCCACGTGCACCTGATCTGCCCGCAGATCGTCGACGAGGCGCTCGGCAGCGGCGTCACCACCGTCGTCGGGGGCGGCACGGGGCCGGCGGAGGGCACGAAGGCCACCACCGTGACCCCCGGCTCCTGGCACCTGGCCCGCATGCTCGAGGCGATGGACGACCTGCCGGTCAACGTCGCGCTGCTGGGCAAGGGCAACACGGTCAGTGCCGAAGCGATGTGGGAGCAGCTGCGGGCAGGGGCGTCGGGCTTCAAGCTGCACGAGGACTGGGGATCAACGCCTGCCGCCATCGACGCCTGCCTCACCGTGGCCGACGCTGCCGGTGTGCAGGTAGCCCTGCACACCGACACCCTCAACGAGTTGGGCTTCGTGGAGGACACCCTCGCCGCCATCGCCGGACGCGGTGTGCACGCCTACCACACCGAGGGAGCGGGTGGCGGACACGCACCCGACATCATCACCGTTGCCTCCGCCGCGAACGTGCTTCCCAGCTCCACCAACCCAACCCGCCCGCACACCGTGAACACCCTCGACGAGCACCTCGACATGCTCATGGTCTGCCACCACCTGAACCCGTCGGTGCCCGAGGACCTGGCCTTCGCGGAGAGCCGGATCCGCCCCTCCACCATCGCCGCCGAGGACCTGCTGCACGACCTGGGGGCCATCTCCATGATCGGCAGCGACTCCCAGGCCATGGGTCGCGTCGGCGAGGTGATCATGCGGACCTGGCAGACGGCGCATGTGATGAAGCAGCGTCGCGGTTCGCTGGCAGGCGACGGGGCCGCCGACAACCACCGGGCCCGGCGCTACGTGGCCAAGTACACGATCTGCCCGGCGATCGCCCACGGCCTGGAGGCCGAGGTGGGCTCGGTGGAAACCGGCAAGCTGGCCGACCTCGTGCTGTGGGAGCCCGCCTTCTTCGGCGTGCGCCCACACCTGGTGCTCAAGGGCGGGATGATCGCGTGGGCGCAGATGGGCGACGCGAACGCCTCCATCCCCACCCCGCAACCCGTGCTGCCACGGCCGATGTTCGGCGCCCACGGGCGTGGCCCGTCGATGACCTCCGTGCACTTCGTCGCCCCGCAGGCGCTGGCCGACGGGCTGGGTGAGCGGCTGCACGTGCGGCGGCGGCTGGTGGAGGTGCAGGACGTCCGCCGCCGAGGCAAGGCCGACATGCCCCTCAACGACGCCCGCCCCAGCATCGAGGTGAACCCCGACACCTTCGCGGTACGTATCGACGGGCAGGTGTGGGACCAGGCGCCCGCGTCGTCGCTGCCCATGGCGCAGCGCTACATGCTGTTCTGAGGGGGTTGTCGTGCCGACCACCGTGACCCGGTGCTGACCGCACTGCTGGCGCTGGCGGACTCCCGGATGCCCACCGGTGGGCACGTGCACTCCGGGGGCGTGGAGGACGCCGTGACGGTCGGGCTGGTCCACGACGTGGCCTCCCTGGCGGCTCTGCTGCGCACCCGCATCCGCACCACGGGACTGGTGGCGGGCTCCCTCGCCGCGGCCGCGTGCGGCGGTGCGGACCCGCAACGGTTGGACACCGAGGCCGATGCGCGCACGCCGTCCCCGGCCCAGCGGGCCGCGTCCAGGGCGCAGGGGCGGGGACTGCTGCGACTGGCCCGGGCCACCTGGGACGGGCCTTGGGACGCCCTCGGCGCCCGGCCACACCAGCCCGTCGCCCTCGGGGTGGTCGCC
>JAABUS010006509.1_pt1 | contig 14131 bp, 16 predicted proteins | sample 5560161 | NCBI WGS metagenome assembly JAABUS01 (sample SAMN10711885, study PRJNA513376) | rock metagenome | isolation source: Antarctica rocks | place: Antarctica: Victoria Land, Trio Nunatak nord | collected 2016-01-04 | reverse complement strand
TCCACATCATTTTTCGATACAGGGTAAAGTTTATCGGAATTGGCAACAATAACAGGAATGTTTTTACGTCTTAGCAGATTGATTGTCTTATTAATATCTGTGTTCCAATCGAAGCCTTCATCGTCTAAAAAAACAAAAGCTGATATATCAGCTATATTATCAAGGTCAATATCTCTTACGGCGATATGCTGCAAACCCGACTGAAGTATATAGTGAGCTGAATTTTCTGTACCAAGATAGGCTATTTTTCCTTCAGTTATTTTATGCTGAAGGAAATGCTTTGCCATCATACCCGATGTAATAACTTCGTGGGTTTCAAATCCATCTAATCCCAGCCTTGCAAAACTTTCTATCTGTTGTTCCTGGCTTCGGGATGCATCGTTGGTGAGTATACGTATGGCAATACCTTTTTCTCTTAACCGGGCTATTGTAACCTGCACTCCGTCAATAAGTCCATTATAATTTTTAAGCACGCCGTATGAGTCTAAAAAAACCGCTCTGAAATTTTCTGCCAGGGGTAAAAAAGGTTGCAACTCCATGGATGCAAATTAAAGATTCAACGCCTTTAAAATAATATTAGGATTAAATTGTTTTTCTATAGAGGGAAGGTAAACTTCAAAAGCTTCTTTTTGCAGTTTAGTAGCAAATAGTTCATGAAAGAAAAACCGCCCATCCTTAGTAACATAATTGAGAATGAAAAAGCGATAAGCTTCCTTCAAAAATTTTATCTCTGGTTCTGTCAGCGGGTATATTCTATGATAAGATTTGAGGAAAAGTAAAAAGCGCTCCTCCATCAAAGGAGTTATATAATAACTAAAAACTGTTTTATCTCCGACATCTGAAACAACACGGCTTAAAAAATAAAAGTCCAGCATTCTCGATCCCATCCGGAACCAGTCATAGTCCCACCTTGAAAACAACTTAAAAGAAGAAGTAACTGAGAAATTGCCAATGTTCCAGTCAATAAAAACCGGCAGTGTTTCAAATTCAGCCGCTTTCAGAGACTCGAAATTTTTAAAAAAAGTATCTGATTGCTTCCTGATTTCGTCAATATGCATCCGATGTTCATAGCGGCCGTCATCGGTTTGAATTATGCGCAATAAATGGTCTATATCTGTCTTAAGTGTTTTAGAAGACGAGGGAAGTGTGTTTCGGGTGTAATGACAGGCCCTATGAAAAAGTGCAATCTGTTCACCCAACTTTATTATTTGACATTCTTCAAGTCGTTTAGGTGAACGTTTTTTAATTGCAATAGGTCTGTAGAACACTACCCATGCATCCAATACTTTATTTTGATAACGATATATAAATAAACTATTCCCTTTTGCTAATGACCGTGCCAAAAAGTTTTCAAAAGGTGCAGGTAAATTGTTAGAAAGTGTATCAATAATACTATGATCTTCTGCAAAATGCTCATACTCTCCAAAGTAAGAAAGCTTTGCAATAATGAAATTGCCATCAATAAAAGTTACTCTGTACACGTGGTTAGTAGAAACCTTTGCACTTATGTCAACTATCCTTGCTATTTCCCTGGTATTATCGTATGCTATCCAGGCTTCTTTCACTATGGCTGTGAAGTCAATAAAAGGCATATTCAAGACCTCATCATGCCTGGTAATATGATTTAATATTTTTACCATCTGTTATTCTTTATAGCAATCGTATGGGTTTATTTACTCTTACTTCTTGTTCTTGCAATACTGCAAATGCTATTTTTGATAAAAAAAATAAAGAAAAGTAAACCCTTTTATAGTTCTAAATTTTAAATGACTACAAATTACATCATTAATTTTTAGTTGAAAACTGTATTCAATTCTATTTTAATGGTTTTATCAAAAATTCAACAAAAGTCTGTTGATCATCTATCATTCACCTGATGCTTTCCTTCTGCATATTGCCATTTCAAACGTTTTGGTTAATGCTTTATTATTTACAGGCCTGTAAATAAATTTTCATAAATATTAATGTTTTTTTAAAAGAGATAGAAAATTATTTAGCTTACGGACTTACTTTCTTTTTAAAATATAAAGGTAAAAAAGGAACTTAGTTATCATTTCTTTTTCATTAGAATGAACACACAGGAAATAAGTAAATATTACGACGATTTTGTTCCTAAGCAGGCAACATCATCTTTAAATGAAAGAATATTCTCTTTGTTTAAAAGAATAAGAAAGGCAGGGTTGAAAACTCATTCAAATGTATTGGAACTTGGTTGTGGCATTGGCGCTTTTAGTTTTTTGCTTTCAAAAGTTGTTAAAAAAGGAACCATTGAAGCAGTGGATATAAGCGCTGAGTCTATTGCTTTTGCAAAAATAAAAATAAAAAAAAGGAATATAGTGTTTAAAACAAGCGATATTTTACATTACAAACCTGAACAAAGCACATACGATTTTATTACACTTTTTGATGTTATTGAACACATACCATTAAATGATCACGACATACTTTTTAAAAATGTCAGTAATCACATGAATGAACATTCAAAATTACTTATTAATATACCTAACCCACGATATACCGAATATGATCGAATGCATCAACCTGAATTGCTGCAAATAGTTGATGAAACTGTTTATTTAAATGAGCTTTGTGCTGTATTATACAAAAATAATCTTTACATACACCTTTTTGAAACTTACAGCATTTGGGCAAAAGATGATTACCAGTTCCTAATAGTATACAAAAACCATCCTTTTGAGGAAGTAAAATTATCTCGCATTCGAACCTTACCACAAAAAATAAAAGACCGGTTGAAAAGAGAATTTAGGAAACAGTTTTATAGGTTTTAAAATTAAAAAGGTTGGATTATTTTGATAGTAGTTTAATGGTGGTTTTAATGAATTTGCAAGAAGCTAATCTTTAAATAACCTTAAAGGCCAGTGAAGATCATTAAACTTTAGCATATAAAATGGCTGATTGACAGGGCCGAAATACTTATAGAAAGCTTTAACGCCAGGCAAGTCAGAACCTTCAAAATCGAACCACAGTTCTTTGCCTGAAAACTCCCGAATAACAGCATCTAATAAAAAATGATTTGCTTCGGTTTTTCTTCCAGCTTCTGTTGTTACATTCATTATATTATACAAGCGTCTTCCGTCAAATAATAGCAACACTACAGCAAGCAATTCTCCGTCATTATCTAAGGCTTGTCTGCATTCTAACATTTTATGCTGTAAGGCGTAACAACAAATATTGCTGAATTTTATGTAGTCATTAAGTTTTACATGAGAGATACGATTACCGTAATACTTCCGGTATAAGTTAATACATTTGTTGTAGTCTTCAGTTCTATTATAAATTAATTGTAACCGTTTACTTCGTTTCAGATTTTTAATGAGAATTTTATGATAATTTTCAGCTATACTTTCATAACTTTCTGAAAGATTAAGAATAAAATTAGTTGCAGCAGTAACTTGAACAGGCGAAATAACAAAGTGGGTATCAGTTGCATAATTCCAGTTTATTTCCCAAAACTTATAGTGATGTTTTAGCCATAGTATGATTTCTTTAAAAGGAACCATAACATTTGCCTTCGCAAAAATCCCTAATTGCTGTGTAAAAGGTGGTTGATACAAATATGAAATACCCCATTTTGTTTTATGAGTAATTGGCAATACCCATTCATAATTTTCACCTGCCAAAGCATACCATCCGGGACATAAATTATCCAAATAGAATGATCTTCCATAAATTAATCCATTTGGAGAAGCATTAATACATTCGTCCCAGCGCTGCTTGTTTATTTCCTTATTGTTAAGAAATTGTATATCTAAACTTTTAGGCATGAATAATTATGAATGCAGGTATTTGATGTAATAACTTGATTAGGAATTGGAATTATTTTTCATACCAATTTCTCAATTAACTTTTTTTAATATTTACAATTAATCGGCTGACCCTTTTGACTGCTTACTTCCGAATATTTTGATCTCAAACCAGATATATAATCCTGTAATAATAATAAGAAGATAAAATGCTGTCATTTTTACCGTAATCTTTAGGCAGTCATTCACGTTTACGTCACTGTAAAAATCGAAGTTGCGTTTAAAAGAATAGAAATCTTTCAAATAAGTCCACCTGTTGTCATGAGAATCATTGCCGGGGTGCACATAACGAAGATTAGCATTATTTCTGTTGTAATACAAATGCCAGTAGTTCAGGCTGTCGTAAGGCACTCTTTTTAAACTATCCCGCTCAAAAGTATAAACAAATTTGTTTTTGAAACTGTTGAGATGAGCCAGTTTGTTTATGTCAGCGGCATTATAAGAACGAAAGCTGTCATGAGGCATATAATTATTACTAAGTCCGTCGCATAAAACCCATTGCTGTTTTTCGCGTAAATAAATTTCATTATAATAATGAACTCCATATCGCCAGTTACCGGCAGGTCCTGAGAAGGTAATAAGACGGTTTGGTAAATTAAGCATGCTGCAAAAAAAATATAACATTGCAGAATAATTGCCGCAATCTAAATTCACTTTGTGCTGCATAGCCAGTTGCAATTGCTTATAAGGAGACAGAAGTGAAGCCTCTGCAGCATTTATTCCATTTATGTTTGGCCGCAATGCTGAAATTACTCTGCAAACCTCCATTAATCTTGCTGAGTCTGTTGTTGCAGAAAATGCCTGTGTATTTTTTCTAAAAAAGTCATTTGCATTTTTTATTTCTTCATTAGTAAATGATGCAATTCCTTTTGTCCAGATATTATATGAAGATACTTCTATTTGCGGGCCTGGTAGATTACAATATATAAATTCATTAATGTATTCAGGTGATGAAGCTTTATCATGATCTGCCTGCACAGTAATTTCTGGTTGTTTGTAATCTGCGGGAATTAATTTATACTCATGTATATTATCCATCAAAGGGATATGAAGTGAATTATTTGCTGGTGCAATAGATTTATCCGTGATACTGTCATCAACAATAAGTTTGTATACAGGTGAAGAAAGTTTAAGTGAAAAAAATAATTGTAAAGTATCGGCATCGAAAAATACGTCCTGAAGGTACAATGTCGAGTCGGTTACATATAACTCGCTGTATGTTTTGTAGGGAAAATATTTATAACCATTATTACGATGAATAAGGATATACGCATTAATGCATAATAAGACAGTTATGAGGAGGCAATATACAAAGCGGTTTCTTTTCAAATTTCAAAAAATGTCAGTTAAACAAATGTAGGGCAAATAGAAGTTTTGTATGTGGTAGTGTGTTGTGATAGCAAAAGACATATGCAGAAGTTGCTTCTTTGATTGCAAGAAACCGCCTGTTTCATTTTTTGTAACATTTAGAATCATTTATCTTTATTAAAATAAGGTCTTATGACAAAGAGATATTGTATTCTGATCGCAGCATTTATCAGCTTTTCTTTGCAGGCGCAGCAAAGAACCATAGGAAAAATTATTAGTCTTGACCCGGCTTTCGATTTTCTGATGGATAAGAATGAAAAAATTGAAGTTCTTGCAGATAGCTTTATGTGGTCTGAAGGACCTGTATGGGTAAAAGACAGCAATTATCTTTTTTTTTCAGATGTAAAGAGGAACACAATTTTTAAATGGAAAGAGGGAGAAGGGCTTTCTCAATTTTTGAAACCTTCCGGCTACACCGGCCATGGTATATATAGTAATGAACCGGGAAGCAATGGATTGATCATAAATAATAAGGGTGAGTTGGTAGCTTGTGAACATGGAGACAGGAGAGTCTCTGCTATGCCTTTGGCTGCGGGAGGGAAACGTACCCTTGCAGATAGTTATCGTGGTAAACTTTTCAATAGCCCTAATGACATAGTACAGAAATCAAATGGGGATTATTATTTTACAGACCCTGCTTATGGACTGCCCGAGAATCCTTTAAGTCGAAATGAAATAATGGGTGTATATCGAATTTCTAAAAATGGAATAATTACCCTTCTTGTTAATAATATGACACCAAATGGCCTGGCTTTTTCGCCCGATGAAAAAATTCTTTATGTTGCTCAATCTCTTCCGAAAAAAGCTATCATCATGTCATTTACAGTAAAGGCAGATGGAACTCTTGGAGCAGGTAAGGTTTTTTTTGATGCAACTAATATGGTAGAAAAAGGATTGCCAGGCTTACCCGATGGAATGAAAACAGATGTAAATGGTAACCTGTTTGCAACCGGGCCAGGTGGAGTGTTGGTAATTTCTCCTTCAGGAAAATTATTAGGAAGAATAGATACTACACAACCCACCGCCAATTGTGCATGGGGAGATAATGGCTCTACCTTGTATATCACTGCTAACATGCTGCTCTGTAGAATAAAAACCAAAACAAAAGGGAAGGGATTTTAAAATTTAAGCAATTTATTTCAATTATTTTGAAAGCTAATACCGCCGGTAGTCAAGTTTTCGTTCGGCTTTTTTTAAACCACAGAGCCACAGCGACACTGGAGAAACACAGAGGAAATAATCTCTGTGAGACTCTGTGTCATAAGGTGTCTCTGTGGTTCAACCCCTAATATCAAAATCGAATTCCAAAATTTACTCCCAATCCTCTTATACCTACCATACTTCCCGAAGTTTTTACACTGGCTCCGCTACTGTTTACTTCAGATTTAATTGTAATACCAGCCAGATCAAGACTTTCAAGCTTTTTTTTCAGAGATACCTGATCGCTCTCTGTCAATTTTGTATCTGCAGTGAAATTGCCCCTTTCCCCTCCAAAGCTCGCGCCTGCAATCCACCAGTCAAGGTAAAACCTGTCTGATAACTGCCAACTGCTGCCAATCAATAAACCACCTGTTATGTTATTGAGTTTTCCTTCAAAGTTCGCATTTTGTTTTGCCCCATTAGAGTTAGAATATGCTATAGGTCCTTCAAGCTTATAATGGCCAAGCCGGGCATAAGGGGCAAGATAAAAGCCATGAAAAGCTCCTTTTTTCCCGAGGTAATATCTTACTTCAGGAGTGAAAATGGAGGTCCCTAAACGATAATCTGCAATATCTACATCAGGATTATATACCTGTTCTTTTATATAGGATTTGAAAGCAATAGTTGAAAAAGGTATCGAACTATAACTTAAGGCTACTGTTACTTTGGGTGATACCTGTCTCTCATACTGAAGATTGAAACCTTTAAAAGCAAATGCAGACACATTTAACTTTCCCATATTCTTTCCTTCAATTGTTTGTGACATTGCCGGCAGGGAAGATAACAAGGCCAAAGAGGCTAAAAATTTTTTTATAATCATTATTTGTTTTTTATATGAACGTTTTTCCAATTACAATATTTGTAATAGACCATATTAAAAATTATTGTTTATACCGGCAATATCCGCTACAGTTTTATTTTCTAGAATAGCCAGAGAAGCATCCCTCACCTGCATCATAACCTTGTTAAGACCACAAAAATTTTCATCACAATTCTTACATTTGGTATAAAAGTAAAGACTTACACAGGGCAATAAAGATATTGGTCCATCAACAAGGCGCATTATTGTGGCCAGTTTAATTTCAGCAGGATCTTTTGCAAAAAGGTAGCCGCCGCCTTTTCCTTTTTTACTATCAAGTATTGAAGCTTTTTTTAATTGCAATAGAATATTTTCTAAAAACTTTAAAGGGATTGTTTTTTGCTCTGCAATTTCTGCAATCAATATAGGCCGTTTACAATCTTGCTGTGCCATATACATTAAAGCTTTAAACGCATATTGAGTTTTCATCGAAAGCATAGGCAAGTTTTTTAAAAATTAAAATTACCGTTAATAATGATTCCGCTAAATGAATAATTGATATTTTCAGTCTTTAAAATAGTTGTTATGTGTAAAGTTCTTATAAACATAGCGGTTTCTTTCAGTCTCATTTTTTTGATAACTAATACGACTGAGGCTCAAATACCCCAGGTACAAAAGCCAGGAGTGATCTTTGGGGCATACCTGATATATGCAAAGCCGAAAGGAGATTTTGCAAAAACATACAATTTTGGTGGAGGCGGCGAAGTCTTTGGAGGTGTGGGCATCAGTAAAACTTTTATAATAGCAACAACAGGATTTTCACAGTTTAAAGCAGCATCAGATAATCATTTGGGAGCGCTGAATTATACTCCTTTTAAGATTGGAGTAAGACAGTTTATTTTGGGTAAAATATTATTTATAAATGCTGATTTGGGAAGGGCGACTGTAAAAAATAAAACATTTAATGAAACACGTTTTACAAGAGGATTCGGTTTCGGTGCAAAATTACTCGGCCTGCAGGCTGCACTTTACTATGATGGCTGGAAGAGTAAAAATGCCGGCGGTTTTTCAAATAGTGTGAATATCAAATTAGGTTGGGGTTTATCGCTATAAATGATGTAACATTATTTTATTAAAAGGTTACCTTTTACTATAAATCTCTCTTCTATGACCTGCATCAATTATTGTAACTAATAATATTTTGTCTTTTATTATGTAAATAATTCTGTAATCGCCAACCCTAATTCTATATGCCTCTTTATTTGCAAGCTTTTCTGAACCTCTCGGCCTTGGATTTTCTTCAAGCTTAAAATAGCAGCTTTTAATTTTTTATAAATGTTTTCAGGTAATTTTTCGAGGTATTTAATCACAGGCTTCTCAATTTCTACAATATACTTCATTTACCTATTTTAGATTTTTTTCGTTTTTCTTCAATTAGCTTAAATGCTTCTCTTGCCGGAATCGTTTCTTCTTTTGATTTCATGGATCTCTCATAAGCCTCTTCATCTGCGGTATTTTCAAGTTCCTTCATTATTTTTTCAAAATCTTTATACAGGAGAAAAACTCCCACCTTTTTTCCTTTTTCGTCTGTTATAATCTGAGGTGACATATTTTTAATTTATATTTTACTAAATACTTTTAGTAACCTTCCTTTTCTACATCGTCATGTGTTGTGAAAAATCCCCTATCAATTCTCGCCATTGCTTCATCAATTTCCCGATTATAGTCTTTCAAAAAATCCTGGTGGAAAGTTTTTTCATTTTCAATAATTTGAAAATAAAGCATCAATAACTTTCTCATCACTATTTTCTGAATTTTCTATATATTCAACCAATTTTCTTCTTTTTTCAATCGTATTCATGATTGTTTTTTCAAATTTATAAAATTGTATCTACCGGATTTATAAATCAAACTTTATCCCTTGTGCAAGCGGAAGCTTTGTTGAGTAATTAATAGTATTTGTCTGTCTGCGCATATAAATTCTCCAGGCATCGCTGCCGCTTTCGCGTCCGCCGCCGGTTTCCTTTTCTCCGCCAAAGGCGCCTCCGATTTCTGCTCCGCTTGTTCCTATGTTTACGTTAGCAATGCCGCAATCACTTCCGGCAGATGATAAAAATTGTTCTGCTTCCCGCAGGTTGAGGGTCATTATAGCTGAAGACAGTCCCTGCGGCACACCATTTTGAATAGCGACAGCTTCTTCAATATCATTATATTTCATCAGGTATAATATTGGTGCAAATGCTTCATGCTGCACAATATCCATGTCTTTAGTTACTTCAGCTATACAGGGTTTTACATAACAGCCGCTTTCATCATAACCTTTACCCTTCAGCACTTCCGGTTCTGCAACAAAGTTTCCGCCTTGTTGTTTACATCGCTCTACCGAGGATAAATACATACTTACTGCATCTTTATCTATCAGAGGACCAACATGATTTGTTTCATCTAAAGGATCACCAATCTTTAACTGTTGATAAGCTTTTACAAGTTTATCTTTAAAAGTGTCGTACACACTATCATGAATGATCAGGCGACGTGTACTGGTGCAGCGTTGTCCTGCAGTTCCGACAGCGCCAAAGACACAACCTATTAGTGACATATCAAGGTCTGCGTCTTTACTTATTATTATAGCATTGTTGCCGCCTAACTCCAATAAACACCGTCCTAATCTTGCACCAACTGCGGCAGAAACTGCTTTACCCATTTTTGTAGAACCGGTAGCAGATACCAACGGGATGTTTGTATCATTTGAAACCCATTCGCCCAATTCACGGCCACCCTGAACTAAAGAACAAATCCCTTCAGGCACATTATTCTTCTCAAAAACTTCTGCTATTATATTCTGACACGCTATGCCGCAAAGAGGTGTTTTTTCGCTTGGTTTCCATACGCATACGTCTCCGCAAACCAATGCGAGTATTGTATTCCAGCTCCACACGGCAACAGGAAAGTTGAAGGCCGTAATTATACCAACGATACCCAACGGATGCCATTGCTCATACATGCGATGACCCGGTCTTTCGCTATGCATAGTAAGGCCATGCAACTGCCTTGATAACCCTGTTGCAAAATCACAGATGTCTATCATTTCCTGCACTTCACCATAACCTTCCTGCAAACTTTTACCCATTTCGTAGCTTACCAGTTTGCCTAAAGGTTCTTTGTATTTTCTCAGTGCATCACCTACCTGCCTTACTACATCACCTCTTTTTGGCGATGGCCACATTCTCCATTGTTTAAAAGCTTCACCTGCTTTATTTATCACAACATTATAGCTTTCTCTGTCAGTTGACGTAACAGATGCAATCAGTTTACCATCAACAGGAGAGAATGATTCAATGATCACTCCTTTACTTTCTAACCATTGCAGTCCTGTTGATACACCAGGATTGTTATCTTTAATTCCAAGGGTTTGTAATGAATGATTTATATGATTGGAAGCATTCTCAAAAGAACCCGTTGAAAAAGCTGTATTCTTTAATTTAATTTCTTTTACCATAATTTATTAAAGATAATTAATAAAAGTATTGCTTGTTTTGCTTGCAGGAACCACGAAGGCACAAAGACAATAGGTTTCAAAGATTTGCGGACTTTGTATTTCTGATGTGTTAGTGGTTTAGTTGCTGTATTTTCTTAAAAATACTCGCATTAGTGCTCCAGGCCTTTTGTTTTTAAAAGCTGTTGATAAACCTCTCCATAACTGCTTCCTACAGGTATTTCTTTTCCGGCGACTTTTACCTTTGATTTACCAAAACTCTCTATTTTGCTTACGGGAACAATATAACTGCGATGTATGCGAACAAACTCATGTGCTGGCAATTTTTCCTGCAGGCTTTTCAATGTCATCAGGGTAAGAACAGGTTTTGGTTTGGTATGAATACGTATGTAATCATCAAGCCCCTCTATAAGATTAATGTCTTTTAAATTTATCTTCATTAGCTGGTAATCAACTTTAATAAAGATGGAAGCCATTTGCAGTTCCTGGTTTGTGAGAAAGTCGAGGTATTCGCGGGCTTTGTAAACGGCTTTAAGAAAACGGTCGTATTCAAAAGGTTTCAGTAAGTAATCTATGGCATCTGCATTGAAGCCTTCAACTGCAAACTCACTAAAGGCTGTCGTGAAAATAACAGCAGGTTTTTTAGTAAGTGATTTATAAAACTGCAAACCATTAATATCAGGCATTTGGATGTCAAGAAATAAAACGTCAGCATGATTGTGCTGAAGCCAGACAATCGCCTTATCAGGATTGGTAAATGTTTTTTCTAACGAGAGAAAAGAAATACGCGAAGCATATTCTGCTATCAACTGCAGGGCAAGCGGCTCGTCATCTATAGCAATACAGCGCATCATTGTAATAATGTTAAGCGGACAATAAAGCTGTTATTTTCTTTATACACAGTTAATGTATGTTTTTCAGGATATAATAATTCGAGCCTGCGTTTTGTGTTTTTTAAACCTATCCCTGTTTGTTCATTTTTTTCTTTCTCACCTGCAACAATATTATTTTCAGAAGTAAAATCAATAATATTATCGTCTGCTTTCAACTTAAATAAAATACCTGAGGCTTCTTTAGTACTTATACCATATTTAAAAGCATTTTCAACAAACGGTATTAAAATAAGAGGTGCTATTTGCTTTTCGTCTGTTTTGCCTTCTGCTAAAAATCGGATAGTTACTTTATCAGTTAATCTCACTTTCTGTAACTCTATATAATCTTTGATGAATTGAATCTCTTTTTCAAGCGGAACCGTATCATGTTTTGTTTCACTCAATACATGTCTCATAATAGAAGAAAGTTTAAGTACCGCATCTGCGGTTGCATCACTTTTAACAAGCGCTAAAGAATAAATATTGTTAAGCGTATTAAAAAGAAAATGAGGATTGATTTGGGATTTTAAAAATGATAACTCTGTCGAAAGCTTTTCATGTTCTATTTGCTGTTTCTTTTTTTCAATCCCCAACCATTCCTGGATAACTCTCGAACAGGTGCTAATTGTTAAAACAAGGAAAAAAACGGCTGAAGAACCGGTAAAGGGATAAAGAAACGGGCGATGTTTTCTATGCATCCTCATTCTTACATTTTCCGGTATTTCCGATTGTATGGCGTTTTCAAATAATTTTGGTATTGATGCAAATAAAACAAAGCATACAATAACTGTAAGAATGTACCATATCCATTTTCTTTTAGTAAGTAATTGGGGAATTAAAATCTGTGTATTTAAATAATAAAAGCTAATGAGGTAAGCGTCAATACAAACATACATTTGTATTATAGTATTACTTAGCTGATAGTTTGGATATCTTGTACTCGGAAAAAATACCACAGGCAGCAGAAAAAAGTAAGCCCATGCTGCAACATGAACGGTTATGGTAAGAAGTCTTCTGTTCACAAAATTCTGTTTAATTTAAAGCAACTGAAATACAGGTTACAGATTACAGGTTACCGGTTGCTGGCCTCATATAATCGGTAAAATTTAACTCCTTCTTGAAAGAGTAACCGGGAAACTGGCAATGTGGAACCGGTAAACCTGTAGCTGTTCAATACTGTTCACTTTCGTTTGGGAATTCTTTGTTTTTTACATCTGCAATATATTGTTCGACTGCACCTGTTACCTGTTCTGCCATATTTAAGTAGGCACGCAAAAATCTTGGTTTAAATTCGGTATTAATGCCCAGCATATCATGCATGACGAGCACTTGTCCGTTGCAATGCATACCGGCACCAATGCCAATAGTTGGTATAGTAAGCTTTTCACTCACTTCCTTTGCTAATGCAGCCGGAATTTTTTCAAGTACCACAGCAAAGCAACCTGCATCCTGTAAAATCATTGCATCACTTCTTAGCTTGTTTGCTTCTGATTCATCTTTTGCCCTTACAACATAAGTTCCAAATTTATGAATAGATTGAGGTGTAAGACCTAAATGACCCATAACGGGTATGCCGGCTCTGACAATACGTTTAATACTGTCAACTACCTCATCACCCCCTTCGAGCTTTACTGCATGTGCACCTGTTTCTTTCATTATGCGTATGGCCGATGCCAGAGCCACCTCACTATTAGACTGATAAGAACCAAAAGGAATATCTGCAACCACCAGCGCTCTTTCGGTACCACGAATAACGGATGCTGCATGGTAAATCATTTGGTCTAAGGTGATAGGCAGGGTAGTATCATGTCCGGCCATTACATTGCTGGCGCTGTCTCCCACAAGAATTACATCTATGCCCGCCCGGTCAAATAATTTAGCAAACGAAAAATCGTACGCTGTAATCATTGATATTTTTTCACCGTTTGTTTTAAGCCTTTGAAGCGTATTAGTAGTTACTTTCCTGATTTGTTTATTTACAGACATCTCTGGGCTTTAGAAATTAATATAAAAATTTCAAAATGGAGATGGGGAGGAGTATGGCTCTGCATTAGAATAAAACATGCTCTAACAGAACCCATCACAGACAAACGTAAAAGTATGCAATTATTTTAAATTAGCCACAAAGGCACGAAGACTCAAAGAAGCGCAAAGATTTTTCTATCATTTATCCCAATTACCAAAAAATCCTGGTTCAAACTTTTAAACTACACAGCCACAGCGACAGAGAGTAACACAGAGATAATTCGAACTAAAACTTTGCCCCGTTCATAAACAATCATAAATAATCCGTGGTTCTATCCTTTCATTTCCTCCAAATCCATTATAATCTCAAAAATCGTGGTTCTGAATTCTATCCTCTCAACTCACTATATAAATTTTGCACGAGCCCGTCAACCAATCCTATTTTAGGCACCAGTATTTCATCTGCGTCGGCCCATCTCATTACATTTATATATATCAATAAAGCTGGAACAATTACATCGGCACGGTCTTCACGAAATTTATATAATCGAATACGATCTTTTACTGAAAAACCTGAAAATTCTTTATAATAATCTCTAAGCAAATT